>Ga0247611_10006223_pt1 | contig 15431 bp, 15 predicted proteins | sample 177DNAGHGhighgp2_FD_192422 | JGI IMG/M metagenome (GOLD analysis project Ga0247611, IMG submission 192422) | Sheep rumen microbial communities from Palmerston North, Manawatu-Wanganui, New Zealand - 1770 DNA GHGhigh gp2 | ecosystem: Host-associated > Mammals > Digestive system > Stomach > Rumen...
TGTAATAACTCATTTGCTTTATCAATATTTCCTTCTTTATAAATTCTATATGGATAACTAAATGGATTCCATGCAGCTCCTTCTTTAGGATCACGGAAATTTATTAATATAATTTTGTATCCTTTTTCTTTAAGCATGTTACCGCACTCTTCATAAAGTTCACCTTTAGGGTCGGTAACAATCATACTCTCACCATGACGACCTAGTATCTTTATATATGGATACATTAATGCTTGAGTTTTACCAGAACCAGAAGCACCCATAATTAATGAGTGTGGTTGACCACTATCATCAACCCATGCATCTACTCCATTATTAATAATTGGAATACCACCAGCATCATATGTATCATCTTTTAAATGGATTTTCTTAATTCCATAATCTTTCTTCATTTCTTTTTCAGACATTAATCTTGAATAACCATCATTCTTTGTTTTCTTTTGAGTTGTAAAACCAAATCCTTCTTCTCTTTCAAAGAATAATGATGAACATGCTAATAACAAAGCAATAAGTGAAAAAAAGTATAATACTAAAGTAGGAACAATAAATTCCCTTCCAAAAGCAGGAAATGGATTTAATCCATAGAATACTCCTTCCATAGCAAAACTATTAACATTTAAAACTGCTATTGCTACAAAATATAGTAAAACAACACAAAAAATTAAAAATATTACTACATCTTTTGTTTCAGCAACAAACTTCAATTTCATGTAATTCACCCCAATCACACATATTATACACTATAATTCTATTTTTTTCACTATTATTCTTCTAAAATTTCATTTTCAGTTCTAGGATTTCTATGAGGTTTAGTATTTTCTTGTGAATTATTATCTTCTATAATTGAAGTTTCACTTTCAGAAGTATTTCCATTTTCAGTTGTATTTTCTTCACTAGTATTCTCACCTTCAGTACCTTCTTGTGTCTCCTCACCTATAATTTCTTCAGTAACTTCAGTATCATTTTCTCCTGCTTCTTCATCAACTATATCATCTTCAGTTATTTCATCATCTAATAATTCAACAGTACCATGTTCTATTGTATTACCATTAGTTCTAGATGTTTTAAGGCCACCAAATACTGATACAAAAATACCAACAAACATTAAAATACCAAATATAAAAATGCCAAGTGCACCAAGTACTAAGTATAATTTAATTTTTAAAGATAAACCTCCAAAGAATTTTTTTAATGGATTTACTTCTCCATTTTCACCTTTACCAGTTATTTTATCTAATGGTGAATCATCTTTTTTATCATTATTCTTACTATCTTCTTTTTTCTCTAAACCCTCTTTTTCACCTAGCTCACTAGACTTATTTCTCTCACGTTTACTTCCATCATCTTCATCTTCTTCATCATTAGCAATACCTCTTCTATTATTTTTTTGTGCTCTTGATTTTGCCATTGCATCTTTAATATTTGAAGCATCTTTATTGCCATTAGAAAAAGATGGCCAAGAAAAGCCCATCCCAATATTTCTACCACTATTTGTAGTATTATCTCTTTCTAAATCATTTGAGCTTTCATCATCTGCCATCTTCTCACCACCTAACTAATTAAATTATAGTCCTCCACCACTACCAAATGATTCTAATTCTTGTTGAGTAGCTATAACATTTATACGCATTCTTCTATTACCACAAACAAATAATGCTTGTCCTTGAGAATATCTCTTAATTGAATCTCTTTCTTGTTCATTTAAATCTATTAATCTTGATAAATCATCAACAGCTTGTTTCTTAAGTCCCATTATTAAATAATATGCAGCATTATCAAATATTGCTTTTCCATGAACAATAACATTAGGAGCAGCAAAATCTGTTGGTTGTTGAGTAATAATTATTGTACCAGTATTATATTTACGACTACGTCTTTGAATACGAGCTAAGAACTCTGCACCTAAAGTATTTTGATCAGCAAGAAGCATATGTGCTTCATCAACCATTAATATTGTATTAATATCTTTATCAAGTGCAAGTCCCCAAGCATATTTTAATATATTGAAGAATAATGCATTTCTAATATTACTATCAGCATTCATTATTTCTCTAATATTAAATACTATAAAATCTGAATCAGTATCAATAGTAGTCTTACCAGTAAAGTAATATCTAAGTTCACTAACAAATGGTCTTAACTTAATTTCAAGTCTTTCCATTATTTCTCTTTCACGAGTATGTTCTGTCATAGAAGTTAATTTACCAGTTACTACTTGATAAACATGTTCAAATGTAGGATATTCATGTGCCATTATTTTAGAAAAATCAGTTTGATAAGTAATTCTAAATCTAGCATATGTTTCCATTAATACTTCAGAGAATAATGTAAGTACATCTTCTTCTATATCAGGACTATAATACTTCATAAATGCTTTTACTGTTTGAATAGTACGAGTTAATATTGCATATCCCATACCTTCTTTCATTTCTTCTTCATCAGCATCTAATACAACCTCTAAAGGATTAATCATTCCAAACTCTCCACCACGACCAAGATCAATAAAGTTTCCACCATATAACTTAGTCATTTCTTCAAGTTCACCTTCAGGGTCAATAGCTATAATCTTATGTCCATTTCTAATATTAGTTCTAAGAAGAATCTTAGCAGCAGTAGATTTACCACTACCAGATGTACCTAAAATAATCATATTAGCATTATTTCTATTAAATTCTTTTTTAGTTTGATATAAGAATTGATTAAATAGGATAACTCCTCCAGAATAATCAACACCAAGTAAACATGAAAGACCTGGATCTTTAATACTATCAAATACAAATGGATACATTGCAGCCATTGTAACAGATGGTATTGGAGTACCAATTCTATCTTCTATATCACTTTTTTCAAATATTGGAAGCATACTTTCAAGTACTTTTCTTTGTTCAAATCTAAGAACAAATCCTCTCATACCCATAGCTTCTAAATAATTTTTAACTTGTAATTTTTTATTTTCTAATTCTTCATGAGAATCTGCACTTATTAATAAATGCATTTGAAAATCAAATATTCTTGCTTGAGTAGCTGTTAGCATAGAAATAAATTCTTCAATACTTTCAAAGTCTTGACGTAATCTTTCTTGAACAGTTCTATCTCTTTCTTCTTGATATTTAGCTTTTAAATCAGCTATTTCTTTATTTAACATCTTAGATAATACACTAAAATCAATTGGAATATGTTTAATACATATTTTAATTCCTGATATTTGTGTAATATTAGAAAGATATCCTTCACTAATTGCTTTTGGATAACTAACAATTGTCATCGCAGCACAATATTTATCACCTATTATTATTTCAGAAGATTTAAATTCTAAACCTTTTGGTGCTAATTGACTTTTAAAACTTACGCTCATACACTCATCACCGTCCCAAAATTAGTAGTAGAACCACCATTCATAAATCCATCAAGTAAAATTCTTAAATCATCATTACTAACTTGTGTAGACTGAAGTCCAGCACTAGCTAAACCAGAAACAAGATTTTGAATTCTCTTTTGAATTATTTCAGGTCTTCTTTCTTTAAATAATATAAAGTATTCTGTATCAGTAATATTTACTTCTTTACTCATAAATGTATTAGCTTTTTCAATATCTTCTCTAACTAATTTTCTAATAGATTGAGTTTGAACTTGATTATATAGTAAATTTAGTTGAGCTAAATAAACATTAATATCAACAGGTCTATCTGCTATTATTAACCAGAAAGGATAATCTAATGTATTATAGAAATTTCTTAAATTAAATATTGCATTACTTTGTGCATCATAATCTAAAATAAAGATATTTCTAGGTCTTATTTTTACTCCTGTTACCTTTAAACCATTGTCTAATATTATTTCTCCATTTTGGATACCCTTAATAGGTAACCAATCTTCTGCAAACTTTTTAGAAGCAGCAGTTTTATTGTTGTTCATCGCCACTACCAACACACCAACCTTTCCATCTATATTGTCTTTGTTCTGAAAAAAACTTAATCATTTCAGTTAAAAACACAAGTACATTATGATAATAAGCAACTGGCATTACAAGTAAAACTGCAATACCAATTGGTAATAACTTTAATACCATTGTTATCAAACCATCATCTTTGATTAAAAATACAGATATTAATGTAATCATTCCTCCAGCTAATAAAATAAGTAAATCTTCCCATCTAAATAGATTGAATATCAATTGTCCCTTTTTAGCATTAGCCGGTATTAAATAATTATTCATACTCTTTTTTCCTTTCTATATATTTAAGAATTACTTTCTTGAATTAATATTGTTGTATCTAGTAGCAGAACTTGAATTATTAGCTCTATCTTGTTGTTTAGTATATTCATCAGATGCTTTCTTAGTATTAGTTTTTCCAGATGAAATATCACTTGTTTTATATCCAGAAGATGCAATATTATCATAAGAATTAATTGAACTTTTAACAGCACTTTTGCCTTTATCTTTAACATATTTTCCTGAAGACATATCTTTAATCATCATACTATTGAAATCAGTATCAATCTTTTTATCAGTACTGTCTTTAAGAGTTTGATAAACTGTTCTAGCTTCTTCCAACTTCTTATATGCTTCTCCAGAATTTCCACCATTACGGACAGCATCATCATAATCAGACTGTGCTTTAGTATAATTCTCATATGCTTCTTTTGTACTTTTAATTTCTTGTTTAGTTTCTTCTGAAAGTGCTGATGCATATTGACCATCAAATTTAGTAACATTTTCTTTTATAGTATCATCCCATTCCTCATGAGTCTTATATGCATCTGTGTTAAATTTGTTTCTATCTAAACCAACCTCATCATAATAAACATTACCATCTTTATCTAGTTTAGGTCCACCAACTCTAATTTTTTTATCATAGTTATCATCCATTGTTTTTAGCATATTTTCCATTGCAGTTTTTCTTTCACCAGCAAGCTTACCTTTTTCAAGTTTTCTTTGTGGTATTCCCATAAAACTTTCTGCTCTTGATAAACCATATGCAAGGCTTCCACCTGCCATCATGGCTCCTGCTGCAACATTTCTTGCTTTAGCACTATTATCAGACATTCCCTTAAAGAAATCAGATACACTTTTTCCTTTATAGCCTGTTGTAGCACCACCTACAGCTCCAGAAATCATTCCAGCTAAATTTCCAGTTCTTGCACCAGCGGCAAAACCAACTCCAGCACCCAACATTCCAGTTAAGAAATGGCCAAAGTTTGTTTTTGCCCCCTCTCCCATGTTTGTTCCAATTATGCCATCAATAAATTTAGGTACTTGTCCAGAGAATGTATAAGCTGCTATAACAACAATTACTGTAATAATTGATTTTGTTATTACACTTTCTTCTCCTTGTAATGCAGGGAAATAGTCATTTATATGCATTACAAATTTTGAAACAAATACTGATATAACTAACAATGTAGCCATTCTTACGATAGCTTCCAAAAATACACTACCATATGTTTTCATAAAGTTTTTAAATTTACCATCAAACCCATTTTTTATAACATCTATTATTGCAATTGGAGCTAATACTTGTAAAATTAACAATTTAAACATACGAATTCCAATTTGAATTGATGCACTAAATGTACTATATACTACAAATAATCCAACTACAAAACTAACCAAAAAGTTGAAATAGACTTGATTTTTATCAGTTACATCTTTTAAAGATGGAAGATTAGTAAGATTAAGTGAGCCATCATTTCTATTGTTTATTTTACCTTCAAGCTGTGCAGAAGAATCAGTTGGTACATATTCACTATTTGCATCTAATTCTGTATCTTTAATAAAAGTTTTTAATAAATTTAATGCAATTGTTTCACCAGGATCTTGTTTTCCGGCATCTTCACCAAAAATAAATCTCATTATGAGTCCTGGATCTTTTTTACCATTTCCATCTTCATCATTTAGATCAAAAATTTCTCCTAAAGTTGTATATTTATATCCAGTTGAATTACCTATAAGTAATATGCTAACTTCATTAGTTACACTAAACACAAAAGAATAGCTAACAAGCATAGCTGTTGCTATAAAAAGATTCTTTAAAAATTTAGTTCCACCTTCAACCGCTTTTTCTGGATTTAATAAATATTGAATCAAAGCTGAACCCAAATTAAATACAATAAAAACAATAATTAATGCATTTAATCTATCTATTAAAGGTGATACTAATCCATATAAACTATTAAAATTTATTGTACACATTAATGTGAATATTTTATAACTAAATGCAACAAGTTCATAAACATAGCTATCTAAAAGGTAAAGTACCCAATAAAATCCACTTGAAATCGCTCCACAAATATTAACAAAAGGTAATAAGAAACTCATAACATACCCCGCCCTTCTTTTCACAAAGATTATAACACATTTTTACGTTAAATAAAAGACTAACATTTTTAATCAAAAAAACTCAAAATATCTCTTTTATGATTTAAATATATTTTGTATAATACATATTTAAATTCTATATCATTATCAATATGCCTAAAATCTATCATTTTTCCAACTTTTTCTAATCTAACAATAGATGTATCATTTATAAATTCATCATTATTTATTAAATAGGCATAATAGTTATTTTCAAATGTAATAATATCTAATACTTGATATGAATAATTATCAAATTTAACAATATCATTTACTTTAATATTCATAATTATTCTCCCTCATATTCTTCTACAAATGATTTAGCTTCATCAAAAGAATCTTTAATTAATTCATTTTTTAAATTACCAAGTTCATTCATAATAGACATTAATACTAATGATGAATAGTTGTATTTTTCTATATTACTTTTACCATTCTTTTCAATACTAGCAAATCCTATAGTATTATCATTATATCTTGTCTTTTTTAATGATTCATTATTTTCATCTATAGGCTTACCCTTCATACTACTCACCTATATTAATAATAGCATATTATTACAAAAAAAAATAGAGTTATTTTTTTATAACTCTACATTATGATATACATTACTTACATCATCTACATCATCTAACATTTCTAATAATCTTTCAAATTTTACTTTATCATCGCCATCCAAAGTTACCGTATCTTTTGGATAATATGATATTTCATCTATTTCAAAAGTAATACCAGGAAATGCATCTTCTAAAGCTTTTTTTGCACTATTTAAATCAGCTACTTCAGTATAAACAACTACTGTTCCATCATCTTCTACTTCTATATCATTAGCATCTACATCAGCATTTATTAAAGCTTCCATAACTTCATCTTCATTATGTCCTTTAATTCCAACTGCACCTAAATGTTCATACATAAAACTAACAGCATTTTGTCCAGCCATTTTAGCACCACATTTATTAAATACTGTTTTAACAAATGTAATTGTTCTATTAGGGTTATCTGTTAAACATTTAACAATTAGATTACTTCCTCCTTGTGCAAATGCTTCATATTCAACTACATCATAGTTTTCAGCTTCACCTTTTTTAGCTTTATCAATATTTCTATTAATTACATCAGCTGGTACTTGTTCTCTTTTAGCTTTTTCAATTACTCTTCTTAATACATCATTACTCTCAGGATTAGGATTAGACTTTGCAGCCTTCATAATTTCCTTTGCATAAATTGAATATAATTTAGATTTTTTTGCTGCTGTTGCAGCCATAGCTTTAGCTCTAACTTCATGAGCTCTTCCCATAATTAATTCCTCCTATCTACTTTTTTCATGTCCTTCAGTCATATTAGGTGTTAATATAAGTTCTTTTATTAATACTTTATCTTGAATAGCTGCAAGTAATAAAGTAATCTCTCCTTCAACAATATCAAGTTTTTCTTCCTTTACTTCTCCAAGTTCAATACTATTAATTCTTTTTACTGCTTCTGCATATAATTTTTCAGGTGAATAATCTATCATCAATAAAATAAATTGTTCTCGTATTTTCTCATTTTTTAAAAGTTCTTTAAAATAATCTAATTCAGCATTTAAAAAAACATCTCTTAAATAAGCAATTTCACCATTAACATTACCACTAGAACTTGTATATGGATAAAATTCTTCTTTCATTAGCACCCTCCTTAGTCCAAATTACTAATTTCTTCTACTATTTTAGCATACTCTTTGTAATTTTCAAAATTATTATTAACATTTGATACTAAAAACTCATGTGAATCATCTCTTGCTTGTAAAAGTATTTTCATATCACGATGTAAATCAGATACTTTAAAATTCATATCTCCACTTTGTTTTACTCCAAACAAGTCTCCTTCTCCACGTTGTTCATAATCTTTTTCTGTTATATAAAATCCATCATTACTTTCTACTAATACTTTTAATCTTTCATTTGATTCATTTCCTATTAATATACATGTTGAATCAAATTCATTTCTACCAACTCTACCTCTTAACTGATGAAGTGTTGCAAGACCAAACATTTCAGCATCATATATTACCATCAATGTAGCATTCTTTACATCTACACCAACTTCTATAACTGTAGTTGAAATTAATATATCTGTTTTTCCCTCTTGAAAATCTTGCATTATTTTATCTTTATCATTTTTAGATAATTTTCCATGCATTATAGAACTTTTAACTTTTCCTTTAAAATATAATTCTATATTTCTTTTTATTTCATTTACATCAGTTAAATCTATTACATCATTTTCTTCTATTAATGGTGAAACTACATATACTTGATGTCCTTTATCTATTTCATTTTTCATCATTTCATAAACAGACACCATTTCTTTTTCACTCTTAATTATAGTTTTTATATCTTTTCTTCCTTTTGGTTTTGTTTTTATTATTGATATATCCATATCACCATATATTGTTAATGCAAATGTTCTTGGTATTGGTGTTGCTGACATATATAATGTATCTGGAAGAATTCCTTTATTTTTTAAATTAGCTCTTTGATTTACTCCAAATCTATGTTGTTCATCTGTAATAACTAATCTTAGATCTTTAAACTCAACATTATCACTAAGTAATGCATGTGTTCCAATTATTAAATCAACTTTACCTTCTTTTAATTTATCAACTATTTCATCTTTTTCTTTCTTTTTCATACTTCCAACTAATAATTCTATTCTCATATTAGTAGATGATAATAGTTCTTTTATATTTTTAAAATGTTGATATGCTAGTACTTCTGTAGGAGCCATTAGAGCAGTTTGATGATGAGATAAATAGTTAATATATGCTGCTATTAATGAAACAATAGTTTTACCAGAACCTACATCTCCTTCTAACATTCTATTCATTCTTTTAGATGATGTCATATCATTATATATATCTTCTATTGCTTTATCTTGATCAGATGTAAGTTCAAATGGAAGACTTCTAATAAAATCATTTACATCTTCTGGATCAACATTTCTAACATATCCAGTTTTATTCTCTTTATTCATTTCTTTCATATAATTTATTTTAAACATGAATTCAAATAATTCTTCATATTTTAATTTTAATAATGCTTGTTTAACATCTTCTTCACTTTTAGGATTATGTATTTTATTAACAGCATCTTTTTTAGATATAAAATTATATTTTTGATTTAAATATTCTGGAACATAATCTACATAATTATCATAGTTTTCTAATGCTTCTGATATATATTTTTTTATTTGTTTTGATGTAATACCACTTGTTAAATGATATACACTTTCTATAGAACCACTAGCTAATTTTTCAAATTTTATATCTGATGCTACTACTGTATTTTTTATCTTATCATATTTACCAAATACTGTAATAACACTACCTGGTTTTAAATTATTTTTAAGAAAAGCTCTATTAAAAATAACTACTGCTATCATCTTTTTATTTGAAACAGCTCTAAATGTTAACGAAGACATATTAGCTCTAAATCTTCTAGTCAAAGGAACTGAATCAACAATACACTCTATTATTACATTTTGTTTATCTTCTGCTGTTTTAATATCATTTAGTACTATAATATCATGTCTATAAGGATAATAATTAACTAAATCATCTATATTATTTATATTAAGATTTTTTAAATAGTCTAAACTCTTTGGCCCTAGCCCTTTAATATCATTTAATTGCATAATTCCTCCGATAAATCTACCATATTATATCACAAATTATTTTTTTTAGGAAGAACTTTTTAACTCAATTAATAAAACTAATCTACTAGGATTATGTGCTGATTTACATGTAGATAATAATAAATATTTTGTTTTATTATATTTATTTTTAATAATTGATTTATTATATATATATTTAATATTATATTTCTTAGTATTATAAACATAATCATCATTACTATTAAATATTCCATATGATATTACTTTCATTTTATATGTAATATCTTTAGTTATTAATACACCATTTAAATGTTTATTAAAATATTTTTTCTTTTTATATTTACTTATATCAGAAAGCATTCCACCTCTATATAAATTATGTCCATATATTATAGAATACTCATCTTTAAAATTATTATTTCTATAATCTAAAAATAAACTTCCACTAAATGAATATTCACCTTTATAATTTTTATTTAAATATTCTTTATTATCATTTGATTTTAATACTGGATAATTTATACTAGTATCATCTATTTTTATCCATCCTATTATATCTTTATTTATTTTAATTAATTTATCTAATGAATTATCTTCTTCTATTACTTCTTCTAAATATTCTTCTATTTTAACACTTTCATATATTTGATATGAATCATATAGTGCATATGTACTTATAATAATTATTATTAATAATGAAAATGTTAATAAATAGTTTAAAACTTTATATAAAAAAAGAAGAAGTATTAATATACATTTCTTCATAATCTAAAATCCTCTTACTTGAATACTTAATATTACTTTCCCTTTTATTTTATTTTTATTTATAGAACCAAACTTTCTTGAATCATTTTTATCTAATCTATAATCATTTAATACAAAGTATTCATCTTTATTTACTTTTAATGGATATTTTATTTTAGAATTATCATCTTTATATGTACTAAAATATATATCACCTTCTTCTTTAATTGAATTAACAAGTACTATATTATTAATCTCTATATTATCTTTATATGTACCTATTATTCTATATATATTGTTATTTGTCACTATTACATCTGTATTGTTATATTTTTTATCAAGTCTATAATATATTAGTAATGTTCCGCTTTTAATAGATGGATTCATATTATTATTTTTAACTATATAAAATCCAAATACATAGAATAAAAGTAAATACATAATAATTAGAATTACTAATATTTTTAAAATATTAATTATTATTTGTTTTTTTAGATTTCTTTTTAAGAACATATATTCCTATTATAGATAAACTAATTAATAATGCATATGGTAATATACTCACAAATAAACCTGTTAAAACAGTTGATTCATTATTGTTTATATATGAAACTGTATTACTTTCTGGTCTATTTACAGTAATTAAAGATGCTGTTTTATTATCTTCTTCACTGTTGTTTATATATGTTTTGTAGTTTTGTGCATCCATTTCTTCTATTGTATAAGATAAATTTGATGATATTTGATAATTATTACCATCTAATCCAATAGTTACACTTTGACCATGTTTTAGATAGATATAATTATCTATTCCTGAATTATAAACTCTTGATGTATTTAATGTTTGTCCATTATATGTAACAATATCATCTTGTCCATCAATAGTATATCCATCTTTGTCTCCATCAATAGTTATTTTAAACTTAAAATATTCATTTGTATCTGCTATATCACCAGTAACTTTTTTAGATAGATTAATATATGTTAGGGGTGTTGTTTCAAATACTATATCACCCTTTCCAGATGAATCATTTAAATATGCACTAGGATATACATCAACAATTAAATTACCAGTTGGATTATTATCTTGATCAACTTCATTTAATACATTTAACTCAATAGTATAATAATTATTATCTTTTGGATATACATCCATATTCGTTGAACCAGCTTCTCTTACTATGTATTCATATCTTCCTGGTTTAGTAAAATTAATAGTGGAAAAATCAAGTGTATAAGTACCCTCAGATATTCTATCATTTATAATGCTTTCTGAATTAAATGGAATATTAAAATAATTTTCTTCTAAATTAATAATTTCTGGATTAGTATCTTTAGGTTCTACATTAAATGAAAATACTACATCTGGAATATCTATTCCAATTAATTTCTTAGTAACATTAATAGTACTATCAGCATAAACATTAATATTAAAAATAAAAATACTTATTAAAAATAGTATTATTTTTTTAAATTTCATAAACTCTCCTTTCATATTATGCATAATCATGACTAAGCATTATCATAATACAAAATGAATTTTATTAAATCAAATGACTATTTTTACTTTTTTAATACTATTTTTTATCTTATTTTTTTATTTTTATATAGTAATTTTTTAGTTTTAAATATCATAAAAATATATAAAAAATAATTAATATATTTTTTTAAAAATTTTTTCAAAAAAAAGCTTGACAAAATATACCTTTTAATCTAATATATAGACTTACCAATTCACTTTTATACGGCGAATTGGTGCTAGTATCACACTAGCCAACCCCTTTTTATTCTTTTTTCCGGACTGTTCATCAGGGGGTGACAGTCCTTTATTTTGTAAAAAAAGACTTTTTTAATTAAAAGTCTTATTTTTTTTGCCTTGAAATGAGTCTCTTTTTTTCATTTCTTTATCTATATCATTTAGTATTGTTACTTTTTTTATTAACCATTCTGGCTCTACTAAATCATCTATTTTAGGGTCACCTGTAATTCTATGAACAACAATATTCTCTCTTAAATACTCTAATTGATCACATACAATATTTATATATTCATCTCTATCTAGTATTTTAAAATGTTCCTTGTTATATAATTCTTCTAATGCAGTTCCTTTTAAAATGGATAACGCATGTATTTTAATACCTTGTATATCTAATTTACTTAAATATTTTACTGTATCAATCATCATATCATGTGTTTCATATGGAAGACCATTTATAATATGTACTACTACATTAATATTTCTTTGTCTAAGTTTATAAACCATATTTTCAAAATTCTCTAGTGTATGACATCTATTAATTAATATTGCTGTTCTTTCATGTATAGTTTGAAGACCAAGTTCAATAGTAAGATATGTTCTTTTACTTAACTCTTCTAGATACTCTAAACACTCATCACTAATAGAATCACTTCTTGTTGCGATTGATAAACCAACTACATTTTTTTGTTTTAGTATTATTTCATACTTTTCTTTTAATACATTAAGTGGTGCATATGTATTAGTATTTGCTTGAAAATAACCAATATATTTAGCATTAGGCCATTTATGATGCATCATTTCTTTAACTTTCTCAAACTGAGTTACTAAATCATCTTTTCTATTTCCTGCATATTCAGCAGAACCAGTTTTAGAACAATAAATACATCCACCTATACCTTTAGTACCATCTTTATTAGGACAGGTAAAACCACCATCAAGACTTACCTTAAATACTTTACAACCAAATTTATGTTTATAAAAATAATCTAAAGTATAATACCTTTTATTACTATCACTATATTTAAACATTTCACATCACAAAAGAATTATAGCATAAATTATCTTATAATAGTATTTTCTTCTGTTACTCCATACATTTTACCATTAATTCTTGCTATTTTAGAAATTTCATCTTCTAATGTTTTTCCATTATATCCTTCAGCTTTTCTAACATTTTCAATTAAAGTTAAAAACTCATTAAACTTTAATCTTCTACTAAGAAAATCTTTAAGTATTTCTTCATCATTCTTTTTATCTCTATAAAAAGCATTATTAAATTCTTGTATATAAATTTCACTATTTTCTTCTTTATTTAAATCATTCTTACTTTCTTCTTTTACTTCTTTTTTTGATAACTCTTCTTGACATTTTTTTATTTCTTCTACTGTTAAATTATCATTTAATGATTTTAATTTACCTTGAAAGAATTTTGGTTTACTATCATATGGAAATACTTCTTGATAGTCTGTAAATGGTACTAGAAAGTGATGATATAAACTTAATGCATCATAATCTTCTCCATATTTTTCTTTTCCATTTAAATCAATACTATCCCAAGTAGAATCTAATGCATAAAAACCATGTATATTATATTTATCATCATCAATTTTAATAATTGTTCTACTATGTTCACCTCTAATATTTTGTTTCTTATCAAAACATGTAACACCAAAATCTGATACTTTAATATTAGGATCTAGTCCATACATTATTTCTTCTAACATTTGAGTATATCCAGAACATACAATATGGTCTGTTTCAAGAATCCTATGTGGTCTTCTAGAATCATTTAGATTTTCTTGATTTTCATTATAGAAAAATGTTTTCATTATATCATAAGCAAATGTCATTTTTTCAAGTGGTGATAAAGGATAATCTCTTATTAAACTTCTATAGTATTTAATAGCTTCTACAAAATTTCTAAATCTTTCATATGACATATATTGTTTTTCAAAACTATAATAATTCATTTCTATATTTACTTTTTTACTAATTTCATCTAACTCTTTATAATCAAAATCTGTATAGTTTACATGGTTAGAACCAAACCTTACATCATTAGAAAATGATATAGAAATATTTGATATTTCAAGATTTCTCTGTATTAATATATTATATATTTTCATTATACTATTCAAATCTAATTCTGTATAATCTAAATTATATTTATTATTATTCTTATCAATAACTACTTTTCCACTAGATAATTTAATAGTTATTTTTTTATATTTATCAATTTGAAATGAATCTAAATACTCATTAGTTTTATCAAAATCATCAGAAAAACAAACAATATTTAGTTCACTATTATCTTGATTTAAATCATTACTAGAATCAATTCTATCAACAACAATATCTCCACATAATAATCTATCATTTGTATAAGCTAAATCTAAAGATGTATCTAATTCATTAATCGAAATATTATTAGTTTTTATATTTTTTATATTTGTATTTCCTATTAAATATTTAAGAATATAACTATCTATATTATCAATAATTATACTTCTAAGATTATTAAAATCTTTTAAAATATTTATATTAATTCTACTCAATGGTATATTTAATTCTTTAACACTTCTTTGGATATGACTTAATATTTTATTTAATTCTTCATCAAAATCCAATAAAACACTTGGTACACTTATACCATTTTCTATTTTATATATTTTTAAATCAGAATTAATAAAGTCTTCATCACTTTCTCTTACTTCTAAAGTAAAACTATCTTTTAGTGTTTCTATATATGATAATATTTCATCTAAATTATTTACATTCTTAAACTTTTCTAAAAAATATCAGAAAATAAGTCTTTAATAGCAAAAATAGTTTCATCAATATTAATATCACTCATACTAATCACCTATTATCTATATATTAGCATATATAATAAAAGAATATCAATTAACTTGATAT
>Ga0247611_10006224_pt1 | contig 15427 bp, 13 predicted proteins | sample 177DNAGHGhighgp2_FD_192422 | JGI IMG/M metagenome (GOLD analysis project Ga0247611, IMG submission 192422) | Sheep rumen microbial communities from Palmerston North, Manawatu-Wanganui, New Zealand - 1770 DNA GHGhigh gp2 | ecosystem: Host-associated > Mammals > Digestive system > Stomach > Rumen...
CAGTTACGAAGATTTTGGTTTTTGATCATGATCTTGTTTGTCATACTACAACTGTATCGCTAAAATCATCTGACCAAGGTGTTATTTTTAATTTTGTTGCAAATGATAGAGATTCAAGTTGTGTAAGTCAAGCATTACGCGCAATAGCTGATAGCATAGACCAGAACAATGAACAATGTCAAAATACTAGTTGCTTGTCATAAAGACTGTGAACGACCAGAAATAGTAGCTGATTACCCTGATATGTTTGTTCCTATTCTTGGTGGAGCAGTGTATGGTGACAGAACTTTATCGTGGCCAAATGCATTAAGGGATGACCAGGGTGAAAATATATCTTGTTTGAATCCTCATCTGTGTGAATTCACAAGTTTATATTGGGCTTGGAAGAATTATGATATGATCGGAAATCCAGACTATATTGGTCTTAATCATTATCATAGATTTCTTGATCCAAAAATATATTTAGAAAATAATGATCCAAAAATGGTATTTACGCATGGAATAAATGCTATTCCTAATGTATTTGATGATTTTGATAGTGTACATGGTCGATATGAATTGTTTTCAATGATAGAAGATGATATATGCTCAGTTAATAAATTTGTCAGGGATGTTTTTTATTTGTATTTTAATGAGCAAGTTTTATTAGGATGCAGTATGTTTGTTGCGTCTAAACAAGTCTTTTTTGATACTATGCTTTTTATTGATCATCTTCTTAGGATTATTATACCTCACATTGATTATGAAGAAGATAGACTTTATACTAGATATTATGCATTTTTATTAGAACGAATGATAGGATTTTATTTTTATCTTTTACATTATTCAGGTTACAAAGTCAAAGCCTTAAACTTAATAAACTATAAGGACACAAAATTATGAGTCAATTAAAAATTGTGGTTGCGTACGATAAATCTTCAGAAGATAATCGTGATATCTTACAAGCACTTGATCCTTCTGGAGAGATTTATGTTCCTGTTATGGGCGGACATGCTTTAGGCGATATTCCTGAAACATTTGCTGATATGCAGGGCGATGATGATGGTGAAAATATTTCAACATTAAATCCTTATGTTCATGAAGTATCTCATCTTTATTGGGCATGGAAAAATCTTGACAAGTTAGATAATCCTGAGTATATTGGACTTTGTCAATATCGTCGTATGTTTCCACCGATTGCTTGGGAATATAATGGATTAGAGCCACACACATTTGTACTTAATGTTATTGGCTATGGCCATAAACTTAAAAATTCATTAGAAAAACGTCATGGTCGTCCGACTCAGGTTGCAGCTGATAATATTCTTGATCAAATGTTTACAGAACAGGTTGATAGAGAATGGCTTGCTAAATTTAAATTACATGAAACATATCCTGCTTGTAATTGCTTCATCATGCCTGCTACAGCATTCAATGATTACATGACGTATGTAAATCGTTGTGTTGAGCTTTTACAACCAGTTATTGCTGATAGTGGTGAAGAAAAAACTTATCCTTTAAAAGCTGCATCTGTTATTCTTGAATATCTTAATGGTGTTTATCTTGATCATGCTTGTAATGTAAAGGGATATACTTGTCATCATGGACTTATCAAATCAAACTTCTAAGATTGATGTAAAACTTGTAGTATCATTTCATAAGAAGTGTGATGTATGTCCGTACATGAAGATCATACCTGATATTTATGTACCTATACTAGGTGGACGAGTCGATGTCTCAAAAGACGTCGACTTGTTCATACCTGGTATGTTGACAGATGATGTTGGTGAAAACATCTCTTGGTTAAATTTTTATCTAAATGAAATTACGTGCCTCTACTGGGTGTGGAAACACCCAGAGGCACTTGGTAACCCATCTTGGATCGGATCTCAGCATTATCGTAGATTTTTTCATATGGATACTTTGGCACAGCATCTTAGGAAGACTATTCTTGTTGCAAAAGAAGAATTATTTCTCCCTACTTACGATTTTCTCACGGTTTACCATGATTTAGGTCAATTTATAACTTATATTGCGGAATCCACAATATTAAAAGAATTACCAGGCGATGCAAAAACACATTTTAAAGACTATATGAATTCCGGTATTCAATATAGTAGAAATCTGTTTTTATGTCCATGGGAAGTTTTTGATATTTTAATGACATTAATTTCTCATGTTATTTTTAAAACATGTCATCACATTTTTTATGATTATGAAGGACTTTATCCTGGAAGAAATATGTCGTTCGTATTAGAACGATTTACTGGTTTCTTTTTCTATTATATCCAGCAACACGGATATTCTGTAACACCTGTTAAATTTGGAATGTTTGAACCAGACAAAGCAAAACAGGCACCACCATCCATTAAACCAGAAGGATATTAGTAAATGGAAAAAATACTAATTGTTGGAGCAGGTTTGACAGGATGTGTTTGTGCAAATCTGTTAGCCAACTCTGGTTATAAGGTTTCAATTATAGATAAGTCTGAATATTTAGGTGGTCTCTGTAGGGATGCAAAATATCTTTTAGGGAATTGTTATCTTCATAGATTTGGACCACATTGTTTTCATACGAAGCAGAAATATATTTGGGACTTTGTTAACCGATTTTCTAAATGGAGAGATTTTCATCTTCAGCAGATGTCGTATGTAGATGGAAAGTATTTTCACTTTCCTATTAATTTAAATACGATTGAAGAAGTTTATCAAACTGATGTAAAAGATCAGTATGATGTAGATAAACTGATTCATGATAAAACATATGACAATCCTAAGAATTTTGAAGAATATGCTATCAATGATGTTGGTACAAAGTTGTATGAAATGTTCTTCAAGAGATATACGGAAAAGCAATGGATGTGTAAATGTGATCAATTACCACCTAGTATTTATAAAAGAGTAAGTATTCGATACAATAGAGATAATGATTTGTTTCAAGGTCAGTATCAAGGACTACCTGATGAAGGATATAATTCTTTCTTCAGTAATCTATTGAACCATCCTAATATCGAACTTACTCTTTCTACAGAATACAATTATCATGATTCTTCTAAAGATTATGATTATTACAAGATTGTTTACACTGGTGGTTATGATGATTTGCCATATCGTTGTACTTATTTCAGTTTAAGAGAAGATAGATTAGACACAATGCATTCTTTAGTTAGTTTACCGCAAGATCCATCTTACGTTCGTGTAACGAACTATTCAATTATGCATCCGTTGAATATTAAGGGTCTTAGTAGTAATGTGAATGCTCGTGTTTATGATTTACCATTACCAAACAATTCTGGAGAATTATGTATTCCGATTAATACTCTAGAGAATAATGTTTTGTATTTGCAGAAAAGGGATGAGTTTATGAAACTCCATCCTAAAGCTATATTAATTGGACGTTTAGCTACTTATAAGTATTTAAATATGGACGAAGCGATTGATCAGTGTTTTAAGATATTATCTAAAGAGCAATTAATTGATATATCTCAATATATCAAGTAATTTATAAGTATATATACCTCTACTGCAATCTAAAATAAATGGTCCCACCTTCACGGCGTTCATTTCGTCACCATCATAGACAGCAGAGATGCCGAATCAACGTAGATCGGGTAGGTATTAATTTTAGTTGCTTTGAAGTGTAGTATAAGTTTTAGTACACTGGCCCTGCAGGTTGTGCGTCAGCCGGGGCTGGGGGTGTTGGTGTGAATCCAACCACTTCTTTGATTTGCCATGGGGGTAGATGCTGACTACCTTAAGTTCTTTGCCAGAGTTGTTTTCAGCAGGTATAAGTGGGATAGAAAGATCAGATCGACCCTACTTATGTGATGGATTAAGGATTTTTACGAGCATCCGGTAACGCCAAGTTGCCCGTCGCGACGCTACATAGCGCCAATTGCGATCGACGTGATCTCTTCATTTCCTTAGTCCTACGCCTTACACGAGGTTAAGAAACTGGAACGTGAGTCCGTCATAATGGTTGTTTACAGCCTGTAGACTGTGCAATGCCAAGTATTAGTCTGCGACCTAGTCCACACCAATGTCGTCTATTATGCGTATTTGGTTATTTGAGTAAGCTGAGATTCGGATTATGATATTACATCGGACAGGGGATTCGGTCTGGTCCCCGAGTTAAATACCCCACCGCGTATGGCAACGCGGTGGGGTATACTTTTTATTTTTTTTTGATTTTGATTTAATATATATATTACTTAAATACAACCAACTCAAACCAAGGAGAAAGATTATGAATAATATCGATTCAACGTTAGAGAAAGTGAAAAAACAAATGAATCTTTCTAAAGATTCTTCTATTTTACGTATAGTCAAAAATACATGTATTTCACCTAGAAAATTTTACAGAAATAAAATTAAAAAGATTAAGGATTTATATGCCTTTGATGCTGATGATTTTATCAATATATTCAAATTTAGTCTTAAGGAATTTTGTCAGTTAAATTATTTTCTCAATTTTTATAATTTTGAATTAATAGCAGGATCTTCTAGATATATAAGCGTTTATCCATGGACTGCTACGCCATTGCCTAGTAGCATAATCAAAAATAGAGAAGAATTTATTTCTCAAGATATTTCAGAATTAGAACTAACTGTTCGATCTGAAAATGGTCTTCGTCGACAAGGAATTAACACAATAAAACAATTAACAAATTATACGTCTTTTCAGTTATCGAAATTTCCTGGACTTGGTAGTAGATCTATTGAAGAAATTTTAGAAAAGACATATTTATTTGGTGTTTAATTTAGGAGAAATTAAAATGGATTTTTTTAATCGTAAAAAAATAGCAGAACTCAAAAAAGGAATTGGAATACTACTAACTGATAGAATAACTTTATTTAAATCAATCCAACGTTTAAATAAAGAAGTTCAAGATCTATGGGCTGTAAGTGATTATCACGAAAAAGTCCTTAAGAGTATTCCACAAGTCAAACGTTGTATGGGATGTTCTAATTACAAAGTTGATAAGAAGGGATTCCCTATCTGTGATTGTGGTAATACTGTTTTCGAAATAACTGATAATTGTCCATACACACCTAAATAAGGAGATTTAATTATGTTCCATGATCCGTCTGTTGCAATTCAATTGTTTATCGCTAACAACATCAGAGTAACTAATAATAATAGCGATGCTTTTTCTATCCATGCTGCATATGCTTATTATATTCGTATTATGCATAAGCAGTATATGGCAGCACTTCCCACTATGGGTTTTAACGCATCTAGTGCAGCATTTGTTTATTTGACAGAAGAACAATTTGCTATTCATTTTAAACGAGAAATGGCTTATCACTTCGGTCTTATCCCTACTAATCCACATGATGATTATGAACGTTATTATGGTGCAACATTAGTAAGAGATGCTGTTGTGCCTACGCCAAATTCTGATGGATCTTATCAAGGAATAGCGATAAAGGAGAAATAAAAATGAGACTTTCCGAATTTACTGTCCGTCTTCTTATCCTTGATAAAGAGGATAAGGTAGATAAAGTTTTAGTGACGAATCGTAGTGGTAGTAACCACTTCGATCGTTCTGCTGTTGATCTTATCAATAATGATAATCATGACAAACTTGTGTTGTCTTGTACAGAATGTGTTCTGTACAATAAAGCAACTGTAGACACTATGGTTTTGTATGGTTCCCTTGATTCGAAGGCTACAATTAATGGTGACGATGTTACTGTTAATACAATTCATATAGAACCACTCGCAAGTGTCTACATCAAGGCATGGCATCCTCACATTCATGCTATTCATATTCAATCTCGTGGGTGTCTTCATGTTACTCCTGAATTCTTACGTCATACGAACAATATTGTTCTCAATTTTGAGGATGAGGCTGTTCTCTATGTTGACGATAAGAGATATGAATATCGTGGGTACAAAGATCCACACGAATTTGTTGATAACATCATGTATCCTAAACTGCGTGTTATCAAAGATTCTGTTATTAAAATCTTCCAGTCTAAGGAGAAAGAAGATGAAAATTAATAAAACAACAACATGTGAAATCATAGTTGGTATTAATGATTATATTTCAAATATAATTGTTATCGGAAGTGAAGGCTTTCATGAAGACCAGCTTGGTATTCAGGTGAATGATCGTGGTGAACCTCATTATGTCTGTACAAAACTCATAGTGAACGGTGGACATGTCGGCGGTGTCACGGTTAAACAGAATGGTGTTGTTATAGCTGAAAGCGGAGAAATAGATTGTGTTGAACTTTGCCAGAATGGAAAGATGTACATCAATAAAGCTAAAGTGACAAATATCATGGAAGCTGGTGGTGCTTTCTTTGCATCTGGCGATGCTAAAGAAACATGGTCTTGCTCCGGTAACATATCAGTATTTATTGTTGATGGACATTGTACTGTACACAAAGGATCAATCTTAGGTCATACAAATTTTCTTAGTGGAGCACATGTTGTCGTTTATACAGATGGGCTTCTCAGAGAAGCATCAATCGCATCTCATGCTGCTCTTATCGTAAGGGGTGGTACAGTTGCTAATTCAAAATCATTAGGACATATTGAGATAGTCGATGGATTACTCAAAGATGTCATTGTTGATGATGGTGATTTTGTAATTTTAGAAGGTGGTGAACCTTGCTTTAAGAATGTAAAAATTTCTAATAAAGTCAAGATTCGCAGAACTGCATCATCAACATCAAAAATCAAACTGAGTGATTCACTCAAAGGTCTCGATATTGAAGACGGGACAGAAATTGTGAATGAAATTTCTGATCCTGTTAACGGTATTTCCGAAGAAACAATTTACTACAATAAGGAGAACAACCATGCTTAAAAACTACGAAACGTATAAGACCGTCGTTAAAGACGGTCTTCATACTTCTAACTTTACTATCGTTGATAGTGAAGAAGCGAAAAAAACACCTAATCCACATATTTGTCTTACGTTACAGGTATGTGGGAAAGCTGTTGTTGATGATATCAACATACGAGGAGATGGTAGTGTTATTGTTACTGATGGGCAGGTAAACAACGTTACTGTCAGTAAAGGAACACTTAGCGTATCTCATGGTGGCACTGCTACACACGTGACTGAAAACGGTGGAGCAGTTCGGTGGGATAAAGAAAATTCTTCTGTCAGTTTCAACCACAGTATTGCTCTCGGATTCACATTTGATTCTGGAAGTTTTACCATACACCATAAAACCGTATTCGATCATTGTGAGATTCTTACTGATGGCCAGGTTTGCTCAGGAGGTATTCTCAGGAATTCAAATGTCGGAAGCAATGGTGATGTTGCAGTTTTAACAAACGGAATAATTAAAGACGTTGTTATTACGGATGGCGGATTTGTTCGTGCTACAGAGAAGCATGCCATTGTTAGAGGCATAATTGTGTCTAGCGGTGGAGCTATTGCTCTGGGGCAGAATACCTTATTCAGTGATATCACTATTGCTGATGGCGGATATGTTTATGTCCCAGAATATATGAAGGAGAAGTGCAAACCATATTTAAATATGGAAGACGGCTCTAAGATGGGAACTATTCTTGATGCTGATCCTGAAGATCCTAATACAGTTACACTTGGATCATTTCAAGAACTACGTTTAGGTGATGCTCCAGATGATCAGAATTTAGATCAAGATTATGTGCTAACTCTTATGGGTTATTCTGAAACAGGGTTATTTACTGACAAACAAATTACTGATAGCGATATGCCTATTGGTGTCAAATTTATTGTTGTCAAAATCCTTGGATCAGATTATAGCTTGCATTTCGAAACATCGCAATTGACGTATGATTCTACATCTGGGTATACAGTAATTCGTCTTCACGATTTGAGTCTTACAGCGAACAACAAGGAAGCTCTTCCTATTGGTGCAATCCATGCTCATGATTATATCAACGGAATCGTGTATACGTCATCGAGTACTCTTTTGGATGTATTCCATTTCGAATTACAAAAGATTTTACTAGATGGAAAACCGATGCATGTTAATATCGAGAGAGCAATACATTCTCTTTCTATCAAAGCAAAAGCACATATCGGATATAATTGGCTCAGAAGTATGTCTTTGAAATATCGTAAATCCGATAAAGACAAATATATTTGCTTACAGATTGAGATAAAATCTGCAATCTTTACTCATGATGCTAATGCTAGAGAACTCGATATCGAAATATTTAATTGGGGTATCTGGTGTCCGGATGATGGTGAAGAATACAGCAGAGATTGTCTTCTTGAAAAAGATTGCATCATTAGTGGATTCTGGTTTGAGCCTGATACACCAGACGGATATCAAATTGATATTCAATCAGTTTGGTATAGGGGACATAAAGTTGCTGGCCCTCCTTATTGTTCTTATCACATTATCAGAAGAATACCTGATAAAGATCCAGAGAAGTGCATAGGAGTTTTTGACCCTAATGTACATAAAGAATTAGAAGATCGTACTTGCTTTTCTGATGATTTAGAGCAAGAGCAAGCATCTCCTAAACATAAAGAAAATGAATACAAGAAGATTATGACTTGTGATATCTTCCCTATCTCAGATGTTCAGGTGAGAGCTATTTCTGAAAAAGAAATACTTGAACAGAAATTTGAAGATCAATCGGATAGCAAGTCGTTTCTTCCTGGAGCCTATTGTACAGATCTTCTTATCAAAGGATCAACTGCTTCCAACGTAGTTGTTCTTGATGGTGGTTTTGTTGGTTTGTATGAAGGTTATGTTGATAACATCTGGGTCTATCCTGGTGGACGTGTTATTATCTTCTCAAAGAATTGCTACGGTAATATCTTTGAAGAAGGAGGATACATCGACTTTGATGGCGACGAAAAGAATACAGTAAACGGTAATCTTTGCTGTCATCGCGTGTTAGATGGTGTTCTTGCTACAGTTCATAAAGGAACTAGATTCTATCATCTTACAATCAAGAATGGAACTACTCTCTATATTAGAGGTGAAGTTGAGGGTCTTGAAACTATCAAAAATGATACCAAATCTAATACGGTTGAAATTTTTGAAGGTGGTATTCTTAAGAACTCTGGCAGCATTTACAAAGGAACCACAATTGAAGCATATTCCGGAAGTCATATTGAACATTCTGGTGTTGCTAAAGGTGGTGTTCTTGTTCTCTATAAGGGAGCAAGAGTTAAACATGTTGAGATTTGGTCTGGAGGTGTTCTGATGGTTGAAAAGCAAGTTGATCAGAATGCTGAATGGTTCAAAAAAGAAATCTTCTTCCACCTTGGAAGTAGGATTGAAACATTTGACATGCACGCTAATGATTTTTTATGCGAAAACCGATAAGGAGAAACGTTATGGCATTTTACAGATGCAACAATTGTCGTCGTAGGGAATGTAATCTTCATATTCCTTTTGAGGTTACTGAACCAAAAGCTGTATTAAAGTCTCTTCATTGCCCTGTATCTGGCAGACAAGAAGATTGTGAATTTGCTCTTGTTGACTACCAGGAATATGGGTGTAAAGAGAACGGAGAATTCGATTGCGAGGATTCGTGTGATTGCGCTTGCGATCGAGAAGGATAAATAATTTATATCACTGCTAGGTATTGTATACTCACAAGTATCTTTGCCTAGCAGTGAGTTTTTCTTTTGAAATAGAGGCAAGGGCCTTTATCTGGTATCATGCATCTTTAGATTATTTCAACCATGATATCTGTATATTGTAAATGATCAATCCTAACAGCAAGGAGAAAAATATGCTGCAATTTAAATTTGTAGAACACCTGGATGAAAATTCATCTTTGGTGAAACCAGACGTCAAAGCTCAGAATCCTGAGTTTTGGACACAACCGTATAGATTTACGGTAACACGTGGTGTATCAGGACCTAGTGCAGGTTACCTTTATACACATCAAGATGGGTGTATTAAATTAATTTTTAATACATACAGGATGTCGGACAGGCTGAATACCATCGACGACTATGCTCCTTCTGAGGATCATAAGTATCTGTATGATTATTTCAAAGGGTGTCTGTCTTATTGCGCAACAGAATATAATTTAGATTTTCTCAATGGTAGATACTCCCAGGATCTGAACGAACTTATGAATGCCATTGTTCCGTTTGATCAGGGCGCTATTTGGCAGTTCTTACGTGCAGTTAATCTGCATATTAACAAGTATCTTTTACCTAATGTTTTTAATGGAGAGAAAACTCTCCATAAGTTTGCTAGTTCGATCCACAGTTTTTTCAGTGCTCTCGATTATAGCATTGGATTAACTTCTAAGATGATAAAAATCATCCACGACAATATGGAAAGACGTATTAGAAAAGGTGAAATTCTTGATTGTTCTATCAGTGATTACACAGTTGGTAGAGTATTCATTTTACAAACATATCTTGTACTTCTTCCTATTAAAGAAGCAGTTGCAGGTCTCAACTGCGGTTTTTCTGAGAAATACACAATGACAGATTTCTTATACAGTTGTCTTGGCAATACTCCTAAATCGATCAGATGCGATTATGAAGATCTGTATGGAGCTATGAAGACATCTGATCTTATCTCATCTCTGATTAAGAAAAATAATTCAAAATCTAATGATGGGAATGAGATTGTTTCGACATATGAAAAACTGAAAGATCCTGTTTGGGATATCATTAGTCAGAAAATAACTTACGATAGAGGTACTCAATCTAGAAATATCTGTTGTAAAGTTGTTAGAGGTGGTAACCTTTCAGTCGCTCCACATTGTGTATTAAAAGAAGTAATTGTTGAAGACCATGGTGTTTTATGTCTTCATGATTCTGCATTTGTAAAAGATGTAACTGTTAAGAAAGGTGGCTGGATCTTTATCTGGGATCGTGCATCTTTACTTGGTAGTCACATCCATGTGGAGAAGGGTGGTATCGTAAGTTGTGATACAAATAGACTTCGTGATCTTATTCTTGATAATGGTGTAATTATCAATCCTCCGTTTGGATATGATCCTGATAAACACTACATTGTCAATCTCGAACACGAAGTATATAAAACGACTCCTATCAATGATCTGGTCAATAGACAAAAGGATATGGAGATCAACAAGTTTGATTATCAAGAACCAGGTCCTTTAAATAAGATCATTAAAGATTTTAATGAAGGCAAAAAAATTCCTTCTACTGATGAAATCGGAGTAGGTGGTATTGCTATCGTTGATGAGAAAGAAGCACGTGAGTATCTCGACAAGCAGTCTAAAAAGCCTGCTGATATGTCATATGCTGAAAGAGCTGCTGAAGCTGTTCAACATAGAAAGAGATAAAAGTCATGATCCTGCAGCGTAATGCTGCAGGATCATTTTAAACTGTCATTCAAAAATAGTCAAGTATATATTTCTATATTGCATCTTCGGAAGACATCCGCGCAATGAGTCCGATTATGCACCTTGTGTCCCTCATGCGATGTTCTGCAAGCGTCGTATGAGATGGGGAGTAGCAAGAAGCCTAGTGCTTGCAGGCACCAAGGCGGCTGTCGTTGAGTTCTTCGAACACGGCAGTGTCGGCAGCTACTATGGTACATGGTTCAGAAAGTGGCGAAAGCCCACCATCGGGAGACCAGTGGCACAAGTAGATATGGGATTCAAATCTGGAGAGATTCAGATTGTGGATCAATATCGGAACAGAGTGTAGGAGACCCAGCCTACGCATTCTCCTCCAGGTTTTTGGTAGAACCTGGTCCCATGCAAGTTAGTTGCGAAAGCACGTGCTATCAAGCGTGTTAGCGACGACCTTGGCTGCACATCCTCCAAATGTGCAAAGCGAAAGAGGAGACAGTCATGCAGTGACTGAAATTGTGCAAAGATTGGGATAAGCACGCCTTCGATGATATGGGCCTGAGAAAAGGTTTTCGATTGGATTAACGCCAAAGTGCACTTCCAAGAACCGGGTTCGACTCCCGGCAGGTCCACCATATACTTTTGGGTGTGTAGTACAGTGGAAAGTACGCCATTGTCGTATCGAGTGCTAGTAGTCCAGCGACAGGATGAAAACACGAGATTGGAAACGGAAGTTCGAATCTTCCCACGCCCACCATTTCTTTTTTGGAAGCATCCTATGCGTTTAATACTTTAATATATAAGGAGAACTCTATGCTGACAACTGCAGCTGCAGTAAGAGAATCAGCGTATCATATCTACATGATTATGGCAAATCAGGTAGCGAGACACATCCTACAGGAATTAGGTATTTTGGAAATGCTAGATAATAGAATCTACGTAAATTCCAGTATCTATAATCCTTCTAAATCATCTGATCAAAATCAGAATGCAATTTTAGTAGAAGACAAATTCGTATGCAATTTTGATATGAAGCATCCTTCTACTGGATTAGCATATGACACTACAGATGTTAGTTTACACATGGATGCTGTGAGGCATCGTCGTGATTGGATGGAACGTTATCCGATTTTACATGTAGCTGAGCATGGTATCACTCTTTACAACAGTGTTATTCCTTTTAACATTACGTTAAATTGCGAATTACACTTTCGTGATTACATTAAAGCACATGATATCGCTGACCGTTTTTTATTACGTTTTAATCGTGGTGAATTAGTTTCTCTTACAAATCTAGTATACGACTTTCCTTTACCGATAGAGATTCTTCAGGCTTTGTGGGCGTTGGCTTCAACTATAGGTGTTGAAAAAGAATGCTTCTATCATTGGCTGAGAGAATATTCTAATCATCAGATTATAAGGAATGTTTCTACTGCTCCAAACAATAAGCGTTTTGAGTGGGTAGTTTCTTGTAAAGTATTTGAGACTTTAGTTAAAATTGATTATGATTTTAGTGAACCTGAAAAAGCAGGCATAGACAATGCTGAAGATCATATTCTAAGATTTACATGTACGCTTCATGCTTCAAGACCATCGGTTCTTTATGTTGATTATCCTATCGTCATAAATAATACTTTAGTTCCTGGAGAGATTGTACATGTTGATACTTCTTATCAAAAAAACTTATATGAGTTTCTGGAAAATCCAAATCGTTTTTTAGATCCAGCATATCAGATAAGTAAAGCTATGATTTATCAACCTGTGAGAAATCCTTGGTATGATAATTGGGTGCCTAGTATATGGCATAGTCAATATACAGCATATAAGAGTATTCCTATTTTTATAGGTATATTTACAATGGATGAGCCAGATTGTGATCATTGTCCATGTCCATCGGAGTGTAAGTACTATGGAAACAATAGACATTGTGACGATAATTGTAGATGCGATCATGATTGTTGTGATAATTGTGTCAATCATAGGGATAATACGAACGAAGTAGATCCTTACGATGATCCCTATAGTGATCCATATGAGGATCCGTATGAAGATCCCTATGAAGGGCAACCAAGAAATCCTGATTGCAAGCATTGTCCGTATCACAAAGCTCAGTATGATATTTTCAATCCTAGAAAACGTCCGAAACCAAATCCTGATCAGAAACCATGTCCTTGCTATTGTGGTAATCAAGCTACAACGAATATTAATATTAAAACTGATTTAGACATGTATCGCTTGAAAGATCGTTTACTGAATTATTTTAAGATCAGAAAAGAAAATGCTCTTTTAGCTGAATCGGTTTATCATGTTTTAGTATTCCAAGATGATAGACAAGTTAATCCTGATTTATTAGAATTTGACGGAGAAGTTTTAAAGGTACCAAATCGTTTAGGTAGTAATCATACTTATCGTTTAGTAATAGGTTATACACCTCCTAGACAAGTTGATAGTTCGATAGCCTGGAAACAGGGTTATGATCCTGATAATCCAGACAAAGTAGATGTCTATAGACATCCTTTCTTTTTCTTTCTTGATGTGCTAATGATTACAAATCGTAAAGGAGTGGAAACACATGGGCATGGCCAAAAGTAGAGGAACACTTCCTCCCCCTGATTGTACACATGCGAAACACTGCTTTGATATACCAGCTATAGATCCGAAACAGGTTCAGTATAGTACTGTTCCTGTAAATACAGAACCAACAGATGCTGTAAACGCAGAACAATATGTTGCAAGATCTGTTTCGGATTTAGGTACAATAAGTGAAGAAGATAGTAATACAGCTCTTCTTGCAGCTTATTCAGAAGGCAGTGCTATAACTGTTACATATTACCATCAAAAATCTTCCGATACTTATGGAAGATCAACGTATAATCAATTTTCAGAAACATTAGATCCTATTCATCAGAATTATTTAAAGATCAATAATTTCCAGATGAAATTAAAAGATCAAGTTTCATTTAATTATAATGCTGAAGCTACTCAGTCACAAGTTACTGGTGAAGCTATCACATATCCCTATTTTTATCCCTATCAAGGTGATATGTTCATCTATGAAACAAGGGCAAACAAATTGGGATTATTTAAGATTACAGAAGTTCCTCAGAGATTATCAATATCTGGCTCAACGTGTCATTCAATTAAGTTCATGCTTTATACATGGGTTACTGATGATATTTTACAAAAGTTAAACGCATGTGTAGTTGATGAAGCTTATTTTGATTTAGAGACTTTCCTGAATAGTCATGGATCTTTCTTGACTTCAGATGAGAGTATGTTACAATCAAAAGCTGAAAAAGCAATTGATACGTTAACTCATCGTTATATTGCTGATTTCTTAGATCAAAAGATTTATCGTACATTTATAGAAAATGCATGCTTATACGATCCTTACTTAGTTGAGTTTTGCTTAAAGTTATTCGATTGCAAAGATCTTCCAATTTATCCACAGCAGCTTGTTCCTAAGCCAGCTCATTGGACTGAGAGTTTCTGGTATGCTTTATTGGATCCAGATTACACTCCTCAATCCATTATAGTTAAAACAGCTGTTAAACTAAATAAAGCAATTAATTATCGTACTACTACGATTAATGCATTATCAAATCGTTGTTTTATTCAGTTAGATAAATCACTAATTGCTACTTATAATTATCCACCATTCCATATTCCAAAAGAATGGGATAAAGATGAAGTAACAGTTCCGATGCAAATTCGTTTATACTTCGATCAAGGAAAAGTATATCCAGATGCATTATTGAAGCTAGCATCACAAATGATGCAAATAAGAAGAGTTGCTGCGTTCTATTTTATTCCGATAGTTATTTTCTTATTAAAGAAATTATTAGTCGCATTAAAATCTGGAAACAGTAATATCATATACCAAGATCCTGATAAAGAAGATGATACAAACAACGGGTGCATATGCGATTGCAGCGATTGTATCTTTTCTTGTAATCCTCCACATATGAAGAATATGCCTAGATGTCCTGGACATCAGCATCATAGTTGTGCATTTGATAAGAGATGTAATACTATCTTTATTCCTCCATGCGGTGGATGCAGCACAGATCCTGACGGATATCCTTTACTATATAGACGTGATTCTAGATTCTTCTTAGAAGAAGACTGGAGACATTTCCATAGAGATTTATCAAAGATTCCTCCAAAAGGTATACCAATGTATGG
>Ga0247611_10006225_pt1 | contig 15425 bp, 15 predicted proteins | sample 177DNAGHGhighgp2_FD_192422 | JGI IMG/M metagenome (GOLD analysis project Ga0247611, IMG submission 192422) | Sheep rumen microbial communities from Palmerston North, Manawatu-Wanganui, New Zealand - 1770 DNA GHGhigh gp2 | ecosystem: Host-associated > Mammals > Digestive system > Stomach > Rumen...
TCAGGGATACCTCCAGAGAAACCTGAGAGATACTGGATGAGTACGCCTATGAAACCTACAGCAATACCAATCAGCGCCGTCTTCTTGTAGCCTACCTTTGTCAACATCTTTCCTGCAGGGATACCCATGAAAAGATAAGCAAAGAAGTTCATGAAGTTACCCATGATGCCAAGCACATTGGATCCGCCAATTTCAGGCTGGTTCTTCCAGATTACACCAATGGGCGCGCCAAGATTCGTGACGAACGAAATCATGGCATACAGGAACATCATCGTGATAATGGCGATGATACTTCCATTTGTCTTTTGATTACTCATATTTAAAATAATGTCTTAATTCAGTTTTACGTTGTGCTGGTTACTCAACGACACCGAAACGATAGATGGTCTTGTGCTTGTAGGTCTGACCGGGACGTAGGATGACACTTGGGAAATATGGGCGGTTAGGTGTGTCGGGGAAGTGCTGGGTCTCCAAACATACTGCAGAACGGAAGGGGAATGTGCAACCGTTAGCACCCTTATAGCCGCTGGCGTAGTTGGCTGTGTAAAGTTGCATGCCAGGCTCTGTCGTGTAGCACTCCAGCGTACGTCCGCTCTTCGGATCAGTGATTCTGGCAGCAAAACTCAGTTCTCCTTCCTCACGCTTGTTCAACACATAGTTGTGATCATAGCCTTTACCGAACTTAATCTGCTCGTTGTCGGCATTGATGTCCTGACCAAACGTCTTCGGCTTACGGAAGTCGAACGGTGTGCCTTCTACTTTCAGGATTTCGCCAGTAGGAATGGCGGTATCGTCAGTAGGCAGATAGAAATCGGCATTGATCTCACAGATCTGATCCTCAATCGTCGGAGTGGGGTCTGCAGTGCCTGCTAATGAGAAGAAGGCGTGATGCGTCAGGTTGACGATGGTCTTCTTGTTTGTGGTAGCCATGTACTCAATGACCAACTCGTTGAGGTCTGTAAAGGTGAATTCAACGGTGACGTCGAGTTCTCCAGTGTAACCTTCCTCTCCGTAGGATGAGATACGATGCAAAGCCAGAGAGCGGGGACCCATCTGACGGGCATCCCATACCTTGGCGTTAAAGCCGACTGCACCACCATGCAAATGGTTTGGACCATCGTTGAGAGCCAACTGATAGTCTTTTCCATTCAGGGTGAACTGACCCTTGCAGATACGGTTACCCCAGCGACCAATCAGTGTGGAGAGATACGGTTCCTTACCACTGGTGAGTTGCTTGATGCTGTCGTGACCTTGAATCACATTACCTACTTTACCGTCTTTGTCTGGCACCATGATGGCACAGATGGCACCGCCATAATTGGAGATGGCTACTTCAAAACCCTTACGGTTTCTGAGGATGTACAAATCGGTTTTCTTACCATTAATCGTGGCCTGGAAGTTCTCACGCTTCAGACCACATGCATTCGCTGTTTCTGTTGTGTTTGCCATAAAAATATGCTTTTAGTTACTATATTTTTTGCAAAGTAACAGAAAAAAAAGCAAATGAACGAATGAAACGCCAAAAAAAATGTTTCGGATGTATTAAAAAACCCTAAATGCAGTTTTTCAGGAAGTCTGCCACCACATAACTGCTACCTCCAATGAACACAAAGTCGTCATTTTTAACGCATTTTTTGATGGCATCATAAGCACTTGACACGCTGGAATAACTTTCTCCCTGAAGACCCAGTTGCTGGGCATAGAGTTTCAAAATGTTTTCTGAAACAGACCGTTTTGAACTGGCTTTAGTAAAATAATAGGTGGCATTTTTCGGCAGCAGGGCCATCACACCCTCGATGTCTTTGTCGTCCACCATACCAAATAGAATATGCATCTGATGGCAGACCACAGCATCCAGTTGTTTACTCAGATACTCCCACCCAGGAAGGTTATGTCCTGTATCGCAAATGGTCTTAGGCTTCTTGCACACCATCTGCCAACGCCCTTGCAACCCTGTCAGTTCACATACGTCCTTGAAGCCTTCCTTAACTTCCTTGTTCAGGCATGCTGACTCAGGATCGCAGTTGACAGGATGCATGAACCCCAGCCTCTCCAGTTGTCTGACGGCACAAAGTACGGTGTTCGTGTTCTTGGTTTGATAATAGCCGGCAAGTTCTCCTTCCAAAATACCGAAATGCTCCGTTTGATAAGTGAAGCCCTTGGTTGAAGGATGGCTGTTTAACACCTCAGGCTTGTCTTCGGCAAACGTGATGGGGGCATGTGTCTCGGTGGCGACAGTCTCGAAGACCGTTCTCGTCTCGGGGGTTGTCTCTCCGATGACAACGGGTACACCCGTTTTGATGATACCTGCCTTCTCGAATGCAATCTGTTCGAGGGTAGAACCTAAGAACTGGGTGTGATCCATCCCGATGTTGGTGATGACCGATAGGATGGGGGTGATGATATTGGTACAGTCGAGTCTGCCTCCCAATCCCACTTCAATAACGGCAATATCCACATTCATCTCTGCGAAATACTTGAAGGCCATGGCCGTGGTTATCTCGAAGAATGAGGGTTGGATAGATTCGATGACAGGTTTCTCTTGACTGACAAAGTTAACGACATAGTCTTCAGAAATCGGCTGGCCATTGATACGAATACGTTCACTGAAGTCTACGAGATGGGGTGAGGTGTACAGACCGACTCTATAGCCGCACATCTGAAGTATGGCCGACAGCGTGTGCGAACAGGAACCCTTTCCGTTGGTTCCTGCCACATGGATGGTCAGGAATTTCTTGTGGGGATGTCCGAAATGCTTATCCAGCGCCAAGGTGTTGTCAAGGCCTGCTTTATAACCACTGGCACCTATCCGCTCAAACATGGGCGTGGCGTTGTATAAGTATTCACACGTCTCCTTATAGTTCATGAAGATTATCGATTTTCAATTGACAATTTTCTATTTGCGAATAACTATTTATGAGAAATAGTTCTTGAACTTCTGGAAGATAGAGTCCTTGGTCTGCTTGTCGCCCTTGAAGTTGTCGCTGTTGCGGAAAGACTCAATGGCTTGTTTCTCCTCACGGCTGAGTGTTCTGGGCACATAGACACTGATGTTCACCACCAGGTCGCCCTTGCCGCTGCCATAACCTTGCACTGCGGGGAGTCCCTTGCCACGCAGACGAAGTGTCTTGCCAGGCTGTGTGCCATTTTCCAGTTTCACCCTTAGTTTCGATCCTTCGATGGTCGGAATCTCCACTTCGCCGCCTAAGGCTGCTGTGGGGAAGTCGAGCAGCAAGTTGTAGATCAGGTCGTTGCCATCGCGAACGAAGGTGTCGTTGTCTTCTTCTTCGATAAACACCTGAATATCACCATTGATACCATTGTGCCTGCCTGCGTTGCCTTTTCCTGGCACATTGACGACCATTCCTTCAGCCACACCTGCAGGGATATTGATTTCAACCACCTCTTCGCCTTTCTCAATACCAGTGCCACCACAGTGCTTACACTTGTTCTTGATCACTTGTCCCTCTCCGTTACATGTCGGACAGACACTCTGCTGCTGCATCATGCCGAAGATGCTCTGGGTGGTGTGAGTGATGACCCCCTGACCGTGACATGTCGGACAAGTCTCCTTGCCACTTCCGGCCTCTGCACCTGAACCACTGCAATGAGGGCAGGGAATATCTTTGCGTACCTTGAATTTCTTGGTGACGCCCTTGTTGATCTCTTCCAGTGAGAGTTTCACTTTCAAACGCAGGTCACTGCCACGATGCTGTTGTGGGCGACGTGGTCCGCCACCGAAGCCTCCGAAACCGTGACCTCCGAAGATGTCGCCGAACATAGAGAAAATATCGTCCATGTTCATCGAGGCACCGCCGAAGCCACTGAAATCGAAACCACCGGCACCAGGACCTGCGAAACCGAACTGGTCGTACTGCTGACGGGTCTTCGGATCGTGCAATACGTTATAGGCCTCGGCAGCCTCCTTGAATTTCTCCTCTGCTTCTTTATCACCAGGATTGCGGTCGGGGTGATATTTGATGGCTATTTTGCGGTATGCTTTCTTAATCTCGTCTTCCGAGGCGGTCTTCTCGACCCCAAGTACCTCATAGTAGTCTCTTTTCTGTGCCATTTGTTTTGTTTGCAGTTTGCTGTTTACTGATGATTACTGGCCTACTGCCACTTTTGCGTGGCGAATTACTTTGTCGTTTAGTTTGTATCCCTGTTGCAGACAGTCGATCACCTTGCCCTTCTTGTCGTCACCCATGCCTGGCACCATCGCCACGGCCTCATGAAGGTCGGTATCGAAGTCGGCGTTTTCTGTATCAATCTTGCTGACTCCCTGTGCCTCGAGCGTCTTCATGAATTTCTGATGGATCAGTGCCATACCCTCGCGGAGCACCTCAGGATCATCGGTCTTCGCACCGTTTTCGATGGCACGCTCCATATCGTCGAGGATGGGCAGGATGGCCGTGATGAATTTCTCACCACCATTCAGGATGAGTTCTGCACGTTCCTTCAACGTACGTTTGCGATAGTTCTCAAACTCAGCCACCTTGTAGAGTATCTGGTTCTTCAGTTCTGCGATTTCAGCCTGAGCCTTGGCCAGCGGGTCTGCTTCTTCTGACTCCTCAGGGTTCTCAGAGTTTTCAGAGTTCTCAGAATTTTCGGAGTTTTCTGCCTCTTTGTCAGTCTCATTGACAGGAGCCTCGTTCAGCGTCTCCTCGTCTTCGATGTTAATATCTTTTTCTTCCATAATTGCTTTGTTTTTAAGATTCTGAAAGTCCCAATGCAAATTCCGTGCCATCAAGCATAGAGTTCTGCCTTCTTAGCCTTAATCTGCTCGTCGTAGATGTAGTCATCATACGTCATCAGTTTGTCGATAGTTCCCTTGGGTGTCAGTTCGATGATACGGTCGGCCACGGTGTTGATGAATTCATGGTCGTGAGAGGCGAAGAGGATATTACCCTTAAACTGAATCAGGTTATTGTTGAAGGCCTGAATACTCTCGAGGTCCAGATGGTTTGTCGGCGTGTCGAGTATCAGGCAGTTGGCATTCTTCAATTGCATGCGGGCAATCATGCAGCGCATTTTCTCACCTCCAGACAGCACATTCACATGCTTCAGCACATCCTCCTCCTTGAAGAGCATACGTCCGAGGAAGGATTTCATCGTCACCTCATTGCCTGGTCCCCACTGCGAGAGCCAGTCCACGAGGTTCATCTCGCTCTGGAAGAACTCAGTATTATCTAGTGGCAGATAGGCTGTGGTGATGGTGACACCCCATTTGAAGGTACCGGCGTCAGCCACGCGATTACCATTGATGATCTCGAAGAGTGCGGTCATCGCCTTGGGATTGTGAGAGAGGAACACGGTCTTCTGACCTTTCTCGATGGTGAAACTCACGTTGTCGAAGAGTACGGTTCCATCAGGATCAACAGCCTTCAGACCTTCTACTTCTAAGATCTGGGTGCCCGGCTCGCGTTCCATCGAGAAGATGATGCCAGGGTACTTACGTGTGGAGGGAGTGATCTCGTCAACGTTCAGTTTCTCCAGCATCTTCTTACGGGAGGTTGTCTGCTTCGATTTTGCCACATTGGCAGAGAATCTTCTGATAAACTCCTCCAACTGCTTCTTCTTCTCCTCGGCCTTCATCTTCTGATTCTGAGCCTGACGGAGAGCCAGTTGTGACGACTCGTACCAGAATGAGTAGTTGCCCGAGAACAGGGTTACTTTTCCGAAGTCTATATCCACCGTCTGTGTGGAGACCGCATCGAGGAAGTGACGGTCGTGGGAAACCACGAGCACACACTGTTCCAGATTTGAGAGATATTCCTCCAGCCACTGCACGGTATCGAGGTCGAGGTCATTGGTAGGCTCGTCGAGCAGTAGGTTGTCAGGGTGACCGAACAAAGCCTTGGCCAGCATCACGCGTACCTTCTCGTTGTTTGATATGTGGGCCATCTGCTTATAATGCACACTCTCAGCCACGCCGAGATTCTGCAACAACTGTGCGGCTTCGCTTTCAGCCTCATAGCCGTTCATCTCGGCAAAGGCCATCTCCAGTTCTGCAGCGCGGTTACCGTCCTCTTCTGTCATCTCTGGCTTGGCATAGAGTGCCTCGCGCTCCTTCATATTGTCCCACATGGGCTTGTGTCCCATCAGCACCGTATCCATCACGGAGAACTCGTCATATTTGAAGTGGTCCTGCTCCAGCACACTCAGGCGCTCGCCAGGCTGCATCTCCACTGTGCCTTTATTGGGTTCCAGTTCTCCGCTGATGGCACGGAGCAGAGTAGACTTGCCTGCGCCGTTAGCACCGATGATACCATAGATATTTCCACTCGTGAATTTCAGGTTGACGTCCTTGTAGAGGACTTTCTTTCCAAACTGTATCTGCAGATTTGTTACTGTTATCATTGCTTGCTTTCTATACCTTGTATATTATTAATGGGCTGCAAAGTTACACATTATTTCTGAATTAGCCAAATTTTCAGCCGAAATCTATCATAATAACCCCTTTGTGGAGGGTAGTTCGAAGTGATAGATATCCCTTCTGACAGCCATTTTCAGCGAACGTGCCAACGCCTTGAAGATACCTTCTATCTTGTGATGCTCGTTCTCTCCTTCGGCCTTGATGTTCAGATTCATCTTCGCAGCATCGCTGAGCGACTTGAAGAAATGTAAGAACATTTCGGTAGGCATCTCGCCTATTTTCTCGCGTTTGAAAGTGGCATCCCATACCAGCCAGGGACGTCCTCCGAAATCGAGTGCAACGCTACATAGGCAGTCGTCCATGGGCAGACAATAGCCATAGCGCTCAATGCCACGTTTGTCACCCAGGGCGGTCAGGATACACTCACCTAAGGCGATGGCGGTATCCTCGATGGTGTGATGCTCGTCTACCTCGAGGTCTCCCTTGGTGTGGATCATGAGGTCCATCATGCCGTGCTTGCCAATCTGTTCGAGCATGTGGTCAAAGAAGCCCAGTCCTGTCTGGATGTCACACTTGCCGGTGCCATCGAGATTCACCTTGATATGAATGTCTGTCTCCTTAGTTTTCCTGCTCACCTCTGCGATACGTTCGCCGGCAAAGAGCAATTCTGCAATCTTGCTCCACGACATTCCTTCATCACTTAGTATCAGTGATTTACAGCCGATGTTTCGAGCAAAACTTCTATCTGTCTCTCGGTCCCCGATCACATACGAGTTGGCGATGTCATACTCAGGGCTATTCATGTATTTCTCAACCATTCCAGTGCCTGGTTTTCGCGTGGGAGCATTGTCTTCAGGGAAGTGGGGGTCTATCAGAATCTCATCGAAAGTGATGCCTTCGCCCTCGAGGGTCTGGAGGATGAAGTTGTGTACTGGCCAGAAGGTGCCTTCTGGAAAGGCATCTGTCCCCAGTCCGTCCTGATTGCTCACCATGACGAACTCAAAATCGAGTTTCTCTCGGATGAAGGCCAGATTGCGGAACACGCCTGGCACGAACTTCAGTTTCTCGAATGCGTCAATCTGCTCGTCGGCCGGTTCCTCGATGAGGGTACCGTCACGGTCGATGAAGAGTATCTTTTTCATAATGCTTCTTTGTTAAATTTATTCTTCTCCTGCTCGTGGGCTTCGATAGAACCGTACATATAGTAGACGGGGAACAGGAAGGAGAGCATGACATACGCCTGTATGAATCCGATTAGCAGGAACACCAGTGCCGAAAGCCAGCCGATATAGGAGGGCAGTCCGTAAGGGTCGCCGTACAGGAATCCCTTGTTGGCCTCGTTGCCGGCTATCGAGAGGATGATGGCTGGAAATGACGTGAACAGGTAGCAGACACATCCGATCAGCGTTGCCATGAAGACCACGAGGAAGATGAATCCCCAGCGGCGCATCCCTTTGCCGTAGTGGCTGAAGAGATTGCTCCAGTAGCCTATGCCGTCGTTGAGTATATATCGCATGTTGGTATAGGTCAAGGGCAGTGTAAACACGAACGCCAGCAGTCCAACCACCGCTATCGATCCGAGAGCCGTATAGGTGGAAACGCTGTTGATGAGAAGCACCCCCGCAAAGCCGACGAGCATGCCCATGATGAGACTGATGAGGAGCATGCACAGCCACGCTATCAGGGTCCTGACAAAGATGTGCGAATCGAGGCTGTACCAATGTGGCGTTCTGCCGATGATGCCTGTGTCCTGATGCTGCTTCAGCACGGAGAAGCCGTAGGCGAAGAAGAGGGCATCGATTATCATCGTCAGGGGCAATACGATGAGTGCCGTCTGTGGACGTAGAATCATCATTGTGCCTCCCGTGCTGACCAAGGCCGCAAAGAAGAGCGCAGCCAGCCATGAGGCGCGAAAGATGCGTTTGAAGTTTGACATATACAGACGGTAGCCGGCACTGATGCAAGCACGGCTACTGCGGTCTTTCAGAAGGATGTCTTCCTTTTCTTTTTCCATGTGTTCGTCGTTTTTGCGTGCAAAGTTAGTCATTATTTGCGACTTATGATTGCCGTTTGTCGATTTTCTTGCTATAGAGTTCGTTAATTAAATTAAAACGGATTTAAAATGTTCAATGTTCAATGTCCAATGTTCAATGAAAATTGTAACTTTGCACCTGAATAATAAAAATGGTAACGCACACATGAGATATTTGCAATGGGGGTTCATCGGTTGCGGTGATGTGACTGAGCGCAAGAGCGGTCCTGCCTTCAGCGAGGTGGCGGGATCGAGTGTCGTGGCGGTGATGAGCCGTACGGAGCAGAATGCCCGTAACTATGCTCATGCCCACGGCATCAAGAAGTGGTACACAGACGCCCAGGAACTCATTGATGATCCTGAAGTGAATGCCGTCTATGTGGCTACGCCGCCATCCAGCCATGCCACCTACGCCATTATGGCGATGAAGGCAGGCAAGCCTGTCTACGTGGAGAAGCCCCTGGCAGCCAGTTACGATGACTGCGCCCGTATCAACCGCATTTCTGAGCAGACGGGCATCCCCTGCTTTGTGGCCTATTACCGCCGTTACCTGCCTTATTTCCAGAAGGTGAAGGAGATTGTCAAGAGTGGCAGGATAGGTAAGATCCTGAATGTGCAGATACGCTATACAGAGCCTTTGCGCACCACCGATGCCGAGGCCATCACGAACGGCACGCCCCTGCCTTGGCGATTGCAGCCGGAGATTGCCGGCGGCGGCTATTTCTATGATATGGCGCCCCATCAACTCGATCTGCTGCAGGATATGTTCGGTGTGATTCTCGAGGCACGGGGTATCTGTGCTAATCGTGGCGGTTATTATGAGGCCGAGGACTCCGTGAGTGCCTGTTTCCGTTTCGAGGACGGCGTGCCCGGCTCGGGCTCGTGGTGCTATGTGGCCCATGAGAGTGCCCGCGAGGACTGTATCGAGATTATCGGCACCGAGGGGCAGATCAGTTTCTCGGTCTTCGATTATAACCCCATCCGCCTGCAGACCAGTGATGGCGACGAGCAGATCACGGTGCCTAATCCGCCATACGTGCAGTATCCGCTGATCAAGAACGTGATCGAGCATCTGCAGGGGCTGGGCGTCTGTACCTGCACCAGTTCGTCGGCTACGCCTGTCAACTGGGCGATGGATCGTATTTTGGGGAAGTTTTAGTGGAAAGTGGAAAGAGGAAAGTGGAAAGAGATATGAAAAGATGCCTGATGATGATATGTATGTGCCTGACGCTGGCGATAACGGCGAGAGGACGGATTCAGCAGCCTGTCTACCAGCGGACTGACAGCATCACCATCTGCCGGCTGCTCAGCGAGGTGCGCCGGCAGCCTGCCGGTACGAATATCCCGCTGTTCTTTGCCCGTCAGTTCCTGGGTGTGCCTTATGTGGCCCACACGCTCGAATCGAAGGGTGAGGAGCGGCTCGTGGTCAACACCCGCCAACTGGACTGCACAACGCTCGTAGAGACCGTCACTGCCCTCACTCAGTGTGCCTATAGCCGCCAATACACTTGGCAGGCCTACCTCCGAAACCTTACGGCCATGCGCTATCGGCAGGGAGTCATCGACCGCTATACCAGCCGCATCCATTACTTCACCGAGTGGATTACCCAGAACAGCAAGGCGGGGCTCGTCACGGAGATCCAGCAGCCTGATCCGCCCTTCGCTGCCATTCAGACGGTGAATGTCAACTATATGAGTCAGCACCCGGATAGTTATCAGGCCTTGCGCCTGCATCCTGACTATGTCGGCGAGATCCGGCAGATGGAGCGTCGGGTGTCTGGCCAGAAGTTCCGTTATATCCCCAAGGCGAGGGTAGGGCGGAGTGCCGAGTTGCGCCAGGCTGTCAGGGATGGTGACATCATTGCCATCACCTGCAAGAAGGCGGGCCTCGATATAGCCCATCTGGGTCTGGCTGTGTGGAAGAACGGCAACCTGCATCTGCTCAATGCCTCGCAGATCCATAAGAAGGTGGTCGAGGAGCCGATGACGCTCTGGCAGTATCTCCGCCAGCATCCTTCACACACCGGCATCCGCATTATCCGCATCCGTCAATAGACTGAAGAAATCACTCAATCGTAACTAAATAGCATTTGAATATGGAATTACCCGATTTTATGAAGTACTCCAACAAGTTCACACAGCAGGACTTCGTTGAAAAGATCTCCCGTATCGCCAAGCGGGCGGGTTCAAAACTGGTCTATGCGGCACTCATCCTGTACTATACGCTTCAGAGCGACAAGGTGAGCAAGGCCGACAAGGCCATCATTATCGGCGCGCTGGGCTACATGATCAGTCCGCTCGACGTCATCCCTGATGCCATCCCTATTGCGGGACTGACAGACGACCTTGCCGTGCTGCTCTATGTGCTGAAGAAGGTGTGGACGGGCATTGATCCTGAAATCATCGCCAAGGCCAGGGAGAAACTCTCCAAGTGGTTTGATGAAGAGGAGATCAACGAGATCCAGCACCTCTTTGATTCGGAGGAATAAAAACGAAAGAGCCCTCGCCGACTGGCGGGGGTTCTTACTTCTGAGGTGCCTGGCGGATTCGAACCGCCGTAGACGGTTTTGCAGACCGTTGACTAAGCCACTCATCCAAGGCACCGATGTTTCATCTTTGTGCACCTTTTTACGAATGCGGGTGCAAAGGTAGTGATTTTTCCCGACACTGCCAAATGTTTTTCCGATTTTTTCGTTTCTTATTGCATTTTTCCGCCAGAGAGCAGCCCCGGCAGGCCTCGTTTTCGTCTGTCAGGGCCCTGTAGACCCTGTATCCGGCATAGCCTGCAGCCGCCGCCACCACCAGCACTACCACCACCGTCTGCCACATATCACATCCTATCCCTTCGTCAACTTCCGCAGCAGCAGTTTGTTGATCACCTGAATCCTGTGTCCTTGCTTCTCGATGTCTTCGCGTACATTATTTATATTATTAAAGAAGTCGCTGAAGGCATTGAGCAGGAAGTTGGGTTGTCCTGTATCCTCGGTCATGCCCTGGTCGGTGAGGATGCGTATGCCCTGAGGCTCGATGTGCACGTCCACCTCCTTGCCCGTCATGATGGGGTCGCCGTCGTAGTGGATGGCGCCGGGCTGCTTGCGGCTGATGTGCAGATGCTGGGTGCGGAAGGTCTTGATCTTCGAGTTGTTGGGCAGAGTCTTCATAAACAGGTCGGCGGCTATCTGTGGGGCTTCGAGGGCATCGAAGGGCTCCATGATGATCACGTCCATCTGCCCGTCCTTCATCGTGGCTCCGGGAGCGATGTAGGCGTTGTTGCCGTATTGCGAGGCGTTGGCACAGGCTATGAGGAAGGCCTTGTAGCGGTGCTTGCCGTCATCGCTCTCTACCTCATAGGTTTCGGGCTGGTATTTCAGTCCCTCTTTCAGCACGTTCTCCACGTAGGTGATCGGCCCTCGCTTGCCGCTCTCTGCGAACTTCAGCGAGATGAAGGCGTCGAATCCCATGCCGCAGGTGCAGAAGAAGGGCAGGTCGTTGATCACACCGTAGTCGAAGGTCTCGATGTTGCAGGCGTTGATGAGGCCGAGGGCCTTCTTCATGTCCATGGGGATGCAGAGATGGCGGGCCAGCCCGTTGCCCGAGCCGCAGGGCATGATGGCCAGCGCCGTCTGACTATGGGTCAGCGAGCGCGCCACCTCGTTCACCGTGCCGTCGCCGCCTACGGCCACCACCACGTCCACCTGCCGCTCGGCGCACTGCCTGGCTATCTCTGCCGCATGGCCGGCATAGCCCGTCAGTTGGATCTCGTAGTCATACAGGTCGTGGTCCAGCCGCTGCTCAATCAGGTCTGGTATCTCATCCTTCGAGTGGGTGCCCGAAATGGGATTGATGATGAAAACGATCTTCTTCTTACTCATATTCACTATGCAAAATTACGAAAATCGGTTAATAATCCAACTAAATATGCAAGAAAAATAGAAAAATAGTACAATTATTAAGAAAAACTTGCACGAATTGATAAAATTTGTGTAACTTTGCACCCTGATTAATTAAAAAGACAACATTACCTATTATAGACAATGGGACAATTAGAAGAGAAATTCAAGAGCTACCGTGTGCCTCAGAAGTTCATGGAAGAAGATGTATACCCCTATTTCCGTGCCATCACGGGCAAGCAGGGTACTGAGGTTGAGATGGGCGGTCACAGGGTGCTGATGTTCGGTTCGAACGCCTATACAGGCCTTACTGCCGACCAGCGCATCATCGATGCCGCCAAGGCTGCTCTCGACAAATACGGCTCTGGCTGTGCCGGCAGCCGATTCCTCAACGGAACGCTCGACCTGCATGTGCAACTCGAGAAGGAACTGGCTGAATATATCGGCAAAGACGAGGCCCTCTGCTTCTCTACGGGCTTCTCGGTCAATCAGGGTGTGCTCGCCGTGGTGTGCGGCAAAGACGACTACATCATCTGCGATGACCGAGACCATGCCTCGATCGTAGACGGCCGCAGGCTCTCGTTCGCCAAGCAGTTGCACTACAAGCACAACGACATGGAAGACCTGGAGCGCATCCTCCAGACGCTGCCTCACGAGGCCATCAAACTGATTGTCGTCGACGGCGTATTCTCCATGGAGGGTGACTTGGCCAAACTGCCTGAGATCGTTGAACTGAAGCATAAGTACAACTGTTCAATCATGGTCGATGAGGCTCATGGCATCGGCGTCTTCGGCAAGCAGGGCAGGGGCGTATGTGATCATTTCGGACTGACAGACGAGGTGGACCTCATCATGGGTACCTTCTCGAAGTCGCTCGCCAGCATCGGCGGATTCATCGCCTCCGACTGGGACACGATCAACTTCCTGCGCCACAATGCCCGCTCGTATATCTTCTCCGCATCTAACACGCCTGCCGCCACCGCAGCAGCCATGGAGGCCCTGCACATCATCCAGCGGGAGCCTGAGCGCATCGAGCGCCTGTGGAAGGTGACCAACTATGCCCTGAAGCGCTTCCGCGAGGAGGGCTTCGAGATCGGCGAGACCGAGAGCCCGATTATTCCGCTCTATGTGCGCGATGCCAACAAGACGTTCCTTATGACGTCGCTCGCCTTCAAGGCCGGGGTGTTCATCAATCCCGTCGTGCCACCAGCCTGCGCACCTCAGGACACGCTCGTGCGTTACGCCCTGATGGCTACCCACACCGAGGAGCAAGTGGAGCGCTCGGTCAAGATCCTGAAGAAAATCTTCGTAGAGCAGGGAATTATCAAATAAATTTGCCGAAAAGTTTGCAGGGTTCGCAGAAAATGCGTACCTTTGCACTCGCTTTCGGGCAGACGAGGTGTAGCGCAGTTGGTAGCGTTCCTGGTTTGGGACCAGGCTGTCGCAGGTTCGAGTCCTGTCACCTCGACCACCCTAATAAAATTTTGCCGCTGACTTTCAATAAGTTAGCGGCATTTTTTGTGCTTGCGTCCCAAGATTTGAAATCTCTCCGTCATGCGCTCGACCTTGGTCGCTTTGCTTGCAAAGAACTTACATACGAGATTGAGAATCCCGACATCAAGGATGAATTTACCATCAAGATCTGATTATGGAAAAGAAAAGCGATACCTTCCAGATTGCCACCGACATCCAATGGGAATATGCCGGTGATGGCATAGTCCGCCAGATCATGGGCTACGATGAGCACTTGATGATGGTGAAAGTGAAATTCAATCAGGGTGCCATCGGCACTCTTCATCAGCATCCTCATACCCAAAGTACCTACGTGGCCAGCGGATGCTTTGAGGTGACTATCGGTGAGGAAAAGAAAGTTCTCAAAGCAGGTGATGGCTATTATGTGGCTCCCAACCTTCCACATGGTTGTGTCTGTCTGGAGGCAGGTGTTCTCATCGACACCTTCACTCCCATGCGCGAAGATTTCTTGGAATAAAAGACATCCGTCGATTCATTATTTACTTAGTCTTTCTAAAGCCGCTGCATCCAGTCGGTAAACTGTCCAATCCTTCATGGGTACGGCTCCAAGAGAGAGGTAGAAGTCGATGCTTTGCTGGTTCCAGTTCAGGCATGTCCATTCCATTCTTCCACAATGATGCTCTCGTGCTATCTTTACCAAATGCAGCAGCAAGGCCTTCCCATACCCTTTACCACGATCGTCTGGCCACACTTTTTCATATTATTCAATTTTTCCTGCCAACCACATGCGAGTTGCTGCAGGTGTCGGTGTGGCGGTGATAGTGGCAGTATTGACCGTCTGCTGATCTCCTTCGATATTGAACTGCAGGGTCGCTCCATCAGAGCGCACATCGATGGTGACTTGGGCACCCATCACCAATGGCAGATTGACGTCGCCATGACCCGTTGGAAATCCGCAGAGCACTGGAATGTTATACTCTGCCAACAGGTCGTGGAGCATAGCCTCAATACTTATGACTTCGCCGTTCTCGTCTGTGAACTCAGTGCCGCAGCTGACGAACTCACCGAGAATGACTCCCTTGCAACGGTCGAACACACCGTTCATCTTCAGCAAGCGCATCTGACGGTCGATGTTACGCATGTTCTCACCGATTTCTTCCACGAAGAGAATCAGGTCTTTGCCCATGGTGGCATCAGCACGAGAACAGACATTTGGCGCGAACGTGCAGAGATTGCCGCCAACGAGCACGCCGCTAGCCTGTCCTGTGATGTTCTGCTGATGTGAAGGAACCTCATAGCGGGGAACCTTGCCCAGCAACAGGTCGCGCATCATCGTGCAAGTCTTGTCAGTGCCACCCTTGGCCAGAGTGGTACTCATAGTGCCGAGGATGCTTATCACGCCGGCACGGCTCCAGAATCCATGAAGGGTGGAGATGTCGCTGTAGCCGACAATCCATTTTCGGGCAGCCTTTACTTCGTCGAATGGGAGCTGGTCTATGAGTTGGATAGTGCCATAGCCGCCGCGATTGCAGAGGATGGCCTTGATGCTTGGGTCACTCAAAGCCCAGTGGATATCACTCACGCGCTCTTCTACCGTTCCTCCTATCTTACCGTCCAGCACCTTACCAACATTGGGACCGATGACGGGTTCAAA
>Ga0247611_10006226_pt1 | contig 15425 bp, 11 predicted proteins | sample 177DNAGHGhighgp2_FD_192422 | JGI IMG/M metagenome (GOLD analysis project Ga0247611, IMG submission 192422) | Sheep rumen microbial communities from Palmerston North, Manawatu-Wanganui, New Zealand - 1770 DNA GHGhigh gp2 | ecosystem: Host-associated > Mammals > Digestive system > Stomach > Rumen...
AAAAGTATTTCCAGTTATGATTACCTTGTCACATTTACTAAGACTAACAATGGCTCCATCATCTTTATCAGCATTGTCTGTAAAAGTGTTTTCAGTAACCTTTACTGCGCGGACAAGTCCCAGCTTTTCTTCGTAGCCGCCAATTGAAAGTGCACACTCAACACTTCCTGAAACCTTGTTATTTTTTATCAATACATCGAAGGTTGCATAGGCTTTTGATTTCTGAACCTGTTCTGCACCAACTTCAATTCCACCGGAACAATTCTCAACTGTATTTCCTTCAATATGAATATGCTGTCCACCATCAGAGTAAATGCCATAAGCTGTATGCCCATAGGCACTCTCACAGTTCTTTACTGTATTTCCGAAGATATATGCATATCTTGTAAAATCAAGATCTTTTTTAGGGCAGTAGCCGTAATTTCCACCTACATCAATTCCAATATTACCTGTGGTATCAAGAAAATTATTTATAATATTTACAAACTCACAGTTTGCTACAGCTGAAATACACTCTCCCCAGCCGGTAGCCAGATTAGTAAAAGAATTATTATAGATTAAGAGATTATTGATTGATTGCTCTGCATTCTTTCCATTCCCATAAGCAAGAATCCCATTTGCAACATGATCCTCTACCTCTGGCTCTGGCACTGTAATATTTTTAAAAATGCAGTTATCAATGATAATATGATTAGAAGAAGCTTCAATGGAGATTCCTGCTGCATCCTGACCGTCTGAATCTGCAAAGGTTAATCCGGAGATTCTTATATAGGAAGCTCCTGAAATTGTCATAAGCCTGAAATCATTTTCTCTCCCGGATCCGCTTATAATGACAGGGTTGTCCGGAGCATTTTCAGTGTCTGAGGCAATTGTAATGTAGGCATTTGCATTTCCCTTCAAGGCTGAAGTGATTTCTATCTGTTCATAGTAGGTTCCGCTTTTTATATAAAGGGTGTCACCTGCAGAAAGCTTTTTTAAGGCTTGCTCAAAAGTTTTAAAGGGAGAACTGGAAGTTCCGTTTCCTTCATTTTCTGCGTCTGCTGATATGTAATATTTATTTCCCCCTGAAATATTATTTACTGCCGGATTATCTGAAATAAAATCATTAATAAGTGAGCAGAAAGCTTTATCGCCGTAAGGTCCAAATTTGTTTTCTGTTATTACACTTTCCTTAAGGTTTTGAAATTCATCTGCATTACTATTACAGGAAAGAGTAAAACACAGGGATAAGCTGAATAAAAACAAAAGTTTTTTCATATACACTCTCCTTAAAAAAGCCGCAAAATTCCGCAAGAGCTCAGCAAAAGATCAGCAAAAGCTTAACAAAAAATTCTGCGTTAGCGGTCGTGCAGAATACACGAAATATCAGTTTTACCAGGGTAAACTAATTCACTATAAAAATATCATATTGGAAGCAAAAAAACATCAAAAAAAATCCCGCCCAAAACTGAGCGGGAGTGAGTCGGCCTTTATGCGACCTTAACTCGCAGCTGGAAAATTATGCCTTGTTAAGGCGAGATTCCAGGTCATGTCGCAGCCTTGCGGCTGCTTACCAAGTTTGCCTATCGGCAAACTTGCCACAATTAAGCTTTGTTCAAGCGGCTCTCAAGATCATGTCGCAACCTGCGGTTGCTTAACCAGTTTGCCATACGGCAAACTGGCGTTTGTAAACTTATGCCTTGTTCAAGCGAGCTTCGAGATCGTCGAGAATAGCTGTAAGTTCCTTTGGAAGATGCTTACCGAACTTAGGATAGTGGTTTTCGCGGATGTCCTTAACTTCCTTCTTCCATCCTTCAACATCAACCTTGAGGATTTCAGGAAGAGTCTTCTTGTAGCAGTCATCCAAACCGTCTGTATTGATTGCACCTTCTTTTGGCATAAATCCGATTGGTGTATCAACATAGTTGTCTTTTCCGTCACAGCGGTCGAAGATCCATTCAAGAACGCGGCTGTTGTCACCGTATCCTGGCCACATGAATCCACCTGGGAGATCAGGATTGTTGTCATCCTTGCGGAACCAGTTAACGTAGAAGATCTTAGGAAGCTTGTCCTGATCTGCCTTTGCTCCAACATCAATCCAGTGCTGGAAGTAGTCTCCCATGTTATATCCACAGAATGGAAGAATAGCAAATGGGTCACGGCGGATCTTACCAACTTCGTCTGCGTTGATTGTAGAAGCAGCTGTGATTTCTGAACCTACGATAGATCCAAGGAATACACCGTGGTTCCATGAACGAGCCTGATGTACGAGAGGTACAGTTGAAGGACGGCGTCCACCAAAGAGGATAGCAGAAATTGGTACACCTTCTGGAGATTCCCAGTCAGATGCAATACATGGACACTGCTTTGCAGGAGCTGTAAAGCGTGCGTTTGGATGTGCGAATTCTTCACCCTTAGGAGACTTGTCCTTTGGAAGTGCATCACGTGTGTTACCCTTCCAGTCAACAAGCTTACCCTTAGCAGGATATCCGATTCCTTCCCACCATACATCGCCGTCTTCTGTGAGAGCACAGTTTGTGTAAATTGTATTCTTTTCAGCAGAGATGAGGGCGTTCTTGTTAGACTGTGCAGATGTTCCTGGAGCAACTCCGAAGAATCCTGCTTCTGGGTTGATAGCATAGAGACGACCGTCCTTACCGAACTTCATCCATGCAATATCATCACCAACTGTTTCAACCTTCCATCCAGGAATTGTTGGAATAAGCATGGCCAGGTTTGTCTTTCCACAAGCTGATGGGAATGCACCAGTTACGTACTTAACTTCACCCTTAGGATTTGTCAGCTTAAGGATAAGCATGTGTTCTGCCAGCCAGCCTTCTTCGCGGGCAATAACAGTTGCAATGCGTAGTGCGAAACACTTCTTTCCGAGAAGAGCGTTTCCACCGTATCCAGAACCGTAAGACCATACAAGATGTTCTTCAGGGAACTGTGAAATATATTTGTGTTCAACATCAGCACATGGCCAGATGCCGTTGTCAGATTCACCATTGTTAAGTGGCTTACCAACTGAGTGGAGACATGGAACGAAGTTATCATCAAGATACTGCCAAACCTTTTCGCCTGCGCGTGTCATGATGTCCATGTTCAATACAACGTATTCTGAATCTGTAAGTTCAATACCATACTTTGCGATTGGAGAACCAAGAGGTCCCATGCAGAATGGAATTACATACATTGTACGACCGTGCATACAACCAGTGTAAAGTCCCTTCATTGTAGCCTTGAGTTCTTTTGGATCGATCCAGTGGTTTGTTGGACCAGCATCTTCTTCCTTAACAGAAGAGATAAATGTACGAGCTTCTACACGAGCAACATCGCTAGGAAGTGAACGGAATAAGAAACAATTTTCTTTTGCCTTAAGTGGAGTAGCAAGACCAGCTTTAACACATTTCTGCATTAATTCGTCATACTCTTTCTTTGAACCATCAACAACTACAACATTGTCTGGTTCACACATCTTAACACATTCTTCAATCCAAGCTTTGATCTTGGCATTTTTAATGTCATTAACAGTCATTTAACGACTCCTTGATTTTTGGAAAAGAAAGCAAGAAACAGAGGTTTTTACAACGTAATTCTACTGTTTTCAACTGTCCGAGCTTCAGCGCAGACCCTTCTTTTTCCTTCCCCCAAATAATACCTTTTTTTAACTGCTTATTCAACAATTGTAACTTGAATCTTGCTTAATTAATTATATGTTTATTGATGATTTCCCTTCATTAAAAAAGAAAAGGGGGACTGTCAAAAATAATTCTCTGTGATAAAATGCAGCAATGACTGAAAATAGATTTAATTACTGTCCTGACTGCGGGTCCAGGAATATTCAGACTAAAAATAATGGAAGAAAATGGCTTTGTCCTGACTGCGGCCTGGAACTTTACAACAATGTGGCTGCGGCAGTGGGTGTAATCCTTCAAAATGATAAGGGGGAAATCCTCTTTGAAAAAAGGGCTAAAGAACCTGCAAAAGGAAAACTGGCTCTTCCGGGAGGCTTTCTTGAACCTGGTGAACGTGCTGAAAGTGGTGCTGTCCGGGAATGCAGGGAAGAAACTGGAGTAGAAATTGACGGTCTTGATTTTCTCTGTTCTTTTCCCAATACATATGAATACAAGGGGCTGGTTTATAAAACCTGTGACTTGTTTTTTACAGCCCGGCTTCCTGAAAACTGCCGTCTTAAGGCTGAAGAGTCTGAAGTAAGCGGATTTGTCTGGCTCAAACTGGAAACTCCTGCTGACGTAGAAAAAGCACCTCTTGCATTTCCTTCAGCAGTAGAGACCCTTAAATTTTTCCTGAGGGAACCTGGATTCAAGTTAACTCTGAATAAAAATCATTAGTGGAGATTTTTCTTATGAAAATTGAATTGATTATTTGTATTGCAGGACTTTCCCTTCTTGCCCTGATTCTTGTTTCTTTTGGAATTCAGATTTCCCTTGCAAAAAAGAAATTGTCTCCGGAACATTATCTTCGTAAGGCAGAAAAAAAATTCTGGGGAGTATTGATTCTTGCAATTGTACTCAACATTCTGCCAATACTGATTCCACTTAAACCTTGGGTTATTGCTGTGGTAGAAGGCTGCGGCTGTGCAGGAAGCATGGCGGTTTTAAGGGACAGGCTTCAAAGCTTAAAAAATGCTCCTGGTGGAGAAGAATAGACCTGCTTTATCTGGAGAAAAAATTATAAAAATAAAAAAATCTTTTCTTCCATAAGAAATTTTCGAATTAGGACTAGACAAAACTATGGGGATTTGTTAATATCCTAACACTTAATAAGGGGTCTTACCCAAGTGGTAAGGGAGAGGTCTGCAAAACCTTTATGCAGCGGTTCGATTCCGCTAGACCCCTAGCAAAAATGCTCCTGCTGAAAAACAGGAGTTTTTTTTTGCCTTCCAGGCCTTTCGAGCTAAGCTGGGGTCTGTTTTTATATATACGGGGCTTCCATACGGATGCCCCTTTTTTATTGATGACTTCTATTCAGTACGCTTAGGCTTTGTATAGATGTAGAATTCCGGGGCTTTATAATCAATCCACCAGCCCCCATTGTAAAATCCGTTGTTATTTGCAGTAGGGCAGACAAAAATCACTTTAAGGGGATTCTCCGTATTGTAGAAGAATTCATTTGATTCCCAGCTGCCGGAATTTTCGGTTTTAACCCAGAAGTGCTGGTCTTTTGGGGTGGAAACGGTAATTTTATAGGAGCCGGGTGCCAGATTCAGGTGCATGGCCATTCCCCCGTCAAGATAATAACTTTTCTGATAGGAGTGAAGGGTATAAACCTGTCCGTGCCTCATAAGCCAGCGCCAGAAATCATTGGGATCCTTATAGAAAACCTTTGAATTGGCAACCCATTCGTATTCCGCTTTACGGATTACTTCCTTATCATAAGTTACATCCCGGCCGGTAACAGTATCTTCTATTTTTATCCAGCAGCGGGTCATATTCATTTTTTCTGTATTCTCCGGGCGGTAAATTATCAGTTCCCAGGGATTAAAGTGTATGCCGGCAGACTGGGTTTTTGTTTCCGGATCAATGGCCCAGGAGCTGTGGTCACTTGGGGATGTAAGGGGCTGGGAAGAAGGTGAAAGTAATGTGAGGAAAAATATAAATGTGAAAAATATAGCCTTATAAATCTTCTTCATGCTGCTCCTTCATAAAATCGGCAAAAAAATGCTGAAAATTTAAAAATTCTGTTTGACATGTGGAAAAAGTGGCCCTAAACTGAATTTGAAGTCAACACGTGTAGATTAAACAAGTTGATTATATCTAGCTGGAATTTAAATAAGGGGGCAGAAAGTGAAAAAACTGGGGAAGGTAATAGTCCTTTTGCTGGCAGTATGGAGTGCAGCCTATGCAAAGCCTGCAAGTGAAGCTGACAGCGTTAAACAGGAAATTTTTGTAGAACCAGTTGCAGGTCTTTCAGACGACTTTATGATGGGAGTTGATATTTCATCTCTCGCTGATATTGAAAAGGCTGGCGGCAAATACTACAACGCAAATGGCAAGGCAGAGGATCTTTTTAAAATCCTTAAGGACAACGGAGTTAACTGGGTACGTCTCCGTGTATGGAACAATCCTACTTACGCAGCAGATTTGTATGACTGGGAAGGCAAGCTTATTGCAAAAAAAGGTCAGGCTTACGGGGGTGGAAATAACTCTGTAAAAGTTGACCTGGACCTGGCAAAAAGAGCTAAGGCTGCCGGTTTTAAACTGATGATTGATTTCCACTATTCAGATACCTGGGCTGATCCTGGTAAACAGAATATGCCTCAGGACTGGGTGGGCATGTCTTATGCAGAAATTGAAAATGCAATTGAGAAATTTACAGCCGATTCCCTGAAGGAATTTATTGATGCAGGTGCAAGACCAGATGCAGTTCAGATTGGTAATGAATTGAATGGTGGATTTATCTGGCCTGTTGGAAAGACCTGGGCAAATGATGGTGAAAAAATCGGTGGCATGAAGGAATTTACAAAACTTTTGAACAGAGCTTCTGCCGGTGTACGCAAGGCTGAAAACGGTGGAGACAAAATCAAAATTGTAATTCATCTTGCTGACGGTGGAGATCAGGAACTTTACAAATATGTTTTTGATGAAGTTAAAAAGGCAAAGGTTGATTATGACATTATTGGTCTTTCCTTCTACACATACTGGCATGGAAGAGATGCTGACCTTAAGGCAAATCTTGAAATGCTGTCAAAGCGCTATGGAAAAGAACTGGCTGTTGTAGAAACCGCTTATGGTTATACAGAAGAAGACGGAGACAGTCAGGGTAACAACTTTATGATTTTCTCTCAGGAAAACGATGGCTACCGTGCTTCAGTTCAGGGGCAGGCAACTGCAGTTCGTGACATTATTGCGGCTGTTGCTTCTGTAAAGGGAGGATGTGGAGTCTTCTACTGGGAACCGGCGTGGATTCCTGTAAAGGGTGCAGGCCTTTCTGCTACAGAAGGTGCAACCTGGGAAAATCAGGGTATGGTTGATTTTAAGGGAAGGGTGCTTCCTTCAATGAACGTCTGGAATCTTGTAAGGGGAAAAAATCCTTCTTCAAATACCTGGGGCGGTTCATCTGCAAACAAATCTTCATTTGAAATTTACGATATGGCAGACAATGTTTCAGTCATTACAAAACCTGGAACAGCTCCAGCTTTGCCAAAGCAGGTTAAGGTTGTAAGGGAAAATGACCGTGAATATCTTCTTGACGTAAAGTGGGACGCTCACGACTGGACTGCTGAAAAAGAAGCCCGCACTGTGCGAATTTACGGAAGCATTGAAGGTTCTGCATTTAAGCCTTGGATTGACGTTGAAATTTCTACAAAGGTAAATCTTCTGGCAGATTCTTCATTTGAAAGCGGCAAGCAGATTAAGGATGGAAAAATCGGTGCATGGAAACTGAACGGTTCTTCTACAGCCTGCTATCTGGAAAACAACAAGGGAAATGCCCGCACCGGTAAATGGACTTACAAATACTGGCTGGCAAACGGCTTTGAATCAATCCTCTCACAGGAAATAAAGGGAATTGAAAACGGAACTTACGTGCTTTCTGTATGGGCAATGGGCGGCGGCGGAGAGAACAACATCCGTCTCTTTGCGGCAAATTACGGCAGCGGTAAAAAGCAGATTACTGCAAAAATCGTAAACACCGGCTGGCAGGACTGGCACAAGTACGAAATAGAAATTCCTGTTACCAATAATCAAATTACAGTAGGTATTTATCTGGATACAAATGCAGGCAACTGGGGTAATTTCGACGACATGGAACTTTACCTCAAGCAGAACTAATTGACTTTTTATGGGAGATACGATGAAAAAACGTATAATGACAATTGCAGCGGCACTTTTGATTTCAGGTGCAGCTTTTGCTCAGGCAGCAGATGATGGATTTGTAGTTCCGCTGGATAAAGATTTAACTTTTGCTATAAAAGAAAATGCGGCTCCTCAGACTGCGGCTGCTTCAGGACCAGCTATCCTTCAGGGAATCTGGATTGAAACAACTGCCCAGAGTGATTTCCTTATCAGGGATATTGCTACTGGTGAAAAAAGCGGATTTGAAATTGATCAGGTTCACTTTATTTCAAATGCAAACTGGTGGTTCTGGGGCGACATTAATAAAACCTTCCACCTTGATGCAGAAATTTCTGTATGGAATTTTGACATGACACTTTTCCAGGCAAACTCTTATGCTGGAAATATTCCTCTCACAACCTGGGCCGATGGTCTGCAGGGACTTGTCAGTTTCTTATTCAGCCCGATTTACAATGGAAATGACAGTGTGGGCAGCATGAATAAGCTGGGATTAAATATTGCAACTCCATGGTTTGACACATTGATTGGTTATGGTTCACTGCAGGCAAACGGAATGTCTTCTTTTGAAGGAATTTACAATGTTCTTGATCCATGGCTGGATGTTGGTAAGGGCTTTACAGAAATTCGTCTTGGAAAAAATTTACAGTCTTTTGGAAACTTTAAGATCAATGCTGTTGCAGCTCTCAGTCAGATGAGGGGAACATACGGAATGTACGATTTCCTGACTGTAAAATACGGTGACCTTGTTGAGTCTGCAATTACTTTCGGAAGTAAAACTTCTGCTGAAAATCTTTTCTATTATAATACTGCAGATACAAATGCTTTGTCTGCTTACGCTGCAGTTACTCCAAATGATTCACTGAAAGTTGAAGCTCACGTGTTGGACACATTTGGTTCAACAGTTACAGAAGGCTTTGATGCAATGGCAGTTGCAGGCCGAGTATCTTATTCTGGAAATCTGAAAGGCGAACTTAATGCCGCTGCCAGTGTAAGTTATGCAGGCAGTAAGGTTGATTCTGTATGGGGTTCTGACGGACAGGCTTACGACAACATTAATGCAGATTCAATTACAGCCAGAATCAATGCAGATTATTCTCCTCTGGAATTCCTGAGGATTTCCCTGGATGAAACTGCCAGCTTTAATGATGTGGATGCTCTTGCAGATGGTCTTTACACTTTCCGCACTCAGCCGGTAATTGATTTTGATTTGAATCCTCTTATCAGTAAAGATATTACAATTGGTGCTTACGGAGTGTTTGGTCTGGACCGCCTTTCAAAGAAAATATCTTCTTCACAGGAAATTGTTCCTTATATGGATGAAGCCGGTGTGGAACTTACACTTACAGATTTCCTTGTAAACAAAATCACTTTTGATTACGGCCTCAGTTTTAACTACGATGATTCAACAAAGTGGACCGGGGGCAATTCATATTCTTACAGCAAAATCTACAATTCATTTATGGTGAATGCCCAGCTTAATGACAAGGTGAATGTTCATGGTGCAGTCATTCTCCGCATCAATTCAACTGAAGATGCTTCTTTTGTTCCAATGGGATTTGCCTTTGGTGCAAAATTCGACAAGCTGCCTCTTCCAGGTTCTCCATCACTCTGGACTCACTTCTGCTACGGTATGAATCCTTATGAAAGTGACAATTATTCATTGTACAGGGCAGATGATTCACAGAACAAACCTGCTCACAGAACTTATCTTCTTAACACTCTTGAAGGAAGTACAACAAAGAGTCAGATCAGCATGGGCTTAATCTGGAATCTGTAGGGAGAAATGAAAATGAAGAAAGGAATAATTTTTAAAACCATATTGTTCACATCAGTAATTGCACTGGCAGGACTTTTCTTTACAGGCTGTCCTGATGTGAATGGCCTTCATAATCAGCAGGCCGCAAATCTGACAATCGTATTTACAAACTTTCCAGATTCCGTAACTGGTGACTATTCAATTCCAGGTGATTTTAACGGTGATGAAGACTGGGAAAATGGAATCGATAACATTGACATTGTAATGAAAAACGGTGAAGGAACATCAAAGCAGTTTTCTGTAACAGCAACCTGGGTAAAGTTCTCTCTGGTAAAAACAAAGGACACAAGCTGGCTCCGGGGCTGGTCTTCAGAAGTTACTGGTAATGCTGCAGATAACGGCAAGTATATAAACTTCTGGGCTGATGTGGATTTAAGTGCAGGCGATATTACTGTCACAGTTGACGGCAGTTCAGGCACCGCAGTGGTAACAGCTGAATAAGGAGATTTGGAATGAAGATTAAAACTATATCAAAAATTACTTCTATAACTCTTGCACTTTCAACTTTATTTGCAGGCTGTGATCTTTTGCAGAGTAATTTAAGTTCAACAATGGAAGAAGCACTTGCGGAAAATACAGGGGTCGCTTCTGTTGCTTCAAAATACTGGTACTATAATGGTCAGAATTCAGATGATATGTCTGTTTATTCAGAAAAACTTTCAGATAAATATTTTGACCAGAGTCTGCTTGTTAGTTTTACAAAAAAAGTTGCAGGAAGTCCAAAAGGCTCAATTGAAATCAAGTATACGGACAAGGATGGGGATTCTGCTTCAAAAACATTCTCGTCTATAAGCGGAACTTTTTGCAATGACTACTACGGCTATAAAGTAGATATGTCTGATGTAATGTCTCTTTTTGATACAGAAACAATTCCTTCTGGAACTGCTTCAATGACAATTAAGGTGAGTGGATTTATCTGCGCAGAAGGAGATCAGGCAGGACGTTCACTTTCTTCCCTTGAAGTAAAGAATATTCAGATTAAGCCTTTGTTCAAAAATAATTCAGTTGATTTTTCTACTAAAGGATTTTCATCTTCCTCTGTAATCCAATTTGATTTAAACGGGGATATAAATCTTGATGGAAATAATTACACAGTTTCCGGAATAGATTCTGATGGAACGGAATACGACTTTACAGTTTCTGCCAGCGGTTCATCACTTCAGTTTACTCCAGGAAGTAAATTTGATTTTTCTAATCTGGAAGGATTGAAAGATGAGCTTGATGGAGAAAGCATAACTCTTCCTCTTAAGAATATTCTTCCGTTAACTGCAGGTGATTCATATTCATCATCAGTAACAATCAACTTTACAAAATATTCAATCGTAATTGATGGAAAGAAAGATGAAAACTTTACAGCTGCAAATGGAGCTTCAGTAGAAACAGATGCAAGCGGTGACACTTCTGCCTATGGAGAAAGTCATCCAGATTATGCTTCTTCAATTTCACAGGGAACTGACATTCAGGAAGTTTCTGTTACAAGTGATGAATATTATCTCTATGTTGCAGTGAGCGGAAATCTTGCAGTTACCTGGAATGATGCACTTGTAGTTATGATTTCAAACGGGGATTACACAACAAGTTCTTCTGCTGCAAATGGAAATGGTTTCTATTCTGCTGATGTAGAAAAATTTGGTTACAGTGGCCGCTCTGGTTCATATTTTGTACAGCCGAATGTTTATCTGGTTCATCAGCCGGGTCTGAATAATACAGGTTCAGGAAGTCTTTCTGCATACGCCTATGTCTCTTCTTCAAATCAAGACATAAGTTCAAGCGTTAAATATTCTCCTGAAGGCTGGACTAGTGATGTAACAAAGAATTTTGTTGAATATGCAATTCCTCTTTCTCAGGCAGGTTTAAGTTCTGGAGACACAGTAAATGTTCTTGTTGTTTCATCTCTCCAGTGGTCAGAAGGAAAAGCTGCTGCAGATTGTTCAAGTGATGCTGCCGTTTATGAAATTAATGGAGATCACACAGAAGTAACTTACGATCTGGCTAAAGCTCTGGAATATACAATTGAGTAAGGGGGACAAAATGAAAAAACAAAATAAATTTTTTATGGCTGGATGTTCAGCAGTTCTTGCACTTTTTGCTGCTTCATGCTCCCTTCCGGCTTACAATTCTGAAACACCTGTGTATCCGGGAATGTCAAATTCTTCTTTTACGGATTATTCTTCATATTCAATTCAAGCTGCTGAAGTTGAAGATGATTTTATCCGTGGAGTGGATGCCAGTGAAGTAAAAGCTCTGGAAGAATGCGGAATAAAATTTTATGACGATAACAATTCTGAAAAAGATGTGTTTGAAATTTTTGCAGAGCATGATGTTAACTGGATTCGTTTAAGAATCTGGAATGACTATACACAGGCACTTTCTGATGACTGGGCTCCATATGGTTACAACAATTTAAACCGTACAATCAACATGGCTCAGCGTGCAAAAAAATATGGAATGAAGGTTCTTCTGGACTTTCACTATTCCGATAACTGGGCAGACCCTTCTAAACAGAAATGTCCCGCAATGTGGAGTAGTATAACAAACTATACAGAACTTGCATCTGCAGTAGGTACATATACGGAAGAAATTATCCAGGCAATGATTGATGCAGACTGTGCGCCGGATATGGTACAGCTGGGCAACGAAATGCAGGGAGGACTTTTCCAGACAGGCTCTTCTGTTTCAAATGCAAAATCTTACACTTCATATTATTTGAAGGCTGGTGCAGAAGTTGTTCGTGAACTGCTCCCTGATTGTGAAATCATGCTGCATATGTCAAACGGTGGAAACTCATCTTACCTGAATACAATGCTCAGTTATGCCAGTGAAGTAGGAAATGACGGGGATGGAAATCCTTACGTTACTGCAATTGGAGTTTCTTACTATCCATATTACACAAGTCATTACTCTGATACTGCATTAAAAACTAACCTTAATAAAATTAAGAATAACGGTTACAGGGTAATTATTGCAGAAAACTCTTTCGGCTATTCCAACAGTGCTTACACAGATTCAACCAGCAACGAGTTCTGGGAAGATGATGAAGAAACTTGTGCAAGTATGCTCACAGGTTACGACAAGTACGAAGGAATTGTTGGCGGAAAAATTCCTGCATCAATTGAAAATCAGGCTGGTGTAATGGAGTACTTGATGGAACTTTGTTCTGAGGTTGATTCTCAGGGAGGATATTTCTACTGGGGTGCTGCATACCTTGGAGTAGAAAATAAAATGAACAGTTCCTGGGAAAATCAGGCACTATTTGATGTAAATGGTAAGGTGCTTCCTTCAATGGATGTCTTTATCAATAAATAAAAAAATATCTGGCTGCTAAATTTTACTAATCATTTGAGGAGGAAAAAATGAGAAGAGTAAAAAGGGTTTTAGGTTTGATTTCGGGAATGCTTCTTGCAGGAGCATTCATAACAGGCTGTAATCCGGATGTAACTACAGGCAACGGAAATGAAGAAGAATCTGATAAATACAGCATTAGTTTTGAAGAAGATATTTCAAGTCTTTCTGTGGAGGCAGGGGATTCAATTACAATCAATGTAAGTGAAAGTACAGGTACATGGAAAATTGCAGAAGCAACAGTACCAGATTCAATTTCACTTACTTCAGAAAATGATGAATCAGGGTCTCTTTCTTCAATCACAATAACTGGTGTGTCAGTTACAAGTTCTGCATCTTTTACAATTTATCCTGAAGAAGCAGGGGATGATGAATCTTACGACAAAACAATATCTGTTGCCGTAACAGATCCATACTTTACTTTTACTCTTACACTTGATGATGATCTTGCAGCCCAGGCTTCTACAATTGCAGTAACCTATGGTTCTTCTCAGCACACAGGAAGTGAAAATGCAGATGTTACATACACTGCCGGAGCAAAAACTGCCACCGTAAAATTTGAAAAGTCTGTTGCAGATGAATGGAACTATTTCAACAACATTACAGTTAAGATTTATGATTCTTCAAATGAACTTCTCAATACTTCTTTAGATTCATCTAATTATTTTGTGTATACAAGTTTTACAGGGTATACAGTTTCCTTTGCTGTTGATTCAGAAATGACAGTTAATTTTACCTTCTCTGATTTTACTGCAGCATCTGTAAAAGTAACTTATGGTTATGACTCAACAACTGAAACTGTTGATGGAGTTGTTGCTGCTGATGGAACTTCAGCTTCTGTACAGGTAAGCAGTACATACGCAAATTCTTCCGGCTGGATGCAGATAGTTGAATTACTTGCTTATGATTCTGACGGACAGGAAATTTCAGTAGAAATGAAGACTTCAAATTCATGGTTTGAATACAAGAGCAGCTCAAGTGCAGAGTTCGTATATTCCCTTAAAGATGATTCAGCATATACAGAGATTTATTCAGAAAGTTATGCTGCAGGAACAATAGATTTATCTGCTCTTTCTGGAGTAAGTGTATCTGAACTGTTAATTGAGGCAAAGGATTGTAACTGGGATGCTGTTCCCGAAGGCGTTAGCTGGTGGATTTGGACAACTGCTGGTGAGCTGAGCTGGACAGATAATACTTATTACAAACTTTCCGTAACAGATTCTTCAACAATTGCTACATTGATTGAAAATGGATTGGCAATTAGTGCTTCAGAAGGACTTTCTGCTACAATTGTAATTTCCTACAAGTGATAAATTAGCCTTTAAATACTAAAGAGGTTTAGCCGTGGTAATTTCTTCTGAGATTACTGCGGCTTTTTTTATTGGACATATATTTTCAGTATTTGCCAATCTCCCTAAAAACCTATAGAATAGGTCAGAAAAAGGAGCCGGAATGAAATTTATTGATTTTCACTGTCATATTTATCCCTATAAAATTGCAAAAAGAGCTACGGAATATCTTACTTCAACCTTTACTGTAAAAGCTGAATGGCCTGCAACTTCAGAGAACCTTTTGATTTTTGGTCAGGCAGCAGGAATTTCAAAATATGTAGTTTTACCTGTTGCCCAGAAAGTTGAACAGGTTAGAAAAATAAATGATTTTGCAATAAATGAAAATAATTCTGAAGAAAAATTTCTCTGCTTTGGAACTCTTCATGCTGCTCAGGAAAATATCTGTGAAGAAATTGATTATATAAAAAATTCCGGTCTTCATGGCATTAAGATTCATCCGGACCAGCAGGGGTTCTCAATTGATGATCCACGGCTTTTTCCTGCTTACGATTATTTAAGTCAGTTAAATTTTCCTGTCCTCTTTCATTGCGGAGATAAAAAAATTCTTTTAAGCCATCCTGAACGCACAAAAAAAGTTATTAAAATGTTTCCAAAACTAAATATGATTTGTGCTCACTTTGGAGGCTGGGAAATTTTTGATACAGCTCACGAACTTCTTGCAAAGGAAGATGTTCATTTTGATATGTCTTCTGCCATGCCTTATCTGGGGCCGGAAAAAACTGCTCAATTTATAAAAGATTATGGTGCTGAAAAAATTTTCTTTGGAACTGATTTTCCTCTCTGGGGTCAGGAAAATGAAATCCGCAGATTCATGGAACTAAAAATTTCTGACCGGGAGAAAGAAATGATAGCTCATGAAAATGCAGAAATCTTTTTTAAGGAACAGGGGCTGGAAATATAAAAATTATTTTTCCAGCATAGCCTGTGCAATTTTAAGACAGGAATTAATTCCATCCATTGCGGAAGAAACAATTCCTCCTGCATACCCTGCTCCTTCTCCAGCAGGGTACAGGTTTTTAAGTGCCGTTGACTGAAAACTTTCCTTATCCCTGAGAATTCTTACAGGGGTTGAAGTTCTTGTTTCACTTGCAATCATAAGGGCCTGGTCACAGATAT
>Ga0247611_10006229_pt1 | contig 15414 bp, 23 predicted proteins | sample 177DNAGHGhighgp2_FD_192422 | JGI IMG/M metagenome (GOLD analysis project Ga0247611, IMG submission 192422) | Sheep rumen microbial communities from Palmerston North, Manawatu-Wanganui, New Zealand - 1770 DNA GHGhigh gp2 | ecosystem: Host-associated > Mammals > Digestive system > Stomach > Rumen...
TAGGCAGAACAATACAGAAATAAACTTGATGAAATACAAAGTAAAGAAAAATTACTTGGTAAAATTCAAGGTGTAGTCGAACGGTGGTTTAGTATCTATGCCGCAGTTCGTCTTGTATCTAATGCTATTCGGTCAATGATTTCCACTGTTGAAGAATTAGATAAAACGATTACTAATATCGCAATTGTTACTAGTATGTCTCAAAATGACTTATGGTAGCAAATGCCAGTTTATACTAAGACCGCACGAGAATTTGCGGCGTCAATTTCTGGCGTTTATGAAGTTTCACAATTATACTACCAGCAGGGTGAGTTAAATATTTGACTTTTCCGGGAAAATTTGCTATAATATAGATGTAGAAAAACTACCTATATTATAGAGGTGATTTATATGCAAGAAAAACGTGTTCAAATTGAAGGACAAGATACTCCATATCTTGTAAGATAGGACGGTACTATTTGGAGTGAAAAACGTAATAGAGTATTAAAAGGTACAATAGAGCGTAATGAATATCATACAGTTTATTTAAGTTTTAATAATAGACAATATAATTTTATGGTACATAGATTAGTTGCATAGGCTTTTTGCCCGAATCCTAATAATTATACTATTGTACATCATAAAGATGAAAATAAACAAAATAATCGTGCTGATAATTTAGAATGGGTTACAACTCAAGAAAATATTATAGCTTCTATTAATGAACGTAAAAAAATTGCTAGTTCAGATTATTATATGAATGATTTTGATGGAAATTGGAAAAGATATTCATAGTTTCCTAATTATTTTGTGAATAAAGATGGTAGAATAGTTAATGAAAAAACTAGAAAAATTTTAATTCCTAGTGAAAGAAATGGATATTTAAGAATAAATTTTTATTATAATCATTCTAATTATAAGCGTTCACTACATAGAGTATTATATGAAACTTTTATTGGAAAAATTCCGGATAATATGATGGTAGATCATATTGATGGTAATCGTTCCAATAATAATATAGATAATTTACGATTAGTAACTCAATCAGAAAATATGACTAACGCAATGAAAAATGGTCATTCTGGTCAGATACCAGTTCTTCAATTTGATAAACAAGGAAATTTTATACAAGAATTTTCTACGATACAAGCTGCGGCAGATGCAATGAATGTTACACATGCGGCAATTAGAAGTGCAATTTGTCGCGATGGGACTTGTAAAGGATATAAATGGAAAAGAAAATAGTAAGCCCTGAAAACTCTTTAATTGCTGGAAACCCCTGAGAGCCTTTCAGACACAAGCCGTACAGTAATGTACGGCTTTTGTAATACAGGAAAGGATTGGGCAATCAGCAGCCAAGCTTCCTATAAGGAAGAAGGTTCAACGACTAAACCATCGTCAAGGTGGAGTAAGCGCAAGCGCGCTGAAAGAGGAGTACCTAGGTGAAACAAGGTAAAACATAGTCTGAACTTATGTGAAAGCATAAGCTGGGGTCATCCCGCCAATAGATTAGCGTCCTATTGGGAACATATTGTTACAGACTGTTGATGTAATGAAACTTACTGAAGAAACCTTAAAGATGGCACGTATTTCTGGTCTTGATTATGCTGAAAGCACAGACTACATGACCAATGCTTTACGTTCTTTCAAGATGGAAATGCAAGATGCAGGACGCATTGTTGATGTTTATTCTGCAATTGCTGCAAAAACTGCGACTGATGTTGAAGAATTAGCTTAGGCTATGAGTAAGACAGCCTCTTCTGCGGAAGCGGTTGGTTCTAGTTTTGAAAATACTACAGCTATGATGGCTGTTATGATTGAAGCTACACGTTAGGCTCCTGAGAATATCGGTAGCGCTATGAAATCAATTATTTCGCGTTATGGCTAGTTAAAAGTTAATCCTAATACTTTGGTTGATAGTGAAGGTTAGGCTTTAAGTTTAAACAAAGTAGATACAGCGTTACAATCTGTTGGTATTTCAATTCATGATGCGCAAGGTCAATTCCGTGACTTTGATGACGTTATTATGGATCTAGCATAGTCTTGGAATACAATTGATAAAAATACTCAGCGTTATATTGCGACTGTAATGGCTGGTAACCGTCAGCAATCTCGTTTCTTAGCGCTTGTTTCTTCATATGAGCGTTTAAAGGAAACAGCTGAGATTGCCGCAAATTCCTAGAACGCAGCACAATTACAGTATTTAAAGACATTAAATTCTATTGAAGCTAAACAACAGCAATTACAGACTTCAATGCAATCTTTATATACTAGTACGGGAATCCAGAATTTTTATAAAGGTTTAATTGACTTAGCAAATGGAATAGTTAAATCCTTTACGGATATGCCTACAATTTTTAGTTTACCAATTCCAGCAATATTAAAATTTGGTACTACTTTTTATAGTTTAGCTCGAATAGTTACTACTGTACTTAATAGTATTAAAAATGAATTTGTTGCTCAACAACAACAAATTAATGTTGTTTTAGTTTAGGGTGTAAGATAGGAAGGACAACGCTAGATTGATATAACTCGGGCAACTTAGTAGGAAAAATTAAGAATTAAACAAGAAGCTGCTTAGAAAGCTCGCATGATTCAAGAAGGAATGGAAGTAGGATCTACTGGGCTGACTAAAGAACAAAAAGCTTCTTATGGAAAATGGAGTAAAATTGCTAGTCTTGTTGGAATAGCTGGTACAATGTTATCTGCGGCACCTCAAGCTTCGAATGAAGTAAAAGCGGTAGGCTCTGTTATTGGTGGTATTGGTAATTTTGCTGGTATTGGAATGGCTCTTGGTTCTGCAATACCAGGTATTGGAACTGTAGCTGGTGGTATTGGCGGAGCAATTATAGGTGCGCTATCTGGATTACCAGAAGCTATTGATTTAATAGTAGAAACTGCAGAAGAAAAAGTTGAACGTTTTAATCAACAAATAACTGACGCGAATAATAAAAAATTAATTTCTGAAAATGAATTTAAAACTTTAACTGATTATCAAAAGCGGATGGATAGTTTAAATGAGTCTGCAAAAGAAGGTAATGATATTAAAGCATAGCAAGTAGCACTAAATGCTGAAATCGCAGCTAGTTATCCTGAATTAATAAAAGGTATTGATGAATAGGGTAATATTATTGTTGATTTAACAAACAAATATAAAGAATTAAAGAAAAATAAACGAGCTGCTTATGCAAAAGATATTATTGAATCTGGGAAACAGCAATTAACCGCTGCGAGTGATACGGATTGGATTTGGAAACAATTAGGATTATCACAATAGCACGTTAATAAATCGAATAATACCACTACAAACTTAGCAGGATCTATATTAAATAATAGTAAAGTTGCAGAATATATGGCTCAAGTAAATAGTTTAAATGCAACGAAAGAAACCAAAGGCCGTGATATACTATCTATTTTAGGATATAATAAAGAATAGAATTATTTAGATATTGATACAAATATAAAATAGATTATAGATAAGTTAAAATCTGCTGATATGCTTGTAGATGATATTTATGCGGATAATGGACAAGTAATGGTTCGTTATTTTGCAGAAGCATTGTATGAATATTTAAGCAGTCATCCAGATTAGACTGTGGGAAAAGTAATTGATTCTTTATAGTAGTCTAATGCTTCTAGTTAGTTAGTTAATCAATCATAGAAGATAAATACGTATAAAGAGAATTTTATTCAAGGAATTATAACTTCATCTATTGCACAATTAAGACAAAGTTATGATGCTATCTTTGATTAGAATAATAAAGTTACTGGTCTTGCTGGCATTTATATGAATAAAAGTTTGCAAAATAGTTTTACAAATTATCGAGCAAGTAATTCTGATAGTGTTGATAAACAATGGCAAGATTGGTCTAATAATAAATTTGATTAGGTTTATCAATCAGCGTATCAAATAATCACAGATGAAGGTCAATCTAAATTATTTTAGCAACTTCAAAAATATTATGATGATTTAGATAATATTACGACAAAAGAAATTGATCAATTAACATTTAATTGGGGAACTAAAGATAATAATGGTGCATATTATAATAAAGCTTTTGAAACTTTTATTAATTAGTATAATGCTATAAAAGATGATATTGATAAACAATTTAAAGAAGTTACCACTGATTTATTTGGACGTTATGAAAATTTTACAATTGGATTTAAGAAACGTGTTATAGCATTATCTTAGACAGCAGATTTAGATTATTTTTTAAATTCTTATCAAAATAATGATGAAAGTAAAGTTAGTGAAGCTTTATCTATTTTAGAGCAAAATTCTTTAGATACAATAGCTGGCCTTGAAACTGCCTTAGCTCAGTATGTAAAAAATAAAGGATTAGAAGTTGGGTCAGATTAGTATAAAGCTGATCCTTTTATTCAAGCCATTAAGGAGATGTAGGCTAATCTAAAAATTAATTTTAATACAGAGTATGAAACATTAACAGAATCTTATACTAAAAGTTTGAAAGAATTTGATAAAGCAATTAAAAATGCAACTTCTGGTATGGATTTTGAAGATGCTGTCAAACTTGCAGGTCAATTAAATAAAAGTTTAGCAGATTTTACTTTTAAAGATGGTAAATTTTTCTTTAATGATATTAAAGCAATTAAGCAACAATTTATGGGTAATGATGGCTTAAAAGCTGCATTACAAAAACAAGTTGAAGCTGCGGAAGTTATTTTTTAGAATGGACAAATATTACAGAAATATACACAAGAATATACGTAGACTGCTTGGGAACAGGTTGATGACGATGTAGAAAAATATTATAGTTCCGTCCAAGCATTTATTAAAAATAATCAATATACTCATGATTAGGCTGGTTGGAAGAAATATATAGCAGATTTACAAAAGAATTTGAATGAATTAGATTAGGCTTCAAGTTATGTTGCTCGTTCTGCTTATATTACTAGTGGTGATATTGATAAATTTATAAAAAGTTTTAAAGATAGTTAGGGCAATTTAGAATATCAATATATTGATTCAGATGAATTGCGTACTCAGTTATTTGAAGGAACTATTAGTCCAGATTTTGAAGAGTATAAACAACAATTATTTGAATATTATCAAAAGGGTGCTTAGTCTATTTATGATACCGCTGTTAAAATGTTAAGTGGTGAAGAATCCATTGCAAGCATTGTCGTAACTGATGTTAATAAATATTTATTAGCTACATTAAAATCTTATGAGACAGTACCAAGTTCTTGGAAAACTGATGGTAGTACTATTATTGATGTTACTTATGAGGAAGTAATATAGAATTTTAATGCAGTTATATCTAATGCTTTAACTCAGCAAGGTATTGGATGGAAAGCTCGTATTGATAACGCAGCAAAAATTTGGAATTCTCGTTTTGATAATAATTCTTATGATAGTATTAGTTCTGCTATTAAATCTTTTTAGGAAATGGATTTTACTACTTGGGCTACACTACCTTCAGATTTACGAGCATTAGCAGATTTAAATACAGTTACTGGCAAATTTGTTCTTAATATTAATGAAGCTGCAAAAGTACTTAATACTGATTATCTTAAAAATCTAGGCTGGGATAATAAACAAATTAACGAGCTACAAGCTACTATTCATAAATATCAACGTGAAAATGACATTAAGACTATTGCTTCCGATATAGTTAAGAATCGTGAATCTCTTACAGAAGAAAATATTTCCTCAATTGCGACTGCATTAGGCCAAACTTATGATGAGGTAATTGCTACTTTACAATTACAGCGTAATCAAGATGGCACTTATCGTATGAATATGAACAGTATTCTACAATTAATGAATCAGAAAAAAGGTTAGTTAGATACTGTTCTAGCATAGATGATTGCAGAAGAAATTGATAATATTATTGGTAATGTTAGTGGTATAGCTTCTAATCAAGGCAAAGGCGTGACTAGTTATGCAGAAATGCAAAAAGTGGCTAGTCGTGCACAGCAAGCTGGTTTTGATGTTGATATTAGTGAATTATATGAATGGAATGATACAATACATAGTTTCGTTTTAAGTGCGGATGGCATATTAGTTGAAGTAGCTCGCGCGCAAATGGAATTTGAAAGTCTTACAGAAGAGAATAAAGAAGCTCGTCAATTATTACAAGAGCAAATTAAATCTATTGGACGGTAGCTTGCAAATAGCATTGATATTAATGCTTTTATGCAGGCAGAAAATAAGAACCCTGGTTCTGAGGCTGCCAAAACTTTAACCAAGGGAATTGATGATTATAATAACTATTTACGAGCAATTGGTTAGACCACTTTACTAAATGCCACGGTTATTAGTAATAGCTTACGCGCAGGCGGCATTGATGCTGTTAATGCTATTAAAGAAATTGCTAAATTACAAGGACGAGAAGTCACTGGTGATGAAATTTCTACTGCTTATCGTCAGTCTGCTGAACGTTTACTGGCGGCGAGCCAAGAATTAACAGCAGGAGTAGGTGAAATTGTTTCTGATGAGGCTGCGTTTTTAATTAATTTATCCAAAGGTGAAACTCAAAAATTAGCTAATGGAGCAAATTTAGTTACAAGAACTGCACGAGATTTATATATAGCTTTTAATCAACTATACGGAGAATTAGAGGCATCTGGTGCCGCAACCTTAGAAGAATTAAATAATATAGCTGCGGAATATTATAATGAACGTTAGGGCGCAAAGAAAGGCTAGTTATTAGATATGTTAAGCAATTCTGCTGAAATGACATATAATCAATTAGCAGAAATGTTTACTGCAGCTGGTTGGAAATTTACTACTGATACTATTGATTAGTTAGGGAATAATATTTCAAAATTAAATAATGGTCGGGTCCGTATTAACAATTTTAAAGGTTTTGCAGAAGCATTACAAATTGATACAAGTAGTCCAGAGTATTTAGATGCTTTTAAAGCTTATAATGATGCTTTTATTGAGCAGAATACAAAAGCAAAAGATAATATTGCTAAGGAAATACAAAGTCTTGCTGATGCTAAGCCAGGTGATTTAATTAATGTTGCGGCTTTATCAAAATAGTTAGGGCCAATATTTGATATAATATTTAGTAATCAAGGTGAAATAATTGCTGATGGTATTTTTCAAATTACCAGTAAAACTAATATTCCTGAATTAATTAAAAGAGTATCAGATGCTTCCGCTAAGGCGGGTAAGATATTAGATTCTGATGTTCAAAAATTAACAGACTCTGTTGATAATCTCTTTAAAACAATGGGTGATGCTATTAGTAAGGGTATTGCTGGCACTTTAACGAATAGCGAAAAAAGTAATTTAAGCACGCAAATTAAGACTTTAACTGATTTTAAAGGTGAACTTAAATTTACTCAAACCTATGAAGGATTAAAACTTAGTACTGATCAAGCAATTCAACTGTACAATTAGATTAAAAAAGTTGATGATATAGCTGCTCATACTGTATTTGAATCATTAACAAAGTAGCTTACAAAGTCAGGAGAAGCTTGTGAATCTATGAGTCGAGCTATGGCATAGATCAATAGACTTGAAAAACAAGGTACTACACAAGCTCGTGAACGCGCAGCCATATATCGTGAAATTGCTAATACGCAAATTCAAAATCCTGAATCATATGACTGGATGAATCGTGATTTACCAGATTATCTTAAAGGGCCAGAAAATTATTGGAATTCACTTGGCACAGCATTTAAAGCTTTAAATGAAGCTGCAAAAGAAGCCGAGGAAGGTTCAACTAAGGCTGCACATATGTTAGACCCAACCGATTTTTATAATATGGTTAATGAGTTTAATAATATTGCACAATTGAGTGGGACTGAAATTAATTTCTTAGGCCATAAGTTAAATGGTGATATGACTTCTGCGGCAAAATTAATTGAAGAAGGTATGCGTACACTATCTAATGTTGATGGTGATGGAGTTAAAGTTGATTTAACTAAATTTGGTGCGAACTTTACCGGCGGCGCAGAAGGGATGGCCAAGGGAGTACATGAAGGCATTAAAGCTATGGCTAATTCTCAAATTGAAATGCTTAACGGCATGATTCAATTACTTGAAACAGTTGTAGCAATGGAAGGCTTAAAAGATATTGCCGGTACAGATAATGAAATTGATTTAACTGATTTATTCCCTAAGTTTACTGTTAAAGGTTAGAAGCATGCAGCAAATTAGAATACAAGAATTTTTGCCGCGCAAATTCTTAAACAAGCAGAAACAAATGAAGATTTAAAGAAAGGATTAAATGGCTTGATCATGGATGGCCAATCAATTGGCCAATTGCTTGAGCAGTTTGCAAATGGTACAGAGTTTACGCAAGAACAAGCATAGATTGCGACTAAAAAATTAGAATTTTTTAATAAGATGTTGCAATCTAATGATTATAGTCAAGAAAATATAATTACTTCTATTCGATAGGTTTTTGGTAGTACAGGTTATAATGGAACTATTACATTGCCTAATAAGCAGACTTATTATATTGCCCAAGATTTTGTCCTTGAACAAGGAGAAAATGGTTGGGAAGTTCCTGGTGTTGGTAGTTTTGAAGATGAAAATAAAGCATTAAAAGCTTATATGCTAAAAGAAAAGACAGGCGCAACTAATATAAGCTTTACTAAGGAAGGATAGGCGTTTGCTCCTCTTACTATTGGAGATCAACAAATTACTGTATAGACTACTGTTACCGGTGTTAAATATAATGTTAATGGAAGAAAATGCGACAATTACAACGAAGCCGCGCGTTAGGCTTATAACATCTATTTAGCACAAGCACAAGAAAGAGAACGTAGCGGTTCTGGGGAAGATATATTAACATATGACGAATGGCGAATGCAAAATAATGTTCGTTTAGAGTCATCAGTAAATATTACAAATGAAGATTAGGTTAAGTAGAAAGTTGCTAGTGCCACTCATGAGCAAGTTGCTGCTTTATCACAAGCATTAGCATCTGGTAACGCGGGAAAAATTGCTTAGGCAGTTGTACCATTTGGAATTGAATATAAACCGGTAGATAAAGATGCAAGTGCGTTACAATCTGATATTAATAGAATTGCTAGTCTCGCTAATATAGATACTAAAACTTTGGCATTATCTCTCACAACAGAAGTAGTTGGTGATAATGCGGAAAATGTTAAGAAAATATTAGCAGGCCAGAATTTAAGCGCAACTGTTGATATTGAAATTGGGAACGATAAAACTGGTTTATTTAGTTCTAGTGGTGGAACCGCGACTAAATAGATTTCAGAATATAAAGTTACTTAGGCAGAAAATTTTCAAGTCACTGGTTTAGATGAAATTTGGGCTAAGTTACCGAAAACAAAAGCATAGTAGTTAGAAGCTTTAATTACTAAAATTGCAGTAGATAAGGATCCTTAGCATTGGAATCCATAGCAATTAAAAAATGATATTACTGGTTTCTTAGACGGTAATGTATCATAGGAGGATTTTATATCTACTCATGGCTATGAAGCAATGGCATTAATTGATGCAATAGGTGCGGAAAAAGCTGTTGGAGCAGGTTTTAGTACTACTGGATTAGCGAATGTAATTACTTCTATTATTGATTCTACTGATACAACTTAGATGCTTAGGCGTGCAAAAACTTTAACAGTATTAATTAATGAAGTTGCTGGTGATAATAGTTCAGAATTAGATACTAATGGATTAGTTACAGTAATTGATAACATTTGGAATGATTTAGATGCTGACCCTGATTTTAAATGGGAAGCGACCGAATCATTAACTATGGCTATAACCGCAATTAATGCTTTACCAGATGGTATTAATAAACAGGATTTAATAAATGGTATATAGAATATTTGGACTGAGAATGCACCACCAGAAGATAAATTAAAAAAGACTTAGATATTGGTCATGGCATTTAATTTATTTGCACGAGATAATGTTGGTACATCTATGAAAGATACCATCACTACTGTAATTGATACTATATTTGCAAGCAATGTTGATAAACAACAATTACAAGATTTAGAAACATTAATGCTAGTATTAAATAACCTTGGAATTGATGATTCAAAATTAGATGATGCTAAAAGAGAGGAATTAAATAAAAATTTAGAAATAATTAAAGATAAGAATATACCCGCAGATCAAAAATTTCAAGCAACTAAAGAATTAATTGCATTAATTACTAGTATCAGTGCAGGTACTGACGCTAATGCTACTAATTCATTAGAAACGGATATAAATAATATTCTTGGGTGTAATGATTCTGATGAATTATAGAAATTAGTAAGTAATTTAATTGCTAAAATTGCAAAAATTACGGCAACAAAAGCTAATGAAAATGTTAGCCCAGATTTAAGTGGTGTATTACCAGAAGGTCCACTTGACGGTGGAGAACGGGAATTAAAATTTACAATTAGTAAAATTGTTGCAACTCGTAAAGATGTAGGACAATTACTAGATGATGAATTATTTGCAACAAATGGATTATTTGGAAGTCTAAGTACTTCTGGTGCAACTAATGCTTTACAAGTTGATTAGATTTTAGCTAAAAATTTTGGCTAGCAACTTGATAAGATATTTAATGGTAAAGCGTATAAATTCCGTGAAGATTCTTCTATACAACAATATATTAATCAGTTATCCCAAATGATTTCGTAGGGTAATATTATTAGTCAAGCGGATATACGTAGACTGGAAAAATTACAACAATATGAAAGATTTTATGTACAATTAAATAATTAGCAAAAATCTTTAAAAGAAGTATCTGAACAAATAATTCAAAGTAATCAGGATAATGTAGATGACGTTAATGCGGCTTATTCAAACTTAAATACTTTATTAAAGGATTTATCAATAGATAATCTGAACGCTATTGTTGATGCGATGGGCGAATTAGCTGAAAACGCTCAAAAATTAAAAGATGTTCCTTGGCAAGAAATAGTAAATGGAGTTAATAGTATTAATAATATTGAAACTCCAAATGAAGATTTAGCAACAGCCAGCACTATTATGCGAACTATTCAGGCTTCATTATCGGTCGTTGCAGCGACCGGTGATACGGTTGCTAGTTTCGTTGTTAATAATTAGCCTATTGTACAAGATTTAATTTTACATGCCACTATTGACAATTTATAGTAGTTGATTCAAGCATTAGATAACACTATTAGTGTCGGCGCAGCTATGGATACTACCACCATACCTCCTACGCAAACTGTCGGTGTTAATTATGATGATAGTGGCCTAGAAGCTGCTGAAAAAGGGTTATCAGAAGTTACTGCTGCCGCAGATTCCGCAGCAGAATCAGTTGAAAAGATTTCTGGTAAATTATATGATATGCCTGCTGATACAGCTGAAAAAATTGAAGGGTATGGCACAGCGGCAAGAAATACTGGCACCGAAGCGCAACAAGCTGGAAATAGTTTACGAGTTGCTGCTAGTAGAGCTGCAAGTTCTGTTAGTGGTTTAGCTTCTTCAATTAGTAAACTTCAAGGAACACACCAAATAGATGTTAATTTACGTATTACAGCAACTGAATAGGGAGCCGCGGGTAAAGTTAAAGGTAGCGTAAATGGTCAAGAATTAGTAATGGGCACACCAACGTCCATTAGCTTAACGGGTGCTTCTAAGGCAACAGGTAATGCGGCAGCACAAGGTAAAACTCTTGTTGGTTAGCTTGGCCCTGAATTGGTGGTATCTAATGGTCGTTATTATTTAGTAGGCCAAGCGGGCGCATAGATGGTGTCACTACCTGATGATGCAATTGTATTTAATCATCTACAAACTCAAAATCTCTTAAAGAAAGAGCGTGGCGGCGGTCGTGGTAAACCAGTCACTAATGAGCGTAATGCTGTTGCATTTGCTAAGGGTACTGGTCCTGCAATGGCGAGTGCTTCCGCGGCACTAGCTGCTTTAAAGCAAATCCGTGCTATGTGGCAATCTATGTTAGGCGCGACAATGAAAGATTTAGGTTCTCTTGCTGGACAAGAAGCTGGTAAAGCTAGTAGTGGTGGCGGTGGCGGAGGATCAAATGATCCGGAACAAGTTAAGGCTGTTGTTGCATAGATTGAACGTTGGTATAACCTATTGCGGCAAATAAATAGACTCCAAAAAGAAATTACTTATGAAGAAAATTTACAAGCTGAAATTTAGAGTGATCGTCTCGCTAATGGTAAAGCACGGTATAGTAGTTATAAGCGTGAAATTGAATATTTAGATGAAGAAATTGTTCGTAATCAACAATTAGCTGATTTACAAAAGAGTTGGTATGAACGTAAACGTCAAGAGTTAGTTAATTCAGATTATGGTAAAATATTCACATATGATGAAAATGGTCAATTACAATATAGACAGGGCGCAAATCGTGGTCTAGATGTACTTGAAACATTAACTCGTCGTGATATTTATGGACAAACAACTGGTGCTTCTACTAATGCTCAAACACAGATAAATTATTTACGTTCTATTGGTTTTAATACTTAGAAATTAAAATACAATGACGATGGTACGGTTTTAAGTGAGTCTGATTATGAAGATAATCCTGAGCAAATTTATGTTGATATGATGTAGAATTTCTGGGATAATCTTGATGGATGGAAAGATGAATTAGACGGTATTTATGATAGTTATCAGGATCAACTTAATAATGTGCTGACTAATTAGACCAAGCGTAATCAACTACTACAAAAGATAATTGATAATCAATTATCAGTTGAACAAGATGTACTTAAAGCCATTGAATCCAGAGAACAAAAATTAATTGATGAGTTACAAGATGAGCGTGATGCATTAGAAAAATCTAATAAAGATTTTATTGATGGTTTAACTGATCAATTAAATCAATAGAAGCAGATGTATCAAAATGCCGAAAGCGAAAAAGAATTATTTAAATTACGTAGGCAAGTAGCTATTTTATAGCGTTCTGGCGGTTCGGCTTCTCAGATTCGTAGCTTACAGGAACAAATCGCAGCAAAGGAACAAGATCAATACTTTACCGCGCAGGAACAACAAATTGCAGCAATCCAAAAAGCATCTGATCTACAAATTGAGCGTATGGATTCTCAAATCGACTTGATGACTAAAACATTAGAATATCAAAAATAGCATGGTTTACTTTGGGAAGAAGTATATCAAATTATGGCGGCAACACCATAGCAAATTCGTCAATTCATTACTGAAAATACACCTGACTTCCAGAGTGCTTCTGCACTTGATGTCGCTGAAAAAATACGTGATATTGATTTACGCATTAATGAGTGGATTGGATATCGTGATGATGAAACTGCACCTTCTATGACCGGTGATCGTTATTATGATTGGGATTCTTATTCTGCGGCACGTACTGAGATTTATGGTAATCGCGCGAGTGATTAGTTAAAGAATCAAGCAAAAGAAGAATTTGATCGCATTTTGTAGGAAACTGGTGATATAAATGCGGCTGGTGCTGCGGCGGATGCCATTTTCAGAGCAGTTCTTGGAGACAGGCCAGGTTTAGATGATATTAAAGATGATATTATTGATGGTATTGCAACTAATGTTACTAATAAAATTAATGGTGATGTTAGTAATATAACTAAACCTAGTAATTATCCTTCTAGGGATTATGATTATGGAAGTAATTATAATTATAATAGAAATTATAATAATAGTAATATAAATAAAAACACTTCTACTACTGCTGCTAAAAAGACTTCATGGACTTTTGATGCAGCAGCACAACCATCAATTTAGAATAAAATGGAAGGATTATCTCAACAAATTAATTCTATCTCTAATACAAATAATATGGCTGCGGATAAAAATGGGGTATTAAGTAATTTAAAAAAGCAGTATAATAATTTATATGATCAATTATATCCTGGAAATAAAAAGAAATATAACAAATATTCTTCTGGTGGTCTTGTTGATTACACTGGTCTTGCGCAAGTCGATGGTACTCCTCAGCGGCCGGAAGCCTTTATTAATGCTGAACAAACGCAAATGCTTCGTAACTATTTATTTGGTGGCTCTAATTCATTATTATCATTGGCGCAACAAATAGTGCAGCAAATGCATGGAACTTCCTCTGGTTTGAATACTAATAATATAACAGAACAATCTGGATTAAATATAGAGAAAATAGACGTCAATGTTAATGTTGATAGAGTAGCTAATGACTATGATGTACGACAAATTGGTGGCAAAGTTATGGATGAAATTCTTGCTATTGCTAGAAAGAGTGGTACTCGTGGGCTTAGTAGGAGGTAAAGGATATGAAAAAATAGTATATGAATTATGGTTCAATACAAGACCTAAATCAATATACTCCTGCAACAAGTCTAAAATAGGTAGACTATAATAAAAAAGGACAAGTTTATCAATTAACACATGGAGGAGAGGGCGAGTCCCTCTCCTTCATAAATAAAGCTTTTATAAGTTTTACCTATGGCGGGAAAAAAATTGAGGATTTTGGTTTTATTGCAACCACTATTAATAATAGATTAGATAGAGAAAATTCTCCAAATAGTGAAGATTATACAACTGAATATAAAATGTTACATGGACAGTATTATTGGGGTTCACATTACCATGCGCGCGAATTAACTATTAGTTTAGCAACTGATGGTATTACTCAAAAAGAGCTTGATGATTTTAAATATTGGTTTCAGCCCGGCGAAATTAAAGAGTTAATTTTATCTGAACATCCTAATCGCGCGATTCTTGCAAGAATACAAGATAGACCTGAAATTAGTGTTTTACCGTTTAAGCGGACAGAACGTATTTTAGTTAATCATGATTGGCAATAGGTTGAAGTTATTGATTATAAAGGTGAAGCACAAATTACTTTTGTTATGGATGAACCATTTTGGTATGCAAAAGAAAATGTGCTAGGACAATTAGCACGTGATAAATTAGGGCATAGTATATTAGTTGATAAATGGGTTAATAGCAATAATTAGGTATTAGATGTATTAGATGAAGATGGATTAAAAGTAATAAAAGAAGATAAAATTCCTTCTGCAAGTATGATTAACCAAAATGTTAATTTTTCTAATACAAAATATATGCCATATAATCAATATAAATATACTTTAACGGATGATGTAACTGGTGAAGCAATTAATGAAAAAACTGGTGAATTGGAGGCAGGTACACCTCTTGCCAATGATCCACAAGATATTCAATATCCTATATCTGGTGCGATTGTCGGGCGTATTTATCAAAAAGTGTATGAAGATGGAGAAGTGATTACAACATTACCAAATGGTATATTACAATAGGGATATACTTTTGGACAAGATGATACAATTATTGAGTCTAAATATGCTATTAATTATAAAAATAATTATTTTTATTTAACTAGAAATTATATTTTTATTAAAAAAGGTTCAACCATACGTTATACCGCAGAAAATATGACAGATGTAAGTGTACAAATAAGAGAGTATAGTGAAAATAAACATAAATATACGCGCCGAGAAAATGGTGATTATATATTATCTGCAAATAATCCTATCTACTAGGCA
>Ga0247611_10006231_pt1 | contig 15408 bp, 18 predicted proteins | sample 177DNAGHGhighgp2_FD_192422 | JGI IMG/M metagenome (GOLD analysis project Ga0247611, IMG submission 192422) | Sheep rumen microbial communities from Palmerston North, Manawatu-Wanganui, New Zealand - 1770 DNA GHGhigh gp2 | ecosystem: Host-associated > Mammals > Digestive system > Stomach > Rumen...
CATCACTTCTCGCACTATACCTGCCAGACCTTCGCGACCATTGCGCATGTCTGTAGGTTTGCTGCTAATGAAATACTTGGTTCTCGATGTAAAGTTAATCATGGCTATGACAGTTTGCGAAGCAGCTTTGATACTGCATACAGGTTATTACTCTTGATTTCAATACTGTCACCGTCAGGACTCTGCAACTGCAGCACCTTCACCTCCCAGGTCATCTGCTTCGGAGTTTCCTCCTCGAGCGAAAGAGGAATGAAGGTCTGGACAGACTGTTGAATTTGCGGTTTACTTGCAGAATAGGTCTTCTTGAACTCCATGAGCCAGTTGTAGTCCACCGCCTCATCCTTGCCGCTCGAACTTGTTCGCTTGCTACCAACGGGACGCAAGAATATTACGCAGGCTCCTGCCATTACGGTTCTGATTATAGTCCTGCATTACTTTCTCAAAATACTCTCTTGTCTCCATAATCAACTAGAATTTGAATTTGGTGACAAAGGTAAATATTATATTTTGTATGACCTTACGCTAAAATGATGGCTTACCATAGTAAGCGCCAATCTCATGAAGTAAATTCGAATGCAACGTTAATCAAATCACTTCCCTCAGCCCGTTGCGAAGCGCGCTGAGGTTTTTCTGCATACCTTAAAATTTAACAATGTTGTACATTCTCAACACCATAGGTCCATTACGCGGACTGAGCTTTACCAATTCCAAGGCCTTTGCCAAATCATCCGGCAGTAGTCTTCCCTCAGCTTTACCTTTCCTTAATTTGCTAACTGTCGCCGATTTCAACTTCAGGCACTCAATATAACTGTCATGATCTATGAAACTATACTTTCCTTTAGGCACAGGAATAAAGAACTCATCATCGCCAGGACCGACATAGTCTCGATTAATCGAAGAATCAAAAATCACACATCCGAAAAGACAGCCATCATCCGACTTACCCATCACAACGAAATGCTTATACCAAGTCAGTCGGCCAAATGGAGGCGAGATTCCATTCTCTTCATCTGCTTCGATTTTAAAGATGTCTCCGACTTCTATTTCTGAAGATGAAGCCGAGGTCTTGGTATTAGTGCTCATGACAACATTTTGGCGATAATGTCGTTTTCACGAATTTGAGCAAGTGCCACATCCGAAACCTCTTCTGTAGAAGCTATATCGATATGTGAGTATCGTTTGTTTTTAGAGGCATACAAACGCTCATATACTTCTTCATGGAGGTATTTTTCTATCTCTTTATAATCTTTTCCTTGCAACTCCTTAATACCGTAATCTAAAGACTCCTTATCAGTCGTGGAGAGATAATTTTCATCCGCTTTCCTCAATGCCCTGACATCATATTCCCCAACCCGTTCAAGAGAACCAGAGAAATCGAAGTCACGTTCAGGCTTTGGATATTTGATAGCCTGATAAACACTAACAGGCACAGGACCATGTTCTCGGGCATAGTAAATCAAACAAGTAACAGGATCACCCCATCTTTTCAAATTGGCACGATCTGCACAAAACAGAATCTTCATCAGCATAAAATAACTGATGACACCTGTCTTGTTCAGAATGTAAAGGATTGCTTCCGTCACTTTCTGGTTTTCATATCTCTTTAATGTCCCATTCATACGTTAATACACTAAAATCTCTGCAAAAATAATAATAATATCTGGATTTTCCAAAAATTACGATAACTTTTTCTCAAAAACATGCAAAATCAATGCCACATTCTGCAATACCAGCATCATTCTGAGAATTATCAACTACCAAAATTAATAGATAGAGGTTCAACAACCTCATGAGAGTCATTCCTTAATATATTTTCTCTACCCATATAATGGTTAATATGCCTCAGAGCCTTTATGGCCTCAGAATATCCGATTGGAGAAATCCTATATCTGTTCTTACGATTAACACATTGAACTTCGTAATATACATAAAATGCTTGGTTAAAGTAACGGCTAACGTTGTTTTTATTTCGCTGAACCAACTTAAATACTTTATTAATCAAGCGAGATATCTCTGTTGTTGTAAACCAATGTGATTGATCATTACGATATTCCAATGCCATTGTGATCAAGATTGCTTTTTCCAACGAGATCTTCACAAATTCCAGATCTTTCTTACTGATTGAAATAGTTTCTTTCTTGAAATCTTTAAGGAATTTCTTTTGAAATCTTGGCATTCTCAACTATTGATTATTGCTGACTCCTATTATTCGTGAAACAGGTACCCGTCCCCCCGTTCTCGTCCCTGCATGACTGCCTTGAAAATTTCATCGGCCCTCGGGGATAGTCAGGAGGCCGAGTTTCTTCTTAATGACCGACCACGCATAACGGAACGAAAGCAGGAAGTAGGATTCTCCAGGATAGACAATCTGGTGCTTCCAGCGATTACCCAAGAACGTCTTCGTTTCGTAAACGAAGAACGGAACTGTGTACATCTTATGCGGATTAGGCTCTGGAGGACAGGCGACACTCTCCCATACCCTATCCACAAGTTCACCAGTCAACGGCTTTACAGGACACTCCTTCACCACTACGTCAAAACGCGTCTGTAAGATTCCTTGGACGATGCCGACGAATTTCGTCATCCCTGCAGCATCATATAAAGCCGTCACACGGTTCCAATCCACTTCAGTAGCATAAGCTCTCAGGAACAAGATCCAGTCGTACAGCATCCTAAGCGGAATTGACTCATTAACGAAATGGCCAGACATGTGACTCAACAGGAAAACCGCATTCATCGTGGGCGGCATGATATAAGCATTATCCATATTGTCATGCAGGAACCCCGCTTGATAGTCACGCCCATGTTCCTTGACCATCCTTTTCAAGTCATCATCCAATATAAGATTCGTACGATGATTAAGACGATCTAAGAAATCATAGTGGTTTTCCAATAAGATCCCATTCAGCGTAGCCTCAGTATTATGATGATAATAAGGACGATTCTTGATACCTTGGCCATCCATCACCTCAGTACCCTCTCTCCATTTCCCGTACAGGTAGAAGTCAATGTCGCTGAACACACGCCACTCCGGTTTGGGATATAACTGTGCCAGCGCAGCCCCCTTGAAGAACATGACATCAATCCCATGCTCTCCGAAGAGCCTTGCCAGTTCTTCCATCGTCTGTAATCGCAACTGGTAGAGCTGCGAATTCTTCTGTGCCGTAGCGAACCACTTCATCATGTTACGCCTCAGTTCTTTGTCCTCCACTTTCTGCGTTTCAAAGAACTTCATCAGCACAGGCAACATTCCATGAAGAGACGCCAGAGAAAACAAGTTATTCCATTCTTTCAAGGATAGTTCCGGAACCGTAATCTCCTTATCTTGATCAAGCAATACCTTGTTGCATATACAACGGATTACCTCAATCAGTTTCTTTTGATTTTCTATCGTTATCATTTTCTGTTGCTATTTTTTAGACAAGCTGCCGTATATCATTGATACACTTTTTCGGCAACTTACTTCCTTCCAGATTAAAATCCTGTTTATGAATATTTCGCCCGTCATCCAACAAACAAACAGTATTCCAACCAAGCCCATTAGGAGCTAGGAAGTCTTTTTGGGTATTATCCCCCACGTAACAATAAGAACGCCCAGGGTATTTCTCCATAAAATAAGTGAAATTCCGCTTGTCAGTTTTCTCCGAGCCAAACTCTTCTGAGATAATAATATTCCGTTCCTCAAACCATCGTTCAAGCCCCAAAGCCTTTATTTTGTTTCGTTGGCTGTTGCTTCTGCCGTCAGTTACCAATCCCAGAATTACGCCTTTGTTCTTCAATCCATTCAACACCTCTTCAACACCCTCAGAAAGTGCAATCTCCGGCTGATGGTTCCGATAGATGTCCAGATACGTTGCCAAAGACGTGTCCTTGCCTAAATATTCATTTAGGGATTCAAATACATTCTTCCCTTCATCATACCATGTTACCATCTGAGCCGCGATGTCTGGTCTTCCTACCGACGACGCGATCTTGCTATAAGCCGACTTCAAGAAGTCAATCTCCTTATAGAGCGTGTCATCAAGGTCAAAGCAACACACACATTCAGACATAGACGGCATCATCGTATCGAAGCATCAGCAGATGGTCCTTCCAGTCATCTTTGTACTGAATTTCTTCCCCTAAAAAATACTCCCGTATCAGATACTCCGCATAATTGCCACCGGCAGCGTATGTCTGCGGATAGCCACCTCCAAACCGAGGATTTATCTCTATCCCCACCACATCACCCGTAGTAGGATTCAAGAACACCTGAATACATATACACCCAATGCAACCTTCTATGGTTTCCAACCTATCATATAAATACTGTGTCAAAGGTTCCTTTTCTGTTTGTCCTTTGTTTATTTCCCCAGCTCTGATCTTGATACGCTCACGTGGTACAATACATTTCACCTTGTTGTCTTTGCCATAATACATATCAACCGTATATTCCTTATACACCTCCTTGTCTATATATTCCATGAAAAGCAACTTCGGGTCATTCAAGATTTCTGCTGTCAATTCCTCTGCATTCTTGATGTAATGCAAATTTGTGCTCAATGAACCATCGTATGGTTTTGCAAACATCGGGAAAGAAGGATGATACTTGTCTATCGGTTTGGGCACTCTGATTCCATGTTTCTCAAAGAACTCTCCCGTATTCCGCTTGTCCCTGCACATCATCACGAAATCGTAGTCAGATACCGACACTGTGATGCTATGCTTAGCAAATATTTCTTTGTTCGCAGACAGGATAGCCAGTTCCGTATCAATGGTGGGAACTATAAGCCCAATGCCGTTTCCCAGACAAATCGTTAGCAAACTCTCAATATAGTCTTCCGACGTACACCTTGGCACTTCAAAACAACCATCACTCACATACGCAGCAGGAGCTAACTTTGGATTCATATCCGTTGTATACACCTTGCCATCAGGGAAAAAGCGCTTCAAAGTCTCTTGGAAACCTCTCACCAATGCCACTCGTTGCCCGGCAGAAGTTATCAGAATATTGTGATTTTTCATTTAGTTATGACCATTAAATGGATCCATGGTAGCCCATTCGCCACCTACTTGATTAATATCTTCTTTGAATAAAACTTTCTTGATGGTGATGAAAATCACTTTCAAATCCGTCAAGAGCGAGACATGATCCACATACCACACATCCAGTTTGAATTTCTCCGTCCAGCTGATATTATTCCGGCCATGACACTGAGCCCAGCCACTGATCCCTGGTCTCACCTCGTGCCTGCGAGCCTGCTCTGGAGAATAGAGTGGCAGATACTGTACTAGTAGCGGTCTTGGTCCTATTAAAGCCATATCACCTTTCAACACATTAATCAACTGTGGCAGTTCATCTATAGATGTCGAGCGAACAAACCTCCCCACTTTTGTTAAGCGATCAGCATCCGGCAAGAGTTCTCCATTCTCATCCCGCTCATCCGTCATCGTTTTAAATTTAATGACCTTGAATATCTTTGCATCCTTACCAGGGCGCTCCTGCAAAAATATAGCAGGTTCCAACCATCGGTGTATCCAATTACTCCCCTCGCCCTTTGGAGAGGGGGCGGGGGTGAGGCTTCCCTTATTATTGGCAAAGTGCAACCAGATAGTAACGATCAACAATATCGGACTGATACAAATAAGCGCAATCAGCGAAATACAAAAATCAAAGAATCGTTTAAAAAAGTGTTTGTACATAATAATTACGCCTCTCTTCCTTTTTCATGAAAACATTTGTAAAACCACCTATACTCATAAAATAGATTCCAGAAGTTTGAACGTTGCAGAATGTTCGAGTCAAAGGCATCCATAAGTGAATCGTCTATAATCTCGTTTCTGAATGTCAAATCCGTCATGGCTCTCTTAACATCATCAACCGTATACCATTTACTCACTTTAGCCCATGCTCTACGCATCAGTTTTAATGTGGCATTCTCCAAATTTAGTGCCTTTATGGTTGTTCTGTACTTGTCATCATAAGTCAGTTCCCCATCGCTCTCGTACCTCAATAACTTTTTTACCTTCTTTAGATAAAACATCGGGATAATCTCATCGTTACTCCTAAAATTATTGCAACAATTATGCAACTTACTTGGATAACTATAATCCGGATTATCTAAGTCATACACGCTACCATCACACGACACCACCAAATTTTCATATGCACAATAGTGTGGATATGGTGGTACTTTCACTTTTCTTTTTGGCGGTTCTTCCATCCATTTTACATAACGTTTCATAAACCCTGCCGAGTTCATGTAGTGCGTAATGGTATTACTATCATCTTTCTTTGTCTTTCGTGGCAGGACGTGCTCGATTGTCGTATGTTCTCTATATGAGACAGCTCTCATACAATAACAACACAAATAATTTTGTTCGCGCAAAAGCAGATGAGTTATCTTTCCTTCACCCTGGAGGTTGGAGTAGGAACTGTTAATGTACCGACCAGATGTCTCGTCCCATCCACGATGCAAAAACTTAAAAACAATGGCATGGCCTTCTTTGCGATTTTTACGGTTTCGCTTATTAATCCAACGCATCAAAGATTCTCTTGATAAGTCTTGTTAATTTCTGCAATAATCTGCTCATAACGTTCATCTGTCACCATCTGACGAAGTTCTTCCTTTTTGGCCTCAACTAGCTCAGGCTTTCCACGACGCAAAGATCTAAGTATTGATGAACGTAGATACTCTATCACTTCATTATTGTACCCGCTCTCCATAACAGAGTGAAGAGCAGTGTTATAATCAATCCCATAGATGTCAGGTACCTCATGAGGCTCGTTCTCATCCTTCACCATCCTAAATATCTTGTTATCCCCAGTATTTGTTTTAATATTTGAAACAACCAAAGGTGAGTGGGTTGTAAGAATAAACTGTATCTTAGGAAATGTTCTGGTAAGCCGTTCCACCACCTCAACTGCCAGCGAAGGATGCAGATGCAAATCTACCTCATCTATCATCACCACACCTTCCGGCTCTATCTCCGCATTGTGATTCAATATCCAGTGCCGGTAGCTAATGTCAAGCACCATTGAATACAATCTAAGATAGCCGGCAGGGAGATTTTGGAAGAGTATGTCGTTATCCGTCTTCATTCTCAGCCATAGTTCCAGACTTTTATCCTCTGCTATTTTGAAAAAAGCAGTATTGATGCCAAAAGAGTCATCACACTCCTCATGAATAGGTTTTGAACACTCTATCAGCTTCGTTGTTACATAACTTGACTCCGCATTAGAATATTTATCACCACCGTTTAACTGTGTATTCCTTAAAATAGCATGAATAAGCCTATTAAGCCATATGTTCAGATTTGTTGTGTCTTCATCCCACTGTTCATAGCCAAAAGTTCTTAAAACATTTCCATCACTAACGACCTGCCCTTTTGCGAAATCGGACATTCCTCCTAGCCTATGTGGAAATGAATCCGAGAAATAAGCAAACACAGGCAAAACATCTGTTTTCTTAAATGTATCAATAAACTTACCATAAGCCTCTGCATATTTGTTCACATCAGGTCGCTCATTTTCGAAGTTTTTCTGGTTTATGTCCCAATTAAGCTCAACACCATGATATAGAGCATCCACATGGATATTAACATTACTTACGGGTATTCCATTAAAATGCTTCTTGTAGAAATCATTCTTTCCAACAGATTTCATCGCCACATCATAGTTTCCTGCCACTAAAAGATCTTCACCCAGCGACTCTTCTTTTGAGAAAACAAAGCCCAGTGCATACAACATTGATTTGAGTAGCGATGATTTTCCTGCTCCATTACGTCCAATGATTATTGACACTTTTGGAGCAAGTCTTATCTTAAACTCCGTAAAGCACCTAAAATTCTCTATGGTCAAATTATTAATTCGCATATCGTTTCCTATTTTTATTATTAAACGATTTTAAATAAATCAAATTGTATTTTTATTTATATGTTTTAAGAGATTTCAATGCCGACATTTTATTCTGTGCCCCTCTACATACGCCATCCACTGATCCCTGGACGCACCTCATGACGTCGTGCCTGCTCTGGAGAATAAAGAGGCAGATACTGTACTAACAGCGGTCTTGGTCCTATTAAAGCCATGTCACCTTTCAACACATTGATCAACTGTGGCAGTTCATCAATGGATGTCGAGCGAACAAACCTCCCCACTTTTGTCAAGCGATCAGCATCTGGCAAGAGTTCTCCATTCTCATCCCGCTCATCCGTCATCGTTTTAAATTTAATGACCTTGAATATCTTTGCATCCTTGCCAGGGCGCTCCTGCAGGAATATTGCGGGTTCTAACCATCGCTGTATCCAATTACTCCCCTCGCCCTTTGGAGAGGGGGCGGGGGTGAGGCTTCCCTTTTTATTGGCAAAGTGCAACCAGATAGTAACGACCAACAGAATAGGACTAATGCAGATAAGAGCAATCAGCGAAATACAAAAATCAAAGAATCGTTTAAAGAAATGTTTATACATAATCATTAACCTTGAACCATAAACTCTGCACCACAAGTGAACCGCTTAAAAAATGTTTGTACATATTATCTTCAGATTATTATTACTTCTGAAATATATCAATAAGATTCTTTACTTTTGAGGGAATACGTTTCTCGTCTTTTCCCTCTAAATGGAAAGAATGATATGTATCATTCAATTCATTCTTATACTCCATATAGTGTCCATATTGGCAATCCCAACAGAAAAGCGGGCCTCGGTATGTTTCACCAATGGCATTTTTAAGAAGAAGGCATGCCTCAGCACGACTACCCAACAATCGAGATTCTCCTGGCCAGTTACCCTTACCATATTCACCATGTTTTGAATTCCAGTTATAGCTTCTAGAAGGCTTTCTATGATTGGTAAACCATATGTAGAATTCACGTTCATCAAGACATAGAACATCCACCGACACATTTTGTCCGTTGACAGTTACCGCATTAAGAGGGCATCCTGATATCAAGGCCATACAATCAACCAAGGAGAAGCTATCATTCGGGCGGTTTAATTTGCGAACTGCAACTTCGCTGATAGAGTTCAGTCCGATATTCGAACCATGGAGCATACACGATTCGCCATTTTGTTCACTTCGACTCCTCCAATTACACATACCCTTCAATAGTGTCAGCATCACATATTTCTTATTGAATAGTGAATGACGTCGGTTCAGATGTGGATAACAGAAAGCCTGTACATTGTTCAAATCGTAGAAAAACAAAAATCGTTCATACTGGAATGTCTCTTTTAAACGTAACAAGACACCTAAGCACTCTTTGAAATCTTCCACCTCCCAACCATCAGCATTTTCAGTAAAGACACATGTCTGAACCGGAGAAGTCTTGTTTTCCGGAAATAATATCAGCAACTCCGTTTCCATACACTCTTATATGCCAAATATTTGGCCTAAATCCAGTTCAATCTGATCAAAGAAGTCCCTTGGCGGATTTATGATGTCCCCGTCATCTGTAACCTCTAACCTGACAGGGGCATATGCAATCGTATTTTCTCTTTTTTGCATAAAATAGATATTAGGAATAAAATCCTTAAATGTCTTCTTCTTTATTTGTACCATTATTCCATTGATGATATGGTCGCTGTGAGTTTCAACGACTACTTGTATCCCCGAAACTGTCGCCAAAGATATTAATTCTGCCATCTTTGCAACTGCCTTAGGATGCAAATGAGCCTCGGGATTCTCTATGACTACCAAGCCTCCTTTAGGTGTTGAGAGTAAAGCCACAATGATGGGTAATGCATAACTAAGTCCAAAGCCTACATTATCAGCCCGTGTCTCTTCAGCGTAGAGAGGATCTTCATACTTGTAAAAGAGACCATAAGTTGTTCCACCAAGGTTTCTTGGAACAATCTCTAGCTTCATACCCATATCACTCTCCCACATCGACACTTCTGTAAGAAGAGTTCCATCGCTTTCAGGGTGGATCATTAAACTATGTTCTACCTGCTCTTTTTTAAAGTAGTCCAGATAATGAACCGCGAGTTCACATTGACCGTATTGTAAAGACAACCTTCTGAGCCCTTCTACAGCATGAGAATCCATAGGGTAAGACTCCTTCGGGGCCCACCTAGCTGCACTTATATAATGGAAATTCTTTCCAAAAAGATTAAAAGGCTCAGAACCTCCTTTATAGCTCTCGACAAGTGGTATAAAATCACGATTAAAGTCGTTGCCTTTATCAATTCTGAACTTCCATTCCTGTCTTTGTCCATCGTTTAGAATAAAACGAAAGCCTAAATCACCATTTTCTGAATATCGGCATATTGCATCTTTTGCTAATCCCACACGACAATAATCGCCATTTAATTGCAAACCATCCTTCAACACATTACGGTCATGCGACTGCCTTAAGAGCAGCATTGCTTGAATAACAGATGATTTTCCTGAGCTATTCACGCCTGTTAAGACAGTCAAATTATTCAAATTTAACTGTAACTTTTCGTGAACCTTATAGTTGCTAATACCAATTTCTTTAATCATTTTAGGCAATTTTCAATGTCTCGTTAATAATTCCAGAAATACTCTCGAATCTTCTCTTCACACTCTCACGTTGACTGGTGCCCGAAGAAATAGCATAGACAAAAGAGCGTTCCCTGTTAAGTTTCATGAATTTTTCCTTAAATATATCCTTACGATTTATTAGAGTTTCCCGCTCCCGATCTGACAATTTGCTAAACAAGACACTAAGAACTTCAAACAAAGGCTTATTAATAGGTCTACGCCTATCTTCTACATACTCTCTCTTGCGAAAAGCATCATCAGCAAATACTTTAATGGCTGTTTTCATTGCTTTATCAAAATCTTCCAAGATTTTTCCCCGTTCTTCTTTACTTGTATTACCTATAGCCTTCATTCCTTTATGCATAAAACTGTCCATGTCCGGAATATATGAGGTGTAAGGCAATAAGTAAAAAGATACAAATCTAGTCACGAAGTCACAATCTTCCATCCGATCAGACTTAATTCTATTACATGTAGCTACCTTGAACGAATCTACTGCAGCTAATTTTTCTACAAATTCCGCAGGTGTTCCCTGATTCATTGCGTGTCTGATTTCCTGTGGTGTAAGCACTAGCCCACCTGTATTAATGCGCTTAAAGATATTTAGCTTTACCTCTTCAGGCGTTCCGCTCTCGACAACGTATATGGTCAGAGGTGTCTGCATAATCCTTCTTTGGAGTGCAGGTGGTAAGGCACCAAACATTAATCCGTCGAATTGTTTTAGAAACTCAAGATTAATAAGCGGCATGTCCTTTTTAACAATGAATTTTTCAAATACACTGCAACGTTGCAAACCGTCTATCACATTCCATACCTCCCCGCCAATTATACTATCCTTAGATTTTTGTTCGTCAAAGTAGAATGCTGGTAATGGAAGGCGTAATAGTACCGATTCTATCAGACGACTTTGCTTGGTAGGATCCCATAAGCCACTTTTCCTCTGGAATGGGGTCTTAAAATTCACCTCGTCATTCTCAATCTTATCAATCAACTGACCGAGGGTGAAGGGACTTGTACGAATACGAATCAACCTTGGATCAAAGGGTATTTCAATCTCTGGTCCAAATTCTTCCTTCTCAATTTCTATATCGTTAATGTAATCTTCAGCCATGACAACTATATCAACAAAGAACTTCTTTTTTATCCTGCAAAATTAACTTATTTCCCTCAAACCATTTACCACTAATTGCTATATTTATACATTCTTAACTGTCCGACACTCTAATCAATACTATAAATGAAATACAAAAATCAAAGAATCGTTTAAAGAAATGTTTATACATATACTATTTCTCAGCAATTTTACAATCCTGGACCGATATACCTTCGCGAATCACCTTAGCAGGGTTTCCTGCAACGACACAATGGTCTGGTACATCTTTTGTAACCACGCTACCTGCACCAACGACTACATGGTTTCCTATTTTAACACCTGGAAGTATAATACTATTAATACCAACTATTACATTGTTTCCAATATATGTATCTGCTTTCAAGCTTCGGCACGCATCATGAGACAAAATAATTGCCCCCCCCAGTATATTGCAGTTGTCTCCGATATGAATACCTTCAGGATAGACATTTTTGTCAAGCCTTGCCCTCCTGTTGATACCAGTATTCCGCCCTATATCCATGTGATACATCCTCCTGTACTTCCATGCAGTGAAACTACGGAAGAAATTATACGCCTTAATTCTAAAATATGTAACTATACTTTTCATTTCTACTATTTCTGAAAAATGAATCCCTAAAATGCCTTATAAATTCCCCCTGTACCTCCAGCGAACAAGAGGCAATTTCCTTTATAAAAATCAATATCTTCAGGCTCATTTACAGTCACCTTGCTTAGGTCTATACTCCTCACTAACTTTTTCTTTTTCAAGTCAATTACTTTGATCTCTCGGTCAAAATACTTACCTTCCCCATGTAATGAAGTAAATCCTGTAGCGATATACATATAACGTCCTTTGATTTTTCCTCCCTGCAAACCATTAACGAATCTTACTGAGAACTCATCTAAAACTTGCTCATCTGTCAGAACGATTTCTTTACCATCAATCAGTTGAGGTAATTGAAACTTTTTTATTACATTCCTATCATTTTGATTATCTTCTCGAATTACGGCATACAGCATTCCTTCTTTGTTATCTACAATCCATTCACGGACAAAAGGATTTCGTCCTTGCTGATTTTTTAATTCTATAGTTTGAACAAGTTTTGAAGTTCCATTATCAATCATCTCAACAAAGCATCGCCTTTTTCCATAAAATTCCGTAATGTAAAGGGCCGGAATAGGATTATCAACAAAATATTGCTGACTAAAACAAGCACTGTTCACATGCGTATCTTTTGAAGCACATTGAAGCATAAACTCACCATCTATCTTTTCTGTCCTAATATTTAGCATTCTACAAAGACCGCCATCATTAAAAAGATATGCGTAATCACCAAAAATTGCCATTCCCTGGGCAGAACGATTTTTATATTGTCCGACCACAGGAAACATCATTTGAGCAGAGACAGTTATCAACAACATTTGAAATAAAAACAGCAAACACAAATCACGTTTCATGGAACTTACAATATTCAATTCCTTTATACTTCAAATATGAATTCTGGAAATCAGCAAATAAGTAGTGATGATGGAACTGCCTCTCACTTTCAGGGGGCAACTGCATATAATCATGAAAGTAATAAGTTAAAAATTCCGATGGTTTAGTAGGCAATGGCATTTTCACTCCTTCAAAATCAGCCATCAAAGGCTCCCCAAACCATTCGTCATTGTAGTATCTACCTTGAGAAATATCTGGGAAATTAGACACATATTTTGATTTTTTCTGAGATACGATTTTCCTATATAAATACTCACCAATTTTCTTCTTTTGATTGTCTGAAAAAAGATGTAATAACAAATTTGAAATCGTCGTGGAAATATAGCCTTTATTAGAAGGCGGAGCATTATATATAAATAACCTACATATAAAAGATTCTATAATTGAAATCTTCAATTTGAAACTATCTTCATTACAATAGAACAGAGGATATATATCAATATAAACACCATGGTTGATGTCTCTATCACAATGATCTTCTTCGATAAGTGTAGTTGAAGAATCCCTAATCCGAGCAATAGGCAGTCCGAACTCAGGTTCCTTATCGTGCGTTTGCAAATATAGATGAGATGGTAATTGGTCTTGAACTTCAATCAGTTTATCTATATCATCTATACGCATAAAAAGATCAATATCATCATCCCATGGTATAAATCCTTTATGTCGTATAGCACCTAAACAAGTTCCAAATGCCAAATAAAAACGAATATTATTCTTATCGCAGACTTTTTGAAAATCAATAAGAATATTCAGCTGACAAGCCTGCATCTCCTTTAACATTGAATTATTTTCATTCATTTACATTTAGTTTCATTAAATTATTACCTTTACAAAAGTCTTCTACAACCCCAATTATCGCCAAAGAAACCTCTTCATGAATATATGAGACACGCCTGCTTTGATGAATAGCCTTTAAAAAAGATACGATTTCATATCGAATACCTTCTCCATCCAATTGATAAAAATATCTTTTATTCTGCGTTGGGTCTTCTCGTCGTATCTCAAAATAATCAGTTTTCCACCAAGGGGCTGGCACATATACATAACCTGTCGTACCAGATATAACCAGTTCGCCCTCAGTCTTCACACCCTTGCCAACCTTGATAGAGGCAACAGCCTTTGGATAAACAAATGTCACCTTCGTAAATACATCATATTGCTGATTATCATCCTCGAATAAACTGATAATTTGCTTATTAATATAATCTGTCCCTAATATCTGGAATATAGGTAACAATGCATTCGGACCCCATGAGAAGATACTACCGATTGAGTATTTTGTTTTTTCCCTTAGACTACTACATGAAGCATCCACAGAGACGACATTCCCTATTCTACCACTCTTCACCAATAAGAGCATTCGATAATAGGCTGTAGAATAGGCAGTACGAATGGCATCCATTAATACAAGATGTTTTTCCTTTGCCAGTTCCGTGACCTCTTTCCACTCCTCTACACTCTTTGTCAGAGGAGACTCACATAATACATGAACATCGTTTTCCAAAGCATATTTGATTTGATCATAATGCTCGTTTATATTGGAAATAATATAGACTGCATCAACCTGTCCAATCAACGTTGCAAAATCCGTAGTAACTACGGGCAAATGCCGCAATCTCTCTGGCAATTGCTCTTTGTCAGGATAACATACGCCTTCAACAGATATTCCATTGACGAAATGACATTCCGAAACAAACTTATCCATCAAGGTCAATTCATTCTCATCGCCAACGACACCTATTTTTATTGGTTGTTCTTTTGATCTAAGTTCAGTACTGGAGACACCTGCCGTCCGCTCTAAATAAACAACCTTGCAATACTCATTGAGATAGTCAAACTTTCCTTCCCAATCAGAGCCAATAGCAAAAATATCAACTCCATAGCGCAGGATATCGTCGATTTTCTGACCTTCATACTCTTCGACTATGACTTCATCTGCTATGCCTGTGGCCTTAACAGCCTCCATGCGCTCCATCAACGACTGCTGTACATTGATTTTGCCTCGGGCCATATCAAAGCCATCAGCCGTTACGCCAACGATTAGATAATCGCCCAAGGCCTTGGCACGCTCCAACAGACGGACATGCCCATAATGCAGCAGGTCGTAGGTCCCGTATGTAATAACCTTTTTCATCAATTAGATAATACCCTTTCGTTGTAAGTCTTTGAAAGCAGCTATAAGCTTGTCATAATCCGCTTTTGTCAATGCTCCGATATGACCTACTCTGAATACCGTATCCTTCATACTTCCGCCATTCGGGCAAATCCACATACCATACTCATCCTTGATCTTCAGGAAGATATCGT
>Ga0247611_10006232_pt1 | contig 15407 bp, 22 predicted proteins | sample 177DNAGHGhighgp2_FD_192422 | JGI IMG/M metagenome (GOLD analysis project Ga0247611, IMG submission 192422) | Sheep rumen microbial communities from Palmerston North, Manawatu-Wanganui, New Zealand - 1770 DNA GHGhigh gp2 | ecosystem: Host-associated > Mammals > Digestive system > Stomach > Rumen...
ATTCTAAATCAATGAGTTATAAAAACGGCATTAGCCGGCCATTTCATTGATAGCCAATCACTTGGCCTTATCAATACTCATCTCCTTTGTCCCAATATCTCTTCACTTGTCTATATGTGTGCAACCAATTTGTGTAGAACATAATACAATCATCTAATGTCCTTAGCTTTGGTCTTACACTCTTCATGTTCTTTACATATTCATCATCTTCACTTGCAATCGCTGATGATTCACTTATAAGAACTGTCAAATGTTTCTTCTTTTCTATGTTTTTATCTTCATCCATGTAATAGTTTAGGTAATATATATCTAAATCCAATATAGACAATCAACAATAAACTAATCATCCAACACAGTTTGTCAAAGAATGTGTGTCTGTATACTATCTTCTCTACTTCAACTGGATATGGTTTCTCTACTATCTTTAGAGAATCTTTGTATACTATCTTCTCTTTCCATTTAATCTGTACTGGTATGTCTATGTCTTTATTCTTAGCATTACCTTTAAGTACATTCTTATTTGTATCTATATATGACTCAAACTCTGAATATGTAGTAGATAACCTAAGTGTATCTAACAAATCAGTGTAATCATTATAGATCTCTTTATATACTGTATGGTAAATAGTACTGTCATGCCATGCAACTGAATCAATCACATGTGTAACAGTAGTGTCTGTAGATGGTGGTATAGTAGGTTTACAGATACCACAACTAACTAATAAACTAATAATTATAAAGCTAATAAACCATTTTTCAAGTTTCATCATCATTATATTATTCTTTATTTAATTGGTTTAACTTTTCTCTTAATTCTCTAAGCTCTTGAGTTCTGGTTCGAGAGTATCGGCTATGGTAGTCATTAAATTTCTCTCTATTCTTCTCTCTGTATTTTCTCTGTGCTTCTCTGTTCTTTTCTCTTTTCTGTTCTTGTGTCATTGCTGTATATGTTGTATTTTCTTTATTCTTGCTATTTGATTTTAATTCTGGAGCGCTTATAACAGGTCAACCATATAATTTATCGCCTTGAACTTATAAGCTTCTCAAAAGCTATTTATTTTAATATTATTTAATCATCTAAGATGATATATTTTTATTAATCCTCTATTCTATTTATTATCATATAAGTCAACTCACCATTGACATAATCTTTCATTGTTGGAAACTTGTCACTTTCTTTAAAATTAAATCCGTAATAATTATTCAACTCTTCTAATGTATTGAACTCTTTTACTTTTTGGATCTCAAATGTATTAGTTATTGTTATGTATTTCATTGTCATTCAATAATATAATGTGCTATGTTATATTCAGTGTCTGTTAATTCGCTGCAAGACAATAAGTTATATTTATCTATTTTCTTGTGCAAATTGGAGTGGCAAATTTTACAAGTTGAAATTATATTGGATTCTTTTAAAAACAATTCCCATTGCTCTTCTTCTGTCTCACCAGTTAAAAATGGACGAATGTGATGCAGTTCCTCTGTTGGTGTTATTACATTATGAGATAAACAGATAGAACATAATGGATGAAGACTTATATATGTTTTTCTAAAAGATTTCCAGGCTTCAGAATTATAAAAATCTTCACTTCTTCCTTTCTTCTTATACTTCACTTTCTTTGGCTTGATTTCTCTACGATTGATTGTCGGCAAAATAATATATTATCTTATTTTTATATAATATAGTAACTTATATGTGAATTATTTATGTATAAAATAAAAACCACTCTATACTATCACAGCATAGAGTGGAAATACAAAAACAATTTTATGATTGAATTTAGGAAAATAATATATAAAGTTCTTTACTAATATAGGATTATTTAGTTAATAATTCAAGCCAATTCTTACCATATCTATTTTTAGCCATTCCACACCATTTCCTAATTAGATTATCATCTATACCTGATGCTTTGCAACCTTTCCATCTTTTCTTTATAGATGAATCGCTTTGAGAACTATCATAATTTTTACTCATTTTATAAAATAATTCATATCCATCATCAAAATTAGCTAATTCACATCCAAGATGATACCATGCTTTATAATCATTGACAGTATAACCATCATCAATTATTTTCACCATACAAGAATGTGTTATATTATCCCAGTTTGAGTTATATTCTTTTTTAGGTTTATAACTAAATAAAAGTGATTCTTCTTTCATTTCTTCTTTTATTTTAGGATCTTTTAATTTCCAGATACTAACTTCATCTTTAATCCATGAATCTATATCTTCATTATAAGAAATAATTCTAGCTCTTACTAATGAACTAGCATATGAATCAACTTTTAATCCATATTTATCTTTCCATAAATTTGTAATATAATCATAATATTCTTTAGTATAATGAGTGTCTTCTATTGGAATAATACAATAAAATCCTTTTCCACTACATGATTTCAAACAAGAGAACACATATGGTAATTTGAATATCTCTTCTCTTAATTTCCAAATATCAATATCAGTATTGTCTTTACCATCAATATCTATAGTCATTAAATTACTTTCAACTTTAGGATAGTCATGTATTGGAAATCTGATAATATATTCATTCATATCATATATACCACTTATGTAGTATCTTGGAAGAAGAGATTTAGCATATTCTTGCTCATCTGAATGGTATTCCATACTCATAGTATCAATCAACTTATCTTTCCATTTTAATGGAAGTGTATATAAAGCGTCATATAAAGTTATATTAGATCCAACAAATTTACCATTTCTAAAATCATTATTGGTATATCCTGTTTCAGATATAACTGATGCTACATATATTTTTAGTATGTTTTCTTTTTTTATTGTACTCATAATATTGTTATCTTATATTGTTTTGTTAGTAAAAAAAGTGCAATTCCAACTCTTTTTCCCAACTACTTTTTCCTATTATATTTATTTATTTATTTATTTATTTATTTATAAAAATAAGATAACTAAGATAACAGGTATAGAACCAAGATGCCTGAGTGTTCTTTTTTTTGATTGCTTAACCTGTTATCTTAGCTCATATGTTATCTTAACGTTCTATATATATTACAGTCAATTGAGCGCCATAGCATCGCATTCCACTTCTCTTTTCCACTTTAAACCCTTGAGTATGAAGAATTTGAACTATTCTATCAGTACTCCTTTGTAGATTTCCAAGATATCTTTGAACCCAAGCAGTAGGAATACATTTAATGTAATTATATTCTGTATGAATAACTTCATCAAGTAAATCATTCTCTTCAAAGGATGTACCTTCATCAGATACACATCTAATAAAATCTTCTTCATCTCTGAACATTCCAGAAGAAGGTATAGGATATTTTCTATTAAATATTTTTACTACTTTATCAGAAGTAATATCAGTATAAGCTTTCTTATATTTCTTCTGAAGCTCTTTCTCTTCTTCTTTCAATTCACTTTCCCAAATCCAAAGTCTTTGTTCTTCATCTTCTAAGAATGAGTAATAAGCTTCTGCATATAACTGTTCTTTGATTTCTTCAGAGATATCAAAAATATCTGTTTTTGGATTAACTCTTACAATCCAAAATCTTCTTTCATCAAAAGTAGCATCATCTACAAGAATCTCATATATGTTAGTAGTTGCTGCTAGAACATAAGTTATAGCATATTCATTTTGATGTTTCCATTTAAGAGCGGCAGTTCTCTCTTGAGTGGTGATAAAAGACTTCACTTTACCTAAGTCTCCCTTGTTACATATATCATCAAAATCATCAAAAGTCATAATTATTTTTCCAAGACTAGCATATACTACATTATTTATATCTTTAAGATTATCTGGCGCTTCAGAATAATATTTAATTCCATTTATAGTTCCTAACCAGTTAAATAAAGTTGTTTTCTTTTTACCTTGTTCACCAGCAAGAATCAGCATACTATCAAACTTAGCTCCAGGATAAATTATTCTCTTAATCAAAGCTAACATCCATCTTTTGAAGTACACTCTATTAAGTGGAGTATCTTCTGCGCCATAATAATCAATCAAGAATGTTTCAAGTCTTTCTTCTCCATCCCATCTAAGATTTCTGAGCCAATCTTTTATAGGATGATATGTGTTTCTATTAAGAGTCTCTTGTATTGTTTCTTTGATATCAATTCTTGGACACCATTCATTGAAGTTTCTTTTGAAGAAATTGAATATCTCTTGAGGTTTCTTGTCTTCATCCCATTTTACTCCATTGAATTCATTATAATTTGTAAATTCATTATATCTGAAAGTATTCAAGAGTGGATGCCATGTAAACAGTGCATCCAAATTCTCTTGACAATGTTCAAGACTAGCAATATTATTAGAATAGTGTTTTATATTGACTGCTTTGTATTTATTAGCTTCAACATTTATTGCAAACCATTCTATTTTTGTTGGCTTCCAGATAATATGCTTTCTCCATTCTTCAGCATCAAGGAACTTATTATGATTTTCATCAGCTACCCTTTTCTTTGTATTGTAATCTTCTTCAGACAATATTTGAATTTCTAAATCATAGACTTCTTCAATAGTAAGTATACTTCCATTCCTTAAATCTTTAATATTCTTTCCCATATCTTACTTATTGAATATAATTGTATTGTATGTTTGTCTCCAGTTTATGAATCTCTTATACACATCTTCAATTTGTCTTGGAGTACTGTTGCTATACATTGTAGAAAGCAGAAGTTTGATAGCAGTCTTATGAGTAAAGAATTTTGACTTAGAATCTTCAAAAAGAGCAGGATTAGTGAAGTTGTTATTATTCAATTTATATATGACCTTGTCTATATGCATATTGTAGTTGACATCAAGATGAGATTGATTGACTATCATTGCGAGCCATTCTTTCATCACTATAACCAATGCTTGTTGATTCAAGTTTAACTCATCAAAGTTAATGTTCTTTCTTTCTTCAATGTCATTCTCATCTAATGAGATGAACCAGAACCTATTCTTCAAGATAAGATATTTGTGCCAATAAATATCATTTGTTTTTATAGAATTAAGAATCAATAATAAATCATCACACATATCTGATAAAGCATAATACTTCAGTGTAGATGTGATTTGCTTTTTCCAGTCAGATATTTGCTTCCCAATTTGCTTAACAATATCATATCCTTCTGGTAGAATCTGAATATTGAAGTTTGTATTAGCTGAATCAATTATCAATTTCTTGATTTTGTTCAATAGCTTCTGATTAGCTAGTTTGTTTCCTACCCCAAATTCTTTATCATACATACTATTTGATGTTCCATCATATCTGTATAGTACAGTAAAAATGTTAGAATTTCCATTCAACCAATACTCAGCTATAAAATACTTTACATCAGTATAGTCATTTGTATCTTGTTTTGGGATTTGTCTGTTACCTATATAAGTAACATCATTTACAGTATAAGCATATAGCTCAACTATATACTTATACGAATTGTCATCTCTTTCAAAATCGTTGTAGAACTGTTCTAAATGAAGTTCATCAACTAATTTCTTTAAACTGTTCATGTATTTGTATAAATATATTTATAAAAAAGCCTCAACACTATTTGTTTGCGAGACTTTCTGTGTTGAGGCTATCGGCTTCAGCCGTTGTATATTTCTTCTTTCTATTACTTGAAAGTCTCGCATAAACAGTAATAGTTTTATATATTATAATATAGATAAATAAACACTATAATTTTTGTATACAATTCACAAAAATCATTCATATTTACAGCACAACGCTCCTGCAGCATTTCTTGCTATAGTACATTCTGTACACTCATTGGAAAATCTTCCTAAATGCTTGCAGGAGTTCTGTATTTTCATGTCCAATCACTCATTGGTTCTCCATCATAACCGCTTTTCCTTTTCTCTTCTTCATCTTTATAGGTTTGCAACAATGCATTTGCCAAAAGAAGAGCTTCACGGTCCATTTCAATCACTTCTTTTCTGTGTTGCAGTTCACGGTACATCCACTCCATTAGTTCATAAGCGCTACTTGGATTCTCTTCAATCCAATCTGGATCTATGATTTCCATCAATTCCTTTACTTTATTTTCTTTCATTTCTATCTTCCAAATGTATTTTTATGTCTTCTATCATTTTCATTTCTCTTTCTTGGTTTCTTAAACCATTTATTCTTATATTTCATTAGTGGACATGATTTTATTTCACACATTAATACTTCATCACCATCATAGCAGCAACAATCAACATTTTGCTAAAATTGCTTCTTTGGGTGTTAATTCAATATCAGAGAAATCTGTTCTATTAGTATAATTATAAAGTTTAAACATAAATACCTAAATACATATTTTTATAATTTAATATAGAAATAAATATCATTTATATTCATTTAATAATAATAATAACAATTTTCTAATATAGAATATCATATAACCATATTTAGAATGGCAAATCATTAAAATCTTTGTCGAACATCCTTAAAATAATTTCAAGTCTTGCAATAATATCCATGTAAACATCTTCTACAGTTTTATCTAATAATCTTGTCCTGTAGTTGTTTGCTTTAGCATGTGTAATCTCTGCTGCATCATTGATAAGGTCTTTTACAAAACTTCTCATTACATTTTTTAATGTTAACTTGTTTTCTTTTTTCTTACTCATAATTTTATCATTTAATATATTTGTATTTACAAAGTATTTACCGACAGGTAAATTATTTGTATTCTTACTATAGGAAGAACAGTGTAAAGAATTCGAAGATTTCCAAATAAATTTTATATCTTTGTATCAAAATATCAATACTATGGACAAAGTAATTAAAACTATCAACTCTGAAATCAGCAGATTGAAAGAGTCAATTGAGAAAGACAAGAGCATCATCACTGGTTCTCTAGATGATGTGAATGCTTATGCGAATGCACTTAAGGTGATTGGTCCAAAGCTGAAGAGCCTTGAGAATCTTGATAAAGTTCTTTCATTTATCAACAGTCTCAATGAATCTTCAACACTGGACAAACGCGAGTCTAGAAGAGGAAGACCTAAGAAAAAAATGTTATGAGAACATTTGATGAAAGTAAATTTAAAGAACTGAATGACAAGAGGATAGATATCTGGTCTTATCGCAATGAGTTTGATGATGAATACCCTTGTTATTTGCAGTTTTATTTTAAAGATGGGATAGTATATTTTGACAATGGCAATCCTGTTTGTAAGTTGGCAGATTTCTTAGAAAGCCCATTTTTAAAGAATTATAAAGATATAAAGTATTGGTGGAGAGTCATCGCCATTGAAATTGGCTGTCACTTATATATAAATGATGACGATGATGTATGCAGATGGGTTGATGATGAAGAGAAGAATCCATTGCAGAAAGCACGTCTTATTTCATGGGATAATGAAGAAGATGAATTGATAGATGTTCTTTACTCAACAACATTTAGAATAAAAGATTACGTTTAGATTGATATGGTATATAGATTTGTAAAAGATTACGCACATAGAGTATCTTGTGTTGTAGAAGCTGATTCTCTTGAAGAAGCTAAAGAAATAGCTGAAGATGAAACCTGGGAAGATGAAGCAGGAGATTATGAAGTAATTTATTTTGGTAGTATTGCTCTAAATCCTGAAGATGATACCCCAATAGAATCATTAGAGACTGTTGAAGAAGGTGAAGAGGAAGAAGATTATTATTGGGATGATTTAGAGGATGAAGATTTCTTCAATAGATTAAAATAGATTTATATGGGCAAGCATTGTAATTCTTTAAGAGGAATTAAAATTCTCTATAAAAAATTACAATCTTTAGACTAAAATCATTATATTTACATCATAAAAATGTAAGTATATGAAAGTCATTGGATTAGTAAGAGTTTCAACTCAAGCACAGGAATTTGAAAGCCAATCAGTTAGAGTAAAAGAAGCAATACTTGCTGATGGGTATGATGAATCCGATATCATATTGATTGAAGACAAAGAGAGTGGAAGCAAGTTAAGTGAAGAAGAACGTTCAGGTCTAAATAAGCTGAAATACTATATAGAGACTGAACAAATATCTTCAGTGTATGTCTATGAGATTAGCAGAATTTCTAGAAAAGAGACAGTACTTTATTCTATAAGAGAGTATTTGCAGCTTCATCATGTCCAGCTTGTTTGCATCACACCTCCATTCAAGATGTTTAATGATGATTGGAGCATATCAGATGCAGCAGCATTCACATTCTCTATATTTTCTACTTTGTCAAGCCAAGAGACAAGAATACGTGTTGCTAGAATAACAAGAGGTAAAGAGAAGAAGAAAGCAGAAGGCAAGCTGACATGTGGAAAGCCAATCTTTGGATATGATGTTGATAAAGACCATTTCATCATACCACATAAGAAGAATGCTGATATAGTTAGAGAGATATTTGAGAGGTATTGCAATTTAGAAAGCAGTGGAAGCATTGGTAAAGACTTGTATCAGAGGAATGCTCTTGGTAATGACAAAAGCAAAGAAATAACTGTTCAGACATATGTCTGTTCTATACTTAAAGAAAAGAGATATGCTAAGATTGATGAAGACAGCATCTATCCACCAATAATATCTAAAGAACTGTTTTACAAAGCTAAAAATATCAGAGAAAATAAAGGCGAAATGTTCATCAAGAAAAGCAAAACAGTGAGAACTTATCCTCTTCAGGGTTATTTATATACTGAAGATGGGTATATGCTTTCTTCTTCATATACAAATAACCGTTACTTGAAGATGAATGATGCAAGCATAAAAAGAGTTAGCCTTAATATGAATGCTGCTGATGGGTTGACTAAAATCATAATGACTGAGTATATAAACAGTGGTGTTCTTGATATAGATAGAGAGAAAGAGTTGAAAGAAATGTCTAATGTCCTCTCACTGAATAAAGTGAAAATATCTGGTATTGAAATAAAGATAAATGAAATGAGAGAAGAGAATGAGAGAATCAACAGTAGAATTGTCAAAGGCAGGATGAGTGAAAAGACAGGAGATAAAATGATTGATGACAATATATTAAGTATGAATAAATTAGAAGATGAAAAACAAGAACTGATATATCAGAATGGTGTGATAGTGAATAAGATTGATTATCTCTCAAATCCACTTTTCACACCATCATCTACATTTGAAATCAATACATTAGAAGAACTTAAAGATTTAGTGATGAAATACTTAAAGAAGGCAGTTGTACATAAGATAGGATTCAGTAGGTATAAAATTGACTATTACTTCTTAGATGGCAGAATGAAGAGTGGGTGCTTTTACAGTGTACAGGGTAAAGGAATCAGTTATTATGATATAAAATAGTCCAGATTACGCAAGAAAAATCGAAACGATAAATTAATCGTCTCGCTCTTTTATGCGCTCCACAATTAAAACCAGCTATCAAGAATAAGAAAAGAGAGGCTCTTTTGAAGTCTCTCTTTTTCTAAATATATAGAGTTTATAAGTTTTATGTTGTAGGTGTATCTGCTGTGAAACTTAAATTCCAATGTAGTGTAATATCATTATATGATGCGTATACATAATAAGTTCCAGCTTCATTTACAACTACATTTACAGGAGATGCTGTTGAGAATACATCGAATGATTGTGAACCAGTCATATCAATATAATAGTCAGCTGCACCATCAGCACTCAAACTATTTCCATCCTGGTCAGTAAAAGATAAATAACCTGTATCAAATGTCATCATCACCTCTTGTCCATGAGTAAATGTCTCTGACATTTCTACTCCATCTACCAAATAATTAATAGCAATAGTATTTTCACTTGGTGTTGGTGGTGCATAATCTGTGAAATTTACTGTAATATTACCCTCTGGAGTTACTATAAATGAAGTAATATCTTTATCTGTAGTTCCAGTCATATTGTCAATATAAACTTGTCCAGTCATTATATTTGGTTGCCAACTTCCAGATGTAATAACTGGAGAACCATAATCTGCCATTGAGATTGATGCTGATAAATATTTTACTGTTCCACCACTATATTCTGCTTTTACAATTACATTCTGTGAACTTGGTGCTGTTATATTCATTCCACCAAAGTCACTATAGTATGAATTATTTGTAGAATCGTAACTCATTGATTGATAATTCATTCCACCATCAAGTGAATAACTCATGTTAGTTAATACAAGAGGAACAAATCCACTTACAGTATAGTCAATATCAACAGGAAAACCATAAAGTCCTTGATTTTTATATAATTTAATTAAGAAATCAACACTTAAATTTGGTTGCTCCATCAACGCTCCTGCAATGCTGAAAATACCTGTACCACTTGTACTTTCATGCATTTCAACATTCATTGAAGAAGTATATGAACCATTTCCTTCAACACTGTTTAATTCAATACCGAAATTAGATGCGCAATTATAAGTATTGTTTATATTAACTGCGCTTCCAAGATATATGCTTTGATTCATAGAATCAAGAGTAAATGAATAGGCCATGTATGTACCTGCATCTGTATAATTACCAACATTCTGCATAGTCATGTCATACATATAAGCTGAGCTTATAGAGTATGTGCTTGCACCACCGCCACTTACATTTACATTTACTGTAGCATATGTAGAGATATTATAATTTCCATTTTCACTTATGCTGTAACTTCCACTTGGTTCAAGATTTATTGTATTAGCATAAGCATAGCCAGCAACATCATAAACGCTGAATGAATTTAGATTGATTGTACCAGCTGGAATTATATAACCATATCCTGCTACATCATCCCAATCAAGACCACTTCCACCTTCTGCTATTTTTTCTGCTGCGATTTCAGGATAATCTTCAAAGATATCTGAATCAGTCTCTAATACACTTTTTAAACTAAGCTTAGTATTATAAATACGAGTCAAATTATCTGTTAAACTAGACATTGCTATTTGTAATTAATATATTTATTTTATCATTTTCTTCTTCCTCTTCCTCTTCTGGTTCACCTTCAAGAGTGAATTGTACTAATTCTCTGTCTTCATCACTGATTGGTTCACCACCTTGCTCTTCTGTTTGTCCACCAGACCCTGGTGCATTGTTAGAATTTGCATATATAGCACCACTCTCTTGTACAATTACAAGATGCTTGCTAGGTATGCTTTCTAAACTTCCATAATATTGAATTACATCATCGTAACTCTCAAAATACATAGATTGTTTTCCCATTTTTTATCGCGCGATATATTTTTATAGTTTTATATTTCAACAACTGTCCACCCCGTAGGAATGCCAGATGTACCAGTTGACCATGTAACCCCAGCTGCTTTAGTGAATGTACCATCAAGATTTGCTAATTGACTTGGTGTCCAGTTGTAATATTTTGTTGTTGTTGGTTCTGGGTCTAAGTTGATTATGTTTCTAAGTGGTGGTGTTGCAGTAGTAACTGCTAGATTAGCAAACATTCTTGTAGTGCTTGAACTTATAGGTTCAATATCAAATTTAACTTTTATAGATTCTAATTTACTACAGTCAAGGAACATCTGATTAAATATTTCTCTACCAGCTTGTTTAACACAGAAATGTTTTGTCATATCAAATGAAGTCAAATTTGCTAATGCTCTAATCATTCTCATATATCCAGAATCATTTACTGTTGTTGCAGGATAAAATGGTAATTGAGTATCACTTGTAATTTGTGAATCACCATATATGAAATTATGTAATCCGTATGCTGGTATAGTATTCCAAGGAATTATCAATCCACTGAAATCAATTACACCAACAAAATAAAACAATCTTGGAAAACAGTTGCTTGGCATTTCAGATACATAGTTTACAAGCGAAGCTACATTACCATAAACTTTACAGTTTGACATACCATTGAAATAACAACAGTTTTGTACAGTTCCATTTCCATTCCCCCAAGCAGTCTGTTCTGCTCTCCAAAATCTTATTACATCACCAGCAAGATATGAAACTGATTTTGTTGTTCCACCTGCTGTCAATACACCATCATAATTGTCTCTTGATGCATTTGGAATAGTATTTTTCCAATAATATAAAACAACAGGTTCAATCTGTCCTGCTGAACCACTATTGTCTATATTAAGATTCAAAGCACCAGTTCCAGTTGCTTCTACAGTGAAGTATGGTTCTTCTGTCCAAAGCAATTGATTGTTAGGTCCGTATATGCACTTGATGTGGTTGTTGCCACGATACATCACTCTTTCAGTGTTATTTAGATTTACAGTAACACTCATGCCTCTTGTATTAAGTATATTTGATAAGTGGTATAGTTATCCAATGCTACATATTCTGCAGAAGTACCTGTCCAGATGAAGTTGTGGATTGTGTCAGCATAAAGGTCTGTTGTGTAAGTTGAACCCCATTTCTTAGATGAACTACCTAAATTGAAATTAGTCTGTGTTGGTACAACTCCAGCATAGTCACTTGCATTAATCAATTTTTTATTGTTTACCCATATATCAACATTTCTATCATTCATTTTAATGCTTGATTTACCAGAAGTATATGAGACATTCTCTGTGTAGAGGTTTGATGTGTATGTTGTGTCAACATTAACTGATTTTCCATAAATATGATTCCATTTTCTATCTGCAGTTCCTAAATCAATTTTTTCACTATTTGCAGCTCCATTTGGTGCAAATCTGTTATTGCTCATATAATAATATGCAGTTCCACCTAAGGCAATTGCTATATCATTACTTGAAGCACTAGATTCAGAATACATTCTTACACCTGTTCCAAGATATACACCTCTTGAATAAGTATTACTATAGATATGACTTCCATCTCCCAATGTATATGTTGCTGTTTCTTTAGGTATGATACTCTCATTAATTACAGGCAAATCAGATGATGTTACATATGATGCATTATTGATTTCTGTCTTTGTGTAGTAATTTGACAAAGCAGTATTTATTTCATTATCAACTTCACCATCAGTATAATAATTAGCTAATGTATTTGATAATTCAGTATCTGTAACATATTCAGATGGAATGCTGGTTAAGTATCCCATCTCAGAGATAGCAGCATAAGTAGGTAATTGAGATGTACTTACTCCATTAATCAAAATATCTCCACTTAATTCTGAGTCTGTAATATAAGCTTCATCAATAAAGCTTGCACCAGTACCATTATTATTTCTAGTTATACCAATTGATGCAAGATATGAATATACACCAGTATATGAAGCATATGTATTTGGAATTGAAGTAATATATCCAGCATTACTCAATTCACTTTTACTTACATAGGTACCCATATCAGGAATCTCCTGATCTATATATTGTTTTACTTGACTGAAATTGTCATAAAGTGTTGGCATAAATTATTGATTATGAATTTGTTATTGGAAACAATGTGTCCATTTGTGCTTGAGTAAGAGGTACTGTATATCCACATGCACTCAACTCAGTTTCTGTGATATACTCTGCTGGTATGCTTGAAATATATGCAGCATTGCTAAGTCTTGTATTCAAGTCACTGTTTGAGACATAACTCATATTATTGATTTGGGTCTTTGTATATACATCACTTGAGTTTGCTTTATTACCCATCTGTGTTGCTATAGTTGTAGCAAAGTTTGGATCATCACCAAGAGCAGAAGCAAGTTCTTCAAGAGTGTCAAGTGTTGCTGGTGCTGAATTTACCAGTTCACCGATTTTAGTTGTTACATATGATTCTGTTGCATATCCAGTCAAATCAGTACCAGGAATTTCAGCAATTTTATCTGTTACATAACTCTGTGTTGCATATACACTTAAGTCAGGTGTATCAACTAAGTCATCATAATCACCACTGAATGCTACATCTGAAAGTGTAGCAGCAAGAGTTGCTTTATCAGCAAATTTCTCTACAGCCCAATTTTTTACTCTGGTAAAATTGTCATATAATGTTGGCATAATTTATTGTCATTTTATATATTTTTAGTTCACATATGACGTGAACAACGTCATTAGTCTAATATTTCATCCATTTGGTCATTTGTAATTCCAACTGGTATAGTTTCTAGAGTTGTTACTCTACCTTCAAGAGAATTGAATTCATCTTTAGTGACATAATTACCTTCAATTCTAGATAATCTCCAATCAAAGTCATTGTCTTCATTCTCTATTGCATCTACTCTTGATTCAAGAAGTGAAAGTCTTTGTTTGATTTTAGTGTCATCATAATATCCAACATCAACATTATTGTCTACTTTAACTCCACTACAATCAATATCAAGAGTGTTGTTCACTTTGATTGTGCTTGATTTTATTGTATATGGATTGCTTATTTTCATCGTAGTCATTTATATAATTTGAATGCTTTTTTGTTGTCGCATATTACTTGACCATGTTCACCTTCATTGAGTACAAGTTCTAAGTCATATATTCCAAGAACAGTCTGGTCAATACCATAGAAAGTGAATACAAGAGTATTGTCTTCAATAGTGAAATCCATCTCTTTCTTGAATCTTTTGCATTCAACATAAAGAGTCAAGTCAAGTGTAGAAATATCATCTACCCCTTCAACACTGATTGGCCACTGTATATTTAAATCTGTACCAATTCTATTGTAATACATATCTATTCTTCATTTTCATATTTTTCTCTATTTCTGTCTTCAATATCTGTTTTGTATCTCTTATATGAGTAATGGTAGTCCAGCCCGAGCAAACTTCCTCCGAAAGTACTTACTTCACCATATGATATAAGAATTGAGTCATGGATTTCACCAACTTTTGGTACATAGAATCCTAAAAATAGTAATACAATTCCAGCAATTACAAGAATTACAGCTAATATTACTTGAATTGTTAATTTAGTGTCTTTTGATATTATTTTCATTTATAAGTTTAGAGTGTTTTTCATAAGCCTTCCTCTATCAATAACATACTGTATATTCTAATATAGTACTTTTTAAGCCCTATATAAATGTTTTAATATCATTCTTCTACTACTGTCCAACCTGTTGGGATGCCATCTCTTCCACTATTCCATTCAATGCCTGTTTTCTTTGTAAAAGTACCAGTATTACTTACATAATCTAACCAAAATGCTGTATAATACACATTATTTTCTTGGTCTTTTGGATTTTCAGCTAGACATTTTATTGAATTTAAATTAGAACAACTGCTAAACATACCTCTATAACAATCTTTAACAAGTATTGGAGCAAGTAAATTAGGTGCTGTTGTTAATCCTGTACAAGCAAAAAACATGTATGAATAGCAACCTTCAGCTAATATAGCAGCAGGTAAATAATCATTTGCGATTGTTGTAACAGCAGCACAATTACCAAACATCCATGCAAAACAATTTTTAGCTAGTTGTACATTTGGTAATTCAGGTAGTGTAGTTAATGATCTGCAGAACTTAAACATACTATCAAAGCAACCTTCAGATAGATTTGTAATATGAGATAATCTTGGAGTATTTGTTAAATTTACTTGAGAATCAAATAACCTACAATAACATTCTTTTACTGTATTAGTAGGGAGCACTAAGTTCTCTGCAT
>Ga0247611_10006233_pt1 | contig 15400 bp, 17 predicted proteins | sample 177DNAGHGhighgp2_FD_192422 | JGI IMG/M metagenome (GOLD analysis project Ga0247611, IMG submission 192422) | Sheep rumen microbial communities from Palmerston North, Manawatu-Wanganui, New Zealand - 1770 DNA GHGhigh gp2 | ecosystem: Host-associated > Mammals > Digestive system > Stomach > Rumen...
TCAGCTGCGCGACAAAGATAGCAACATGGAATAAACGTCTGACATCAAGCCATAAATTTTCAGCCTGCAAAATGACCCATTGAACTACAACTCGTTTTTTTCAGCCTGCATTTTGACCTATACGCCAGAAAAGATTATTGGACGAAAGCATGAGATGGAATTGCTCAACAAAATTCAAACTTCTCAAAGGTCGGAATTCGTGGTGATATGTGGCCGCCGTCGTGTAGGAAAGACTTTCTTGGTAAAGGAGTTTTTTGAAGACGAGTTCGTATTTCATACGTCGGGTCTTGCCAATGAAGGGAGCCAGCGACAAATAAAGGCGTTTTATGAAGACCTGCTAGAATATGGTCTGCCAAAGCAACCTAAGCGCCCCAAAGACTGGCTTGAGGTTTTTGTCTTGTTGCGCGAACTCATCAAGCAGTCGGACAAAAAAAGGAAAGTCATCTTTCTTGACGAATTGCCGTGGATGGACACGCCACGTTCTGGTTTCGTGTCGGCTTTGGAACATTTTTGGAACTCTTGGGCATCGGGACAGCGCAACATCGTACTGGTGGTATGCGGTTCGGCAACGTCGTGGATGATGGACAAGATGATAAACAACCACGGTGGGTTGCACAATCGCCTGACATGTCAGATTTTCCTTGAGCCGTTCACACTATGCGAAAGCGAACATTTTCTCCAAAGCCGTGGTTTCATGTTCTCACGCTACGACATCGCAGTATGTTATATGGCATTGGGAGGCATTCCATACTATTTGGACCTGCTCAACCCACAATTAAGTCTGGCGCAAAACATAGACCAATTACTATTCAAGCAAAACGGTCCACTTGCACGTGAGTTCGGAAACCTTTATGCAGCGCTGTTCAAGAATTCCGACGACTATGTAAAAGTGGTCGAGGCACTTAGCAAAAAGAAGGCAGGATTGAGTCGCAGCGAAATAATGCAGGCCACCAACAAAGGCTCAGGCAATGGACTGACAGTGGTGTTGCGCAACTTGGAGTCATGCGGCTTCATTAGGCAGTACAAGCAATACAAGGCTTCACGAAAGGACAAGACTATTTACCAACTGGTGGATTTTTTCACAATGTTTCATTTTTATTTCATTGTCGGACGAAACGTTTCGAATTGGGAATCCTTGCAAGGGAAAAGCAGTTTCTTCACTTGGGCAGGATTGACGTTTGAGTTGCTGGTAGCCTCACATATAAATATGGTGAAAAAAGCCTTGGGTATAAGCGGAGTGGAGACAAAGGAATATGTATGGCGTTGTTCCGACGAGAAACGGGGGACGCAGGTTGATTTGGCGATAGAACGCGGCGACAACATGGTCAATCTCTGCGAAATGAAGTTTAGCATTGCCCCTTTCTCCATCGACAAGAGCTACGAGATGAGTCTCCGCAACAAGTTGGCACTTTTCATGGAATACACAGGGCGTAACAAATCGCTGCAACTAACCCTTGTAACAACATACGGTTTGACACAAAACACACATTCCGGCATCGTGAGCAATGAGATTACCTTAGACGACCTTTTCGATTAAAATGGGCTTATAATTTGCCACGAGCACCAAAAAACAGGCTTTCGTGGTAAAAAATAAGGCATAATTTGCCACGAATGCACATTTGAACGGCTAAGACTTTGTCAACATACTTTATAAGAAAATCACGCCGAAGCGTGGTTCCTTTTTTTGGGTTTCACGCATCAGCCGAAGCAAACTTATGCAATGTCGTCTATGCAGGCAACAAAGTATTACAAAAACAAATGTAACACACTGACTTTAAACGATTTAAGTTAAATCAGTACAGATTTACGATTGAATCGAAAATTTGTACTCATTATTTTTTTCTTGTTATGCGTACACCTTATCTATCCTTTTTGTAACTTTGCGCCAAATTCAGTTGGCTCTTTGAAAGAACAACTGATAACTATTATCTGATAACTTTAAACTTATATAAAATGTACACAAACTTTCAAGAGTATCTGAAGAAGGAGCTGGCTCAGATTGAAGCCGACGGCCTTTATAAACGTGAACGCATCATCGAGAGCGCACAGGGTGCTGAAATCATGGTTGGCGGCAAGGTTTGCCTCAACTTCTGCGCTAACAACTATCTCGGTTTGGCCGACAACCCAGAGCTTATCCAAGCCGCCAAAGACGGCATGGACGCCCGCGGCTTCGGCATGGCCTCTGTCCGCTTCATCTGCGGCTGCCAAGACCTTCACAAGAAACTGGAAGCCAAGATAGCTGAATTCTTCGGCACTGAGGACACCATACTCTACGCAGCTTGCTTCGATGCCAACGGCGGTGTGTTCGAGCCTCTGCTCGGCCCCGACGACGCCATCATCTCCGACGCACTGAACCACGCCTCCATCATCGACGGCGTGCGCCTCTGCAAGGCACAGCGTTTCCGCTATGCCAACGCCGACATGGCCGACCTTGAAAAACAGCTGCAAGACGCACAGAACTGCCGCTTCCGCCTCATCGTCACCGACGGCGTGTTCTCGATGGACGGCAACGTCTGCCCTCTTGACAAGATTTACGAGCTTGCCCAGAAATACAACGCCATGGTCATGGTTGACGAGAGCCACTCAGCCGGCGTGGTCGGCAAGACAGGCCGCGGCGTGACAGAGCACTACAACCTGCGCGGCAAGATAGAGATACTGACAGGCACCCTCGGCAAGGCCTTCGGCGGCGCCATGGGCGGCTTCACCACTGGCCGTAAAGAGATAATAGACATGCTGCGCCAACGCTCACGCCCATACCTCTTCTCCAACTCGATGGCTCCTGGCCTCGTGGCCGCTGGCATACGCATGTTCGAGATGATGAGCGAGACAAACGAGCTGCAAGACAAGCTGCACGCTAACACCGAATACTTCATCAAGAAGATGACAGAGGCCGGCTTCGACTGCAAGCCATCACAATCGGCAATCTGCGCCGTGATGCTCTACGACGCTCCGCTGTCGCAGAAATTCGCTGCCAAACTGCAGGAAGAAGGCATCTTCGTCACCGGATTCTACTATCCTGTCGTACCGAAGGGACAAGCCCGTATCCGCGTCCAAGTAAGCGCCGCACACGAACGTGAACACCTCGACAAGTGCATCGCCGCCTTCGTGAAAATCGGAAAAGAACTTGGTATTTTGAAATAATTCTGACTTCTAACTTCTGAATTCTGAATTCTATGAAAAAGATATTGATTGTTGGTTCCGGCGGACAAATCGGAACTGAACTTGTGAAGAAACTCCGCGCCACCTACGGAAACGAGAATGTCGTTGCCTCCGACCTTCGCCAACTGACTGGCGAGATTGTTGAGAACGGTCCCTTCGAAAGAATCGACTCGACACAGATCATGCAGATTGTCGATGTGGTGAAACGCTACAACATCGACACCATCTACAACCTCGCCGCCATCCTCTCGGCCACGGCCGAGAAGAACCCCATGCTGGGCTGGAACGTCGGCATAGGCTCGCTGGTGAACTGCCTTGAGACGGCCCGCATCTTCAACTGCGCCGTCTTCACACCATCGTCGATAGGCGCTTTCGGTGCCTCGACACCACACGACAACACTCCTCAGGACACCATACAGCGTCCCAACACCATCTACGGCGTGACCAAGGTTACTGGCGAGTTGCTCAGCGACTACTACTTCACCCGCTTCGGCGTTGACACACGCAGCGTCCGTTTCCCTGGCCTGATTTCAAACCTGACACTCCCTGGCGGCGGCACCACCGACTACGCCGTGGAGATTTACTACGCTGCCGTGAAGGGCGAAAAATTCATCTGCCCCATCAGCAAAGGCACCTACATGGACATGATGTATATGCCCGACGCCCTCGACGCCATGGTTGACATCATGGAAGCCGACCCGAGCAAGCTGGTGCACCGCAACTCGTTCAACGTGACAGCCATGAGCTTCGACCCGGAGATCATCTACAACGCCATAAAGAAGTACTATCCCAACTTCGAGATGGAATACAAGTTCGACCCGATTCGCCAAGCCATCGCCGACAGCTGGCCGAACAAGATGGACGACAGCTGCGCCCGCAACGAGTGGGGCTGGAATCCGAAGTATGACCTCGACAAGATGACGGTCGATATGATCGAGACCTTGAAGAAGAAGCTGCTGTGATACAGTGGCTGAGCATCATTAAAATAGCGGAGACAAAATCTCCGCTATTTTTTTTACCTTTGTCCAAATTTAGAGTTCTATTCGCAATGAGAAAACCGCTTTTAATCTTGAGCCTGATCGCACTGCTGGCCTCTGCCTGCACAAAAACAATACCGCAGGCCTACTACGACATAATTCCTTCGCCAAAAGAAATACAACATAATGACATGAAGCCTTTTGTGTTGGGCTCCGATACAAAAGTATATTACGAACACGGCTTACAACGAGAAGCGCAATTTCTCAGCGAGTATGTGAACGACATATTGCAAATCAGCCTGAACATCGAAGAACACCTCAATCAGTCAGATGGCATCGTCTTGAAACTGTCGCCAGAGGATTTCGACCATGCCGAAGCCTACGAAATAAACATCACTCCGAAGCAAGTCACCATCAAAGGCGCTGATGCAGCAGGCGAGTTCTATGGCATCCAGACCTTGCGTAAAAGTTTGCCTGTTGGAGAGGCAGCGGCAAAGGTGGCAATGCCTTGCGGAACGATTCGCGATTGGCCCAACTATGCCTACCGCGGTATGCACCTCGACCCGTGCCGACATTTCATTTCGCTCGATTCGGTGAAGGTCTATCTCGACATGATGGCCTTACACAACATGAACCAGTTCCATTTTCACCTTAGCGATGACCAAGGCTGGCGCATCGAGATAAAGAAACACCCGGAGCTGACGGAGAAAGGTGCCTACAGAAAAAACACCGTCATTGGGCACAACAGCAACATCTACGACAGCATCCCCCACGGCGGCTTTTACACACAAGACGAACTCCGTGACCTTGTCAAATACGCTGCCGAGCGCCATATCAACATCATACCCGAGATCGACCTGCCAGGGCACATGCAAGCAGCCTTGGCCTGCTATCCTCAGATGGGCTGCACCGGTGGTCCCTACGAGGTTTGGTGCCGCTGGGGTGTCTCGGACGAAGTGCTTTGCGCCGGCAACGAAGAGGCTATGCTTTTTGCAGAGGACGTGCTCAATGAGGTGATGGACGTATTCCCTTCACCTTATATCCACATCGGCGGCGACGAGTGCCCCAAGGTACGCTGGAGGCAGTGTCCGAAGTGTCAAGCTAAGATAAAACAGTTAGGCATCAAAGGCGACAGTCGCTTTTCAGCCGAAGACTACCTGCAAAGCTATGTCATGAACCGCATGGCTAAGGTTGTAGAATCGCGCGGTCGACAGGTCATAGGCTGGGATGAAATTATGGAAGGTGACGTTTCGGGAAGTGCTGTAATAATGAGTTGGCGCAGCACCGAAAGCGGCATTGATGCTGCACGCAAAGGTCACGACGTCATTATGGTGCCGACATCACACCTCTATTTCGACTATTACCAGAGCGACGACATAGCCCACGAACCTCTTTCTATAGGCGGTTACATCCCGGTAGAACGTGTTTATTCCTTCTCTCCCATCCAAGACGAACTTACGGCAGAGGAGAGAAGCCACATCTTGGGCATACAAGCCAACATCTGGACAGAATACATAGCATCATTCAAGCATGTGCAATACATGGCTCTGCCACGAATGGCAGCTTTGTCGGAACTGCAATGGTGCGAACCCGAGCAGCGCGACTACGAGGCGTTCACCCAACGCTGTGTGCACATGGCACAGCTTTACGACCTATATAGCTACAACTACGCCAAACACATTTTCAACCCGCAGGCAAACATCGACACAATAGAGCCCAACCTAGCCACACATAAGCCCATAGTATTGCGCGAGGAGCCTGCCGATAAATACGCCTACGACGGCGCCCCCACCCTGAACGACGGCATATTAGGCCGCGGCATATTCAACTCGGAACGCTGGCTCGGCTTCTGCGGCACCCCTCTCGACGCTGTAATTGACTTGGAACAAACGACGGAGATAAACCATGTGCGCTTCCGCTCTCTGACGAACAAAGGCGCATGGATTTACAACCCAAAGCAGGTAAGAGTCTTGATTTCGGACGACAATGCATGCTTTACCGAAGCAGGACAAGAAAGTTTTACGATTTCCTCTTGGTCCGACAACGACGGCATTTTTACCTACGAGGTTGACCTCGCTGCTGTCAAGGCACGCTATGTTGAGATTGTCATCGAAGGCCACGACCTGCCCGCCGACCACGACGGCTACGGCAATCCAGCGTGGCTGTTCGTTGATGAGATAGAGGTTTTATGAAAGTTTCACTCCCACACAATGTAGTTCTCGTACTCATATCTGCTGTATTCATCGCTCTTGCGGAAGAACTCCACCTTGCCGTCGGCATCGCGCCACCAGCCGTTGAACGACTTTGTGAAACCCAACAGATAGACGGCCTCGTCAACGCCAAGAGAGGCAAGAGCCTGTGCCATATTGTGCATCGTCCCCTCCTTACACACAGCGACAAAGACCTGCCCATTGCGTTCGCAAAGAGCACGGCGTAATGTAGCGTTTGAATACTCCCCTTCCGTAGTCATGACCTTGCCGTCGGCAACAAGCGAGTGCTGGCGGAAAAAGCCTCCGTTATGCTCAACAGCCTTCTCGAAAAGAGGCGTACTCTCAGCTGTTCCCACGGTGATTTCACCATCAATAACGGCACAATAGCCCGTTTTAGATGATGACTCCTTTTTGGATTGATACACAACTCCGTCACACACGAAAACGCCAACCAACTCGCCTTCCGGACTGAGATCGGCGGCACGAAAGGCCAGCACAGCCTCATCGGGCAAAGAAGTGCTGTCGGGCGAGCCAACCGTTACTGAAGGGAATGCATTGTGCGGAATATACAATGTCAGTTCCAGTCCCTTTACTATAGTATCAAGCCTCTCCACGTATGGATAATCTATGCCCAAATTCTGCTTGCCAATAGGCTCCGTATCATCTTGTTTTGTTGTTGAACGAAACACTGTGAATTGCAATATCAACGTGATAACTGTCGCACACAACAACACTGCCAGGACATTAAGGAATATCTTTAGCAGTTTTTTCTTCTTATCATTACTATCCTGACCTTGCTGGCCTATGACATAAAACTCGTCGTCACTTATATTCCTCTTACTCATCATTGCTCCTCCTTATTTTCTTTACCCTTTCCTCAACAGCCACCTTCAAACCCATCAGTGCCTTATGTGATGCTTCGAGGTCCTTCTTGAAACTGATATTATCGGCAAGCACAAATCTGTCTTTCGAGAGGTCTATGCTGCGCACATAGTCTAAGTTAACGATAAGGCTGCGGCCTACACGGGCGAAATTATCCACACCACGACTCTTATCTATAATATCCTCCACTTCGCCAAGCTGCATGGTCATAGAGAACTTGTTTTCCTCATCGCGCATGTGAAAGTCGGTATAGTTACCATCGGCCTCCACATAAACAAGGTGCGACACCGCTATGCTATGGAAAGAGGTCCCCTTATCTATAATAATACACCTTTCAGATTTCATGTTACACTATCGTTAGCAAAATGCAAAGTTAGTCATTTATCCGTTGCAAACCACACCTCGATTCTCATTTTGTATGAAACCGCCTTACAAATGTACGAACTGCCTTATTAGTCCGCGAGACAAAAATGTCACACCAGTTCATTGGTCAAAAAGTACATTTCACACAGCCAGCAAACTACTTCATACAATACTAAAAATCAACAATTTACAGCTGATTTTATTGCATTTTCTTTGCATCATAAACTTAAAAACAGAAAAGTTATGAAAGCAGATGAAATGAAAAATCTAAAGTTCCAATTCAGAACAATGAACACGAAAAAAATCACATTTGTATCAGCAGGAATTAAAGTTCCCAAAAAAGAAAGCAGCAAGAACTGTCTCTATCTCAACTATGGGTTACTTGGGCTGGCAACTAATTTACACATGAAAGGGTACAATGTAAAAATGTATCAAGGTGACTATAACAGTGTGGATACAACCCTGTCAAAAATAGGTGATACAGTTGACACCAACTACCCCATTTTCCTTTCAGTTCCAAGTTTCTTAGCGTTGAGCTGGGCTGAGGAATTTGTCAAAAAAGCCAAGAAAATATACAACACAAAAATAGTACTTGGCGGACGTTGGACTATAGACAACAATCTTGAATGGATCAAAAACAAATTGCCTGATGTTGACTTCTTCAGCTTAGGCTGTCCTGACGATGTTATTGACAAGCTGATTTTCCCTGAAAACTGGGAAACCTACGCCAGCCCGCAGAAATATTCCGCCCCATTTGGCCATCTGGAATACACGCTCCTCAACGATTTTCAAAAATACCAGCCTGTAATAGAAGTAAGCAGAGGATGTGGTAGCGGTTGCGAATTCTGCCTGGAGAGTAAATTCAAACTTTGTGGAATGAAAAAACCTGCGGAAATCATTGAAGAAGCCAAATATCTGGCAAAGATTTACAACGACAACTCACTGAACATTTACTTTGAGGCTTCACACTTCAATCCTAAAAAAGAATGGGCAATAGAATTCGCAAAGTTGTACAAAAAGAGCAATGCAAATTTTAAGTGGAGATGTACCTCGCGCGTAGATACTTTTAAACCTGAAATAGCCAAAATACTGTCAGAAACCAATTTGAAAGTTGTTGACCTGGGATTGGAATCGGCCTCAATAGACCAACTGGAGAGAATGAACAAAAGTAGAAATCCAAAAGAATACTTAAACAAAGCGGCTGAACTTATCAAAACAATGTCAGAAGTCGGAATATGGGCAAAACTCAACATCTTACTCTACGCTGGCGAAACATCAAAAACAATTGAAGAAACGACGGCCTGGCTTGCAAAAAACAAATGCAACTTTAAAGGAATATCTGCAAATCCTTTGTCGATTTACCGCAATGGAAGCCAAACCCAATCATTCATTGATGAGGTCGAAACCATATCGCAAATTAAGGTGTCACCTTCGAAACTTGAAGAACTAGAAAAGAACGGCATAACATACCCCGACCTTTCCTGTGAAATATCGTATGAAAAAGCAAAAAAAACAGCAAAGGAGATGGCGGGAAAATTCATGTCACCAAAAGACTTTGCAGATTTAAAGAGCATCTGTTACACCCCTCGCACTTGTCAAAGCCACAAAAGAAAAACAAGGATTTCGTCAAACAAGAATCACACGACAATTGTAAAACTGCCGTACTTCACAAAAAGACAAAAGACCAGTACCGCTAATACATATTAACTAAACAATTAAAACCACTTTAAAAATGAGGAAAAGAAAAAATAACATGCAAGATGTTGCTAATGCAAGAACATCAAAAGAGATTGAAAACAAAACAAATCGCTTATTCGAAAATGTAATAATCATAAAAACGCCAAACTTTAATAGCACAAAACTGTCATTGAACTCTTTCATAAACGCAGAGTATGTTGCAGAAACCACAAGTTCATCAAGTAAAGGCAAGCAAAACCGTTTTGCTGAAAGAACCGTAAATCCTAATGCTATATTGGCTGGAATCAGCAAGCCAAAGAGGAAGCTAAATAAGAACAAAAGAAAAAATGCTGTGGCAGATGCTAAAACGATGAAAATAGATGAATTTGACGAATTGAAGAACAATTTGCAAAGCGTGTTCACCGGCTATCGCCACATGACAAAAGAAAAGGAAAAAGAACTTAATCGCATGGGGTTCTACATTAAGCGCAAGAGAAAGCATTTAATCCTTGTTCTCTCCAGCCAAGGCAACACTTATTCATTCGCCATTAGCATGTCAGCAAGTGACAAAAAATGTGGACACAAAATAGTGTCAACAATAATGAATAAAATAAGAATATCTGCATAAACAATCAATCATAAACATTATGTCCAACAAAATCAACATCGGCCAAGAACTGCGTGACGAGATGAAACGCCAGAATTACAGCGTGAGAAAAATCGCTAAATCTTTCAACACCGACAGAAAGTGCATCTACCGCATCTTCGACAAAAAAAGCATCGACACCGACCGCCTCTATGAATTCTCGGTACTGCTCAAACGCGACTTCTTCAAACTCTACTCCGACAGAATAACCAGCGACACTACAACCTGAAACAAAATACAAAGCAGTGTGACATTTTTGCAACAGCCTAAAATTCACCGAGATACGTCGAGAAACAAAACAAAATTGTAGTTTTGCGGGCTGAAAACAATGATAAAAGAAGGAGGGAAACAACCCTACACATGAGTATCAATAATGCTCAAACACAAAGATTAAAACTAAGTAATTAAACCATGCATGGGCGGACAACGCTCCGCTCCTGCCCTAAAACAAATAAAAGATGTCAAATATCAGAAATCACAAACCTTACGATGATGATGACGATGACTACATCAACTCGTCAAACGAAGAAAACAATTATGAAGAAAATGTTATTGACAAACCTGAAAAAAAAGAGAAAATGAAAGACTGGGAAAAACCTAACTGGTTCATTACACTATGTATCAATGAAAAACAAAAATGTCACATCAACATTGCCAATGTCACGGAAATCAGCTTCGGGTCAGAAACAGTTGAGACCTGGTATGAACGTGATGGAAGAAATCTTTATCCAAAAGAAGAAATATGGGTACATAAAGACTTTGAAATAGTCCGTAATAAGGTACCCAAAGACTACATGTTTGTATCAAAGAATAGTGAGACAGAAGACTATCTGACACGTAGTAGTAAGACAATAGACTATCTCTACATCTACACAAATATCAGATGTTACATATGCCAGATAGATCAACAGCAAGTAAAACGCTACTCAGAGTGGTTGGATCATAACAACTTCAATGAGCTGTATCTTAACCCGATAGTGTGCAATAACATTAAAATCTGTACTTTATAGGGGCGTTACTCGCCAGTCGATATTAAATATTGATAACCAGATAATTAAATATTATAAATACTTTAAATAATAACATCATGAAAACAAGAAAATCAAACGACCAAAGGTCAAACGCGAAGAACCTTAACAACAGGCAGTACGTCGTAGATTTGAAAAACCAAATCAAGCAGGCGTATAAAAAACTCTCAGCTATGTACTACATTAATTGCAATGAAAAAAATGACTTTACCAACCTTGAAAAACAAGAAACTATGAGAATTTGGGAAAAACCTAACTGGTTCATTCTCCTGCACGACACAAGACACAGAAAAGACTATTTTGTCAACATTGCCAATGTTGTAAGCATAAGCATTGACAAAGAAAACAGCAACATATATGGAAACGGAAGTTCCTACGGAGCATTTTTCAGAAGTTCAATAGAATTTATGTCTAACAAATAAAATAAGGAGGATTAAAGATGACAAAGAAAAACGCAGGCTGGCCGTCAAAGACCAGCAACAAGAGCGGCGGAGGGCGCGACAACAACCCGCCCAAGAACAAGTAAGGCTCTTTGACACCGTGCGAAACACGCCATTTTTCCATAAAAACCATTCTTTTCAGAAAAAAAATGTATATTTGCGGTCTAAACTGAAAAAGTGATTTTATGAAAAAGCCCATAGGGGCAGGAAAAATGAAAGACATATTATTGACTTGACGTCAGACTGGACGGGTTTTCTGTAAAACTCCACAACTTACATAAAACAATCCCGTGGGCAGTTTAAGATGTTGCGTGTTTCGCGCGGCTTTTGCTATCATGTTCGGATTGTTTGGGAAGTGGAGTTCCTCAGAAAACCGAACGGCAATGAGTCCGCGCCTTTTGTTTCGACAGTCCAGCAACAATGGAAAGTAAACACAAACAAATAAACACACGCAACATGAAAAAAGCATTATCAATTCTCACAATCATCATCGCGGCGTTCACAGCCAACGCCCAAACCTACCAGATAGGCGACTTGATTGAGTTTCCTGACAAAACCTACGGAGTGGTGTTCTACCTCAACCAGCAAAGCGGCGACGGACTTGCCGTCTCGATGGACGAGATTGAGACAGCATGGCAGACAGCCCGCGATGCCGAGGACTGCGCCAACATCTACAAACTGCTCGACAAAGGCAGCTACGGCGAGTTCTGCATCCCCGGCGCAGGTCTTGAGCAGACACGTTTCATCCTTGAGCAACTAGGTATGTCAAACGCTCCTGCAGCGGCATGGTGTGCCATGCACGGCGAAGGCTGGTATCTGCCCAGCGCAGCCGAACTCTACCAGATGCTCTTCGTTGCCAACGCAAGCGGCGGCGACAGCGGACCTCTCTCTTCAGCCATAAAACGCAACGGCGGACAGCCCATCGAGTACAAATACTACTGGAGCAGCTGCGAGGAAGACAACGAACACGCCTTCAACCTCTGCACCATCCCAAAGAAAAAGAAACGCTCCGAGAACAAGAACGAAGACCAAGGCGTAAGAGCAGTGAGACAATTCAAACTTTGAGATTTCAAGAACATAGTATCCAAAACAATAAATAATAAAAAAACTAATTATGAAGAAGTTATTCATCCTTTGCCTTATGGCAACAGCACTCTTCGCACTCGACTCGTGCAAGAAAGACCCGGTAATCGTTGATGACAACGGCAACCCAATCAGCGACAACCAAAAACCCATCGCCAGCTTCTCCTACACCACCTCGCAGATAACGGGCGGATTGGCAATCAAGTGCAGCAACAACTCCTCTTACGCCACAAGCTACGAATGGCATATCTGGGGTGACGACGTGAGTTTCGAGGATTACGAATACACCACTAACCCAACATTCAACGTGTACAACCCAGGAACATATTATATCTCGCTGTCTGCCAAGAACGAATACGGCTCCGACTACACCTACAAGAGCGTCAAAGTGACGGCCAAACCCACGGGATACCAGTTCACCTCGCTGAAACTCACCAAGATACCCATGCAAGACAGCAACAACGCTTCATGGGACACTGGTCTCTTCGGTGCTGGCGACCCCGACATATTCTTCAAGATTATGAGCGAAGACCATCTGACAACCTACGTCACAGGCGAGACAGTCGACGATGTCAGCCAAAGCGACCTCCCCATCTCTTGGACTATAACCAATTGCCCCACATTGAGCGTTGGTACAAAATACATTGTACGTTTCTCCGATGAAGACGGTGTTGATTTAAATGACGTGATGTCAAACTGCATTTGGGAAGTAAAAGCCTCGCAAGAAGGACAGACCTCTTTTAACTGGAATGCGCAAAACGGAAGCGTTAGCTTTACAGCCCAAATTAAATGGATTTATCCATCGAAAGACGCTGAGGAGTTCATCTGCATCGAAGACGGCGAGACGGCTGGCGAGGCCATCTCTGGACAGCTCGACATGAATGGCGTGAAATAACAAAAAACAAGACAAAAGGCTGGTGGCGACATCGCTATCCAGCCTTTTATTTTCCAATTCAATATTATTCTCAAAACAAAATGAAAAAAACTTATTTAGCATTGTTACTAATCCTCGCCATGACAGTCACAGGCATGGCACAAGATGTTAAACCGGTAGTGAGAGCGTCAAGCAACACAACCACAACAACTTACGAAAACACACAAAGTTCAAGCAATGGCTTCTGGGCAGACAGACCTTACATCAAAGGAGCGCGCTTCAACGCATATTTCGACTTCGGTTTCAGCTTTGGAGGTTACAACAGAATGGTCTATACCACAAGTGGCAACTCATATTACACCAAGGCCACACTCCTCGGACTGCAAGTGTTCAACCCCACATTGGGTGTGAGAATCTTCGACTATGGATTTGTCGGCGTGCAGATTGGTTATACCGACTTGGAAATGCTGTTCAGCAAAGTGACCAACTACAACAACTATTCGACAAGACGTGTCAACATGTTCACACAAAGCTACCCGATAATGATCGACTTGCGCGGTTTCTTCCCGATAAACAAGGATTTTCACCCTTACATTGAATACGCCTTCGGCTGGTCGCCTGAGTTTATTTTCTGTGAAAGCTACGACGGCAACGAAGACTGGATGTATGACTACAACGGCTGGTTCAACAAAACCAGGCTCGGCATCGGCATCGACATACGCAGACTCTCGCTTGGCCTTGGCTGGAACCGCAACTGGGGGCATGAAAACAACGGTTCTGTATTCAAACGCGACTACTTCTACATGAAAGTAGGTATCAAACTGGGTAGAAGGGAATAAAGCATCAAATGAAATAATCAACCAACTGATATTCTAAGACATGAAAAGAAACATTTTGGGCTTTATAGCCCTGCTGACGATTGTCATAATCGGCATGACATCGTGCAACAAAAAGGATGAAATTCCTGCCACACCAACATCAACACCTTCAAAAGCCCTTGTCGGCAAATGGCGCGTTACTGATGACTTCGACAATTGGGATAGTTATTATGATTATTGCGACATCACCTTTAACACCGATGGTTCAGGCATATTTGAAGCCTATGAGGAAGATAATGGTTATTATGAACTTTCAGAAAAGGAGATGTTCACTTACATCTACTATGAAAAGGATGGATCATTTGTAATACCCGAAATTAGCGAATTTAATTATTTCATTTTAAGTATTATTGATAGCTATGATACTGGTTACGAGTATCTCTCTTCTGCCTACACCATAAAATCACTAACTTCACAGAGCTTTTTGCTGACAGATTACAAAGCTAATTCTGGTAAAGCAATAACTTTCAAACGTATCAATTAATAAAAAAACAAAAGTCATGAAAAATCATATTTCGTTTTTTTCGGCATTTCTAATGTTTATTGGCATGTCTTTTTCTTTTGTTTCATGCAACAAAGAAAACAATTCCACAAGCTTGATAGGCTCATGGCGCGTAAATTTCGACACCAGCACTGAATACCAGTACGAATATCATAAAGGATATCACGAGCTGACTTTCAATACAGACGGGAAAGGCTCTGCAAATACATCAGGAGTCTATCATGATTACAACGATAATGCAGAACATGAATACAGCACAGGTCCTGAATATTTCTACTACATCTACAACGCAGAGGAAAGCACAGTTACGTTTATTGACATCAATGACAACTATGCTTGTGGTTACATTTGGGAAATTTGGGAAGATTATTTCCCAAATATAAGTTTAGGCCACAAAAACTCCAAAGCATCCGCCCTCACCTGCAAAGTGCAAATCAATGACAACGTGATGAAACTCACCGCTCCTTATAAAGAGCTAACCGTTCCTTTTACAAGACAATAATCAAATACTTTTTTTAAAAATCCCCGCGCAGAACCATTCAGCGCGGGGATTTTGACTTATAGGTCATTTTGCAGGCTGCAATATGTGCTGAGTCCCAATGGATAAAGGCGATTCCAGCGATTGAAACGTTTCAGGGGCAAAATCGAGGTTAAAAAACCGCCAATGGGTCAAATTGCAGG
>Ga0247611_10006237_pt1 | contig 15391 bp, 13 predicted proteins | sample 177DNAGHGhighgp2_FD_192422 | JGI IMG/M metagenome (GOLD analysis project Ga0247611, IMG submission 192422) | Sheep rumen microbial communities from Palmerston North, Manawatu-Wanganui, New Zealand - 1770 DNA GHGhigh gp2 | ecosystem: Host-associated > Mammals > Digestive system > Stomach > Rumen...
AAGGCATTGGAATATTGCAGGCAGGCACTGGACGTCAGAGAGAGAGTCCTGGGCAAGGACCATCCCGACACGGTAGCCTCATATAACAACATTGGACTCGTTTACTCCGATCTCGGCGATCACGCCAAGGCATTGGAATATCACATTCAGGCACTGGACGTCAGTGAGAGAGTCCTGGGCAAGGAGCATCCCGACACGGCTGCCTCATATAACAGCATCGGCAACGTATACTCCGATCTCGGCGATTACGCCAAGGCATTGGAATACTACTGTCAGGCATTGGACGTCAGAGAGAGAGTCTTGGGTAGGGACCATCCTGACACGGCTGGTTCATTTAACAACATCGGCAACGTATACTTCAATCTCGGCGATTACGCTAAGGCAGTGGATTATTACTGTCAGGCAGTGAACGTCAGAGAGAGAGTCTTGGTCGAGGATCATCCTGTCATGGCTACCTCATATAACCAATTAGCTTGGACTTATCATCTCATGGGCAAATATAATGATTCACTCTCTTGGGCCGAAAAGGCTGTGGCGGCATCTCCCAATAATCCAGAAATCATCGACACCCTCGCCACCGTCTATCAAGGCCTCGGCAGATATGATGAAGCAATGGAACAATTCGAACTATGCCTGAAACTGAAAAAAGAGCAAGAGGCATCAGAGGAAAGCATCCATGAGACTGAAGAAAAGATAAGTGAGCTTAAAGCATTGATAAAGAGATAATATGCTACATCAATATTTCATTGAAGAAACCGAAAAAATGATAAATAATGATTGACAATCATCTTATAGAGAACCGGCACATCCGTGTGTTCATCTCGTCCACTTTCCAGGACATGCAGGGCGAGCGCGACTACTTGATGAAGCACACGTTCCCAATGCTGCGCAAGCTTGCTTCGGAGCGTGACGTGACGCTTACCGAGATTGACCTTCGCTGGGGTATAACCGAGGAGGAGTCGCTGAGTGGCAAGGTGGTGGAGATATGTCTGCGTGAGATTGAGAACTCTGTGCCGTTTTTTATCGGCATTATCGGCAATCGCTACGGCTGGGTGCCTAAGGAGGAAGAACTTGGCGAGAACGTCACCGAGCGATACCCTGAGGTAAAGGATTATGTCAATCGTCAACTCTCGGTCACCGAGATGGAGATGCAGTTTGGCGTTCTGGAGCGCAAGGACGACATGAATGCCTATTTCTATATCAAAGAAGAGGAAGAAGGCAAGGAAATCGACAACCCCGAGATGCTTGAGAGACTCAAGAAAGCGGTTGGCGACAGCCGTTATCCATCTTCAAGCTACAGCACCGTTGAGGACTTGGCACAGCAGGTGGAGCAAGCCTTCACAGCATTGCTCGATAAGTTGTTCCCAGTGGGCAATATCTCCGAACTTGAGAAGGAGCGCATCGGCCAGCGCTCGATTATGCGCCAGCTGTGCCAGAACTATATCGAGGATGAACGCAACTTCCAGGCTCTAGACCAGTGGCTTGACGATTGGAATAGCCATCAGTTGGTTGTGACTGGAGCCAGTGGATTGGGAAAAAGCGCACTAATCGCAAATTGGACCAAAAAGAAGCTCAATGACATAAACCGCAATTATAATATTATCTACCACTTCACGGGTAATGGCGGCAGCGAGTGCAGCCATGAACGCATCAAGAGCTTTTTGTGTGAAGAGATAGCAGACACATATGGCTGGAAGGAAACAGACGATAAGGATATATCCAAAATAAGCGCTACATCGTCAGGCATGAGTGATGAGAAGGAGGATAAACTCGACCAGCTTTTCATTCGCGTTGCTGCCGAAGCCGACAAGCCCCTACTAATCGTTCTTGATGCTGTAAATCAGATAGTGGACAATGACAATGCCAAACTCCTTAACTGGCTGCCAGTCCCACCTCGAAAAGTGAAAATACTGTTCTCCACGCTTGAGGATGACAGGACAATGCAGGTGTTCAAGAACAGGAACTACCCCATCTTCACACTGCAGCCACTAAGCACAGAGCATCGCAAGAAGTTAATCACCGAATATTTACATAAGCTGTATGGCAAGAAGCTCACAGAGCAGTTGGTAGAGAGAATCGCTGGCGACAGGCAATGTGAGAACACACTGGTGCTCAAAACACTGCTTGATGAACTCATCAACTATGGCATCTACGAGATATTGGGCGATAGAGTGGAATACTACCTCTCTCAAGAGACGATAGAAGATTTCTATCAGGCGCTACTGCAATCCTACGAAGAAGAATTCGGCAAGGGCTTTGTTTGCCATGCCTTGTCTCTGATAGCGGTGTCCAAGAACGGCCTCAGCGAGGACGAGATACTCGCAATTCTCAACGAAGGTTGCCCTAAAGATAGCCCGAGGATACCGCAACTGCTTTGGTCACAATTCTTCTGTGCCTTTTGGTCGCAGTTCACAATAAAAGGTGGTCTAGTGACTTTCTCGCACAGATATGTGCTTAGCGCTGTAGAGGATAGATACGTGAATAGCGATAAAGAGAAAGTGCGCATTTGTCGTGAGGAGATTGTGCGCCTTATGAATGGTGATGAATCAGGCCGTGTAATAGCCGAAAAAGCATGGCAGCTATTCAACCTCCATGACCACAAGAGACTTCACGACTTCCTTCTCAACATCAAGATTTTTGATTCACTCTATGAATCTGATGAATATGAGCTTTGTAAGTATTGGAAGTTTCTCTTTGGTTTGAAATACAACTGCTTACCATATAAACAAATTTTGCTAGAGGCAAAAACTGAAGACAAAGCTTATGGCAGCATAATCAGTTTTTTTGTTATCTTTTTTTCTATGTATGATTTTGCATTGTCATTATTTGATGATTATGAATTAGCTATAAGAGTTAAAGATGATAATGGAGAAGATTGGGAAACATTTCATATATGGAAAGGTATTATAAATCGCAGTCTTTCTAGATACTATCAAGCGCTGGATAGTTTTAAATGTGCATTAAATACTTGCATTGAGAAATATGGAAAGTGTCACATCAATAATTCTCATACTCTAAAACATATCGGTACTATTTATAATGCATTAAGACAATATGAAAAAGCATTTAATTACTATAATCAAGCATTGTGTATCCAGAAAGCATTAAACAAACAGAAAGAAATAATAGATACGATTCATAGTATTGCTGATAATTTTTTAGACTGGAAGAAACTTGATGAGGCTGAAGTATATTTGAATCAAGCAATTTCTCAAGCGATACAATTGTTGGGCTATGAGAATCGTACAATATCTTCATTATATAATAGCTTAAGTGCGTTATATGATTTCAAGAGAGAGTATGATAAATCCATAGAGATGTCAAAAAAAGCCATTAAACTTGATAATGTAATATATGGAAATAAGAATATAAATACAGCCCATACCTACCATAATATTGCAGGTGCTTATGCTAATTCTAGAGATATAGAAAAAGCTGAAGAGTATTATCGAAAAGCAATTGAAGTTAAGTCTGAATTATTAGGTTTGGACAATTATGATACTCTTATTTCTGTGGCAGGATTAGGTGATATTTTGAAAAAAAAAGGGCAATACGTAGAAGCTTTAGACTGTCATAAACGTTATATGGATTCATTTGTCAAAACTGTGGGAGTAGACAATGATTATCTTGCGGTCATCTATTATGGTGTTGGTTCAGATTATTATTGCCTAGATGAATATGAGCATGCTATACATTTTCATAAGAGGGCTTTAGAACATATTAAAAAGTTTAAGGTAAACGTACCAATAGCATATTATAATGCTCTTGGTAATGATTATTATTCTGCTGAGAAGTATGATGAAGCAATTATGTGTTTCAAAGAAAGCTTGAAAGTTGCTATTAAAGAAGAAGATGATTACAGTGCATCTGCTGCATATAATGACATTGGTCATTCTTATGCTTGTCAGGGGAATTTTAGAATAGCTTTAAAACATTTTAAATGTGCCTTGGAGATAAGTGAGAAAAAAATTGGCGTGGAGCATCATTACACTGCGATATGCTATGATAATTTAGGAAGAGTATTTGATAGTCTTGGCGATTGTCAGAAATCTCTTGAGTGCTTCGAGAAAGCTTTAAAAATCAGTGAGAAGTTGCTAGGTCGTGACCATGCAACTACTGCAAATGCTTATTGTAATGTAGGAAAGACCTATAGAAATATTGGAAATAACAAAAAAGCTCTTAAATATCTCCAACAGGCCCTTGAAATTAGCAAGAAGATACTCGGCAAAGAGCATCCCGACACCGCGATTGTATGTAAAGAGGTCGCTATCACTTATAGACATTTAGAGGACTATGATCATTCACTAGAATATGCTCTCAAAGCATTACCAATGCATGTTGCGGCATTTGGTGAGAGTCACATCAATACTAGCTATTGCCACAACAGCATCGCTTTTGCCTATCGCGGTTTGAAACAATATGATAAAGCCCTTGAGCACTTCAAGAAAGCCCTAGAAATCCGTCGTGCGGTGCTTCCTGCCGATGACCCTGCCATTGAGCAATCGCTTAACTATATAGAAGAAACTAAGAAACTGATGAATAAAAACAAAAAAACAGAATAATTGTCATGAAAAAGTACTTAAAGAACATTTTGTTGTATTTTGACCGTTCGTTCTCTAAGGGGACGATGAAACAAACGTTGTGGCTGTTAGGCATTATGGTTGTGGTTTACATGTTCTTGATAGCTTTGAGTTATCTTAAAAATCTGTATACTCAAGGGGCTGAAGGCAGCAACGGCCGATGGTATGACGTCATATTCACCCTCATTGACCCAGGATCGGGCACTCGATCGATGTTTCCGGCATTTACAATTCTGTGTGCCCTGTTTGGTCTAGTGTTATTCAGTGGTATGCTGATATCTGTTATCAGTAATGTGCTGGAGCGACGGGTTGACAGTTATGTTAAGGGTGAAACTACCTACAATCTAAGCAACCATGTAGTTGTGCTTGGCTATAGCAAGAGTTTGATATCATTGCTTCGTTCAATAAATAGAAGCTATCGTGATTCCTATATTTTAATAATGAGCGAGCGTTCTAGTGAGGAGTTGCGCGATTGGATTCATTCTAATGTGTCGGAAGAGGAAGAGATAGAGAAAAGAGTTGTTGTGATGAATGGAGTTCGCAACACTGCCGATGATATTAAGCGATTGAAGCTTGACAAAAATGTGAAAGAGATCTATATTCTTGGTGAAGAAAACGAACGTGCTCACGATTCGATCAATATGGAATGTTTGCGAATGGTAGCACAAAAACTACCCTCAAAAAATAAAGTAGATTGCCATGTCTTACTCAATTCTGATACAATGTATAATATACTTAAAACTGTGGACATTGACAGCAATTTAAAGGAGAAAATAACTTTACATCTTTTCAATTTTAATGAGGTTTGGGCTCAGAAGGCATTAGCAATAATTGCAAATGAGGATGTTGAGATTGATGGGAGGGAACAAGAATGGAAATACTTGCCACTTGACGGTGAAGGAATCTCTGCTGAATCGCCTAAGCACGTGCACCTTGTGGTTGTAGGGATGACTGAAATGGGGTTGTCGCTCGCCACCAATGCCGCACACATATTACATTTCCCTAACTTTAAGGAGGGAGACTTTGACACATGCTCTCAGATTACTTTCATTGATGCCAATGCAAAAGTGAAGGGCAGAGCTATGCGAGGCAATTATCAGGCGTTGTTTGATCTCTCTCGATGGCGAGAAGTGGCAGCTTCTGAGTTGTCAAACAATGCCAATTGGGTAAATCCCATGGGTGATGATGACTCGAAATCGCCATATAAAGGTTTTCTTGGAAATACAAATTTTATGGATCAGCAGTGGGAGTTTGTTGAGGGTGATGTTAGCGACTCCCAAGTGATTTCTTATTTTGAGCAATGTGCAAACGATAGCAATAAAATTCTAACCATAGCATTTTGTCATGAAAGCTCAGAACTAAATGCCCGCGAGTGTCTTGTTTTACCTGAAAATGTGGTTGATAAGGCAAATGAAATTTTGGTGAGACAGAAGGAAAGTGCTCACTTGATGAACATGCTCAAAAGACGGTATGGATATGGAAAAGTTAGGCCATTCGGTATAGAAAGTGAGTGCTATTATGATGATACAAAGCATGAACTTTGTGGAATGCTTGTAAAAGCATGCTATGATAATGTATATGCCAAAAAACAAGAAGAAAAAGTGGAACTAACCGATAAAGAAGGTTTGCAAAGTAGGTGGGATAATAATAAGGTTGCGTTAAAATGGTCAAATATTTTCTGTGCTAACATGCTATTTGTGAGGTTAAGGTCTATGGGACTAGATACAACCAAAGAATTATCTCAAGAAGAAATTATAAATGCTGTTAGTTGTCATGAGGAAGAAATTCAACGTACTGAACACAACCGTTGGAACACAGAGAAACTGCTTATGGGTTATCGTCCACTGCGTTCAAAGAAAGAGAGAGAGCGTTGGAAGTTAGATAAAGAAACAATGAAGAAAGAAATGAAGCATAATAATCTTGTTTCAAACGAAAAATTGTTGGAGATTGATAAATATTCGGCTCAAAAAGATATAGAGGTTAACAGGGAACTACATCAGTTGTATCGTATTCTTAATTCTTAGAGGAGTCTATTGTACTCATTATTTGTAGAGATAAAGGTAGTGAGTCATAACAATTTTATATATATTTGCGAAATAAAAACCAAGAGAAAAATTTTATAACCTCGCGATGTGAAGGGCAATCGCAAAACTGTACTATGGCAAAATATAAGGTAAAAGTCGGTGTAGGAATCATTCCCAAAGGAACAATAGTCATTGAAAAAGATGCATTTGGTGATCCATTACTTGTATTAGGAGAAAGAGAAGCCGCAAGAAGTATTGTCCAAATAGTTATTCCCAAAACAGTGACCAAAATAGATAAAAGCGCTTTTTATGAATGTATTTATTTAAAGAGTGTCGTTATCCCCGACTCGGTGACTAGAATTGGGTGGCATGCTTTTGCAGGATGTAAAAGCATGAAGGCCATCAATGTATTCGCTAAGAATGGTAAGTACAACAAGGAACTCCTGCCCGAGGAACTGCATTCCTTCATAGTGTAACTTCCTGAGAATTCAAAAACAAATTAAAAAGAGAAGTAAAAAACATCTATTATATATGTGCTAAAATTATTTAATTTTGAGTCACATGAAGATCATCTTGACCTAGAAATAGAAGGTATAGATCTTTCTAAATAACGATTTGGAATTAAATGCTTTGACCATTACCTCGCTTTACAAATATAGAATGAGCAATAGGATTTTTATTATTTTATTAGTAAACACTGATGCCAAAACCTAACGGAAATAAAATACTCTATTTTTTAAAAAGGGTTGCTCGACGGCGTACTGTTGTTGAGAGTTTTTTCATAGATGGGAATGTAATAAATATCGTGGATGAAACTCATATTTTTAATTTGTTCCCGAGTATTCGGATAATGGAGGGAGATGGTGGATGGTATTCTGCAATATATAAGGATAATAAACATATAAAACAGCCAGTTTATCCTGAGATTCAATTTTTCATAGAGAATTGGAATAAGATACATATGTCATCAAGATATCTAATTTTAGGAAGTGCAGGTTGTGCCATGCCACGATTTATTAGTATGAAATATCCAGATAGTAAAGTGCTGAGCATTGAGAAATCTATACAAATGATTTCAATTGCAAATAGTTTTTTTTTAAATGATATTGATACTAGAAATATTGAATTATTTCATGCAGATGCTTTTGAGTATTTAAATGATATCCAAAAATATAGCAATATCAAATACGATGTTTGCATAGTAGATTTATTTAATGGAAGCAAGATGGTGGATGGCATATATGACGAATCGTTCATTCGCAATTTGTCTTTTATAACAGGTGAAACATCGATAGTGCTATTTAATTTTTCTGGGCAAAGTTATAAACAAGGAGTTTTTTTATGCAAGTTAGCAAATAAATACTTCAGCCATTCTTATCTGTGTTCTGCAGCTGATAGTTATGTGCCAATCTTAATAAAAGACGTAAATGTAGATATGGATAAATTGTGTAATTTATTTAGCATTATCGGTGAGATTGATAAAATAACTTAAATATGAGTGGTTTCAAGAAATGTATTAAAAAATGTTAATCACCTGCAGTGTTTCTTGTAAGTTATATTTGAGTATATTAATTTTGTAATGTTATAAAAACTAAAAATTATATTTATGATTCAATTAATTGTAAAAGTAAATCCTCGTGCTAAATGTGAGGAAGTAGTCTTCAATAAGATTAACGAAACGTTTGGGAAGCCATTTATGTCCCAATTAGAACAATTATCTGATTTCTTTTTGATTTTAGATTTCACTCCTGAAAATGTTGAGAAGGTAACATCAATCCAGGATTTTGATGGAATTCTTGACATTCAACTTTATCCCACAAATGTTGTTGTTTCGAATTTAGAGAAAGCTTCTGAAGGTGAAGATTATTACATAATCTACGTCCAAACAGAATGTGGCAAGCGTGAAGAAACAATGAAATCATTAATTGCTTCAGATAAATTTAAGATTCGTAATGCAGGTTATTTCTTCGGAAGTGAAGCAGATATAATTATTGAAGTACTATCTGCTGAAAGTATTACTAATGTTATTGATGCGATTCGTAGCATCGAGAGCGTAGAAGACACAGTTTTCTATACCCTCCCACATACATATAATTAATTATTAACTTACTTAAAATATAGAAACAATGAAAAAAATTGAGACAGCAAAAAAGAATAGCAAAAAGCAGCAACTTCCAACAATGAAGGACTATCTGAATTTTATTCAGAAAAAAAATCAGAATAATGGCAATGGCTGGAGTCATTCAGTGTATTATAAATGATTTTTCACAAAATGCATGATCAAAACTGATATTTAACCAAATATCAATCTTTAAAAAAGTGTCCGATAGCTTCTAGCTATTCGTGACCTTTTTTATTTTTAGGGGAAAATATTTGAAAAAATGATTTATGTTATAACATTATTTATGATTAAGAGCTATTTTATAGTTTATAGTAGGATTATTAATTGTTAGATTTAATGAGAGAGACTTTTAATCCATTCACAAATGTTTATGAATTGCATGTCGAAGTTTCAGATAGTTGTAATTTACAGTGCAATTATTGCTACTTTGTGGCTAAAAATAAGAGAAAAACTATCTTTAATTTAGATAAGCTTGACGAAATATTAGCGGTTTTCTTTGCAAAAACGGAAAGCGATGTTGTATTGGTATTTCATGGTGGTGAACCTCTTATGAATTCTGCATTGTGGATTAATAAAGCTTGCGAAATTGCTCAATCTCATGCACAAGCAAATAACCATAAAGTTTGTTTTCATCTACAGACAAACGGCACATTGCTAACCAATGCTCATATTGATGTATTAGCTCGTCACAATTTTACTGTAAATGTGTCGTTAGATGGCCCCGAATCGGTCAATGATTCAGCTAGAGGTGGATATAAAAAAACAATTGGTGCTATAGAACTGTTGAAAAAAGCAAATCTTCTAACGGGTATTATAACTGTTATTGGTAAGCACAATTATAATCATGTCCACGAGATAGTTGAATTATTTTTGACTTATGGGATTTCAAGGTACCATTTTAATGTGGGCTCAATTTTGAATGGCAATAAAAATCTTGTGCTGTCTGTAAACGAGATTCTATCTTTTTTAATAGATTCTTATGTTGAATTTACACGATCCTATCGTAATTCATGTAATTGGGTTCTATTAGGTAAATTGCGCCGTTTTATTTCAAAAGAGATTCCTTCATTAGCATGTGACTCTCCAATTTGTGGTGCAGCTATTAATAAGATTCATATCAATCAGTATGGTAATTATTTCCCTTGTGGATCATGTGTTAGTACAAAAGAAGGCATTGACAAATTTCTTATAGGGAATATTAAGGATATGTTTTTGAAAAAAGAGTATGAGCAAAAGTTATCATTGTTCCATCATATTTATTTTGACCATCGTGAAGATTGTTTGAATTGTAAGGCAAAAACAATATGTGATTTCTATTGTCCTGCTTTTGATGAGTTTGACACAATAACAATAAAGAACAAATGTGAGGCATATAAATTGTTCTTTAAGTACTTACAAGTACAAAACCTAAAAGAAATAACTGATATTGTTGATTATTATGAAAACAAATAATGCTGATAGTTCTTTTATAAACAAATTAGGGATAATTTATATTGAAGTTACAAACAAATGTAATCTTGCTTGTAAATATTGTTATGCTATTCAGCGCTATCAAAAGGCTAATACAATGACAATAGAGTTATTTAAGCAAATTATTAACTTTGTACTCTCTCACTCAAAGCAACACCATATTTCTATTATTTTTCATGGTGGGGAGCCACTTTTGGCTTCTACGGTGTTTTTTAAGGAATGTATAGCATTTGCAAACTTGCGTTTTCAAGAGGTAGGGAAAACTGTTGACTATGGAATTCAATCAAACCTTTTGCTAATTAATAATGAGATTATTGAAATTATCAAGTCCAACAATATTATTGTAAGCGCATCAATAGATGGTCCAAGTCAATTACATGATGATGCTCGTTCTGGTTGGGATAAAACAATTGCTAATTACAAAAAACTAAAAGAATTAGGAGTTCAAGTAAACTTTATTACAGTGTGCTCTCAGCACAACAAGAATCACATTAATGATTTGTTCAAAATGGCTAGAGATTTGGATGCAAGAAGTTTGCAATTGAATATTGCATCATCATCTCAACGCATAGATAAAAAATCACCATATAAGCCTTTAAGTGCATCAGAGATAGTTAGCATATTTAAAGATTGTATAAAATACAGTAAAAAGTATGGCATAGTTGAAAAGAAGTTGAAACAAATGGTTGAAAATTATCTATGTCCAATAAATGATAGATTGGAGCAGTTGCGTTGCGATAGTCCTTTTTGTTATGCAGGAGTTAATATGCTTGTTTTTACACCCAATGGTAAAATACACGCTTGTAGCCCTGCTGTTCCTCTTTCATTGGTGGGCGAGGATTATTCTCTTGGTGATATAAAGAAAGAAATAAAGGCAAGTGATTTTATAAATGCCTTAAAGCGTTTTCATGGAAAAAGTGAAAAATACTATAATCAGTGTATAAAATGTAAAGCTGCAAAAATTTGCGATTTTGGTTGTCCTGCTTTTGATAGAATAGACCCTATAACAGCTCAAAATCATTGTTTGGCAACTAAGGCACTTTTTGAGATTCTTGAAAAAATGTCACATGAAGAACTGGAATTGTGTATCACGCCCAAATTATATAATTAGTTTTTTATTTAAATTAAGAGATGAATCTTATATTAACAGATAAATGTACAAATTCTTGCCCTTATTGTTTTGCGGCACAAGAAATGTCAAGAAACAAAAGGAAGAACAATATGAAACGTGAAGATTTTGATTATCTTATGCATTTTATAAGTAATTCAAAAGAACAAGTTGAAATAAACGTTATTGGAGGAGAACCACTGATATACGATGATTTGGAATATGTCCTAAAACGACTGAATCGCTCTAGATTAGTTAAAAACATCTGTGTGATGACAGGTGGTATTATAAAGAAGCAGGTATTTGACATTCTGTTGAAATATCAAAAAAAACTCACGGTTTTATTTAATGTGAATGAAAAAGCAAGCTATTTAAACGCTAAACATATTGATATTGTAAGAGATTGTATTAAGTATTCAATTTCTTTAGGCCTTAAGGTGTCATTTGGCTTCAATATATATCATCATAATTTTAATGGTCGGGAAATTATAAATCTTTGCAAACAATATGGTGTTAGTCACTTGCGCTTTGCAATTGCTTGTCCTATTTATGGTTCGCAACATAATGTTGTGGTTCCTTATGTGGAATATCAGAAGCTTTCAAAACGGGTGTTTCTTTTCCTTAGGAAATGTTTTGAATCAGGAATAGAAGCCAATTTGGATTGTCCAATCCCGATGTGTTTCTTTAGCAATTATCAGTTGGGAGCAATATCTAAAATGCATCCGCAGATTATAAGCAGATTGGGTAAATGCTCTCCTCCTATCGATATTAATTATGATCTAAAGCTATTTCGTTGTTTTTCTATTGGTAAATATAGGAATGAGCATCTATCTAACTTTAAGTCGTTTGATGAAATACGTAATTATTTTATCAATGAGATTGATAGCAGGCTAAATAAACCCTTTGTTTTCCCAAAATGCAATACTTGTATTAATGTAGAAAAATGTAATGGTGGATGTCTATCTAATAACACAGGATTCCTTAGCAATCCAAATAAAATTGAACGCATTCAAGAGGTGTTGAACTTATCTAGTAATAATCTTGACAATGAAGCACTAGCTTTATTGGAGCAAGAATATGTAAAGAATGATATTGATTTATTTCTTCTTGCTCAGTTATACTATAATATAGGAAATATGGCAAAGGCAAGAACATATTGTTACAAAGCTATTCATGAATCAAGTTCTTTGAGTTTGAGAAAAGATGTAGTTAATTTACTTAATATAGTAGAAGAAGTTTTATGAGATTTCTAGAGCCAATATCATTATCACGGCTATTATGTTGTGTGAATTCTGAAAAACTGCCTTATGAAATTGTGGGCAATTACGAAATGGAAATAAATGGAATGGATGATTTTCAGGTTGCTCTTCCTGGGGATTTGACGTGGGTTGATTTTGAGCCTTTTTATAGTAGAGTGTTCAAGACTGATGCTTCAGTAGTCATAATTAATTCAATACCTATGAGTTTACCTGCAGGAAAGACATTGGTTGTAACTAAGGACCCAAAATCTTTTTTTGATCTATTAGCCAAGTCCAATTATGATTTGCAGTTTCCAAAACGCTCATTTTGGTCAAAGCTTTATAACAGAAAAGATGTCCATATTGGCAAGGGATGCAAGATTCACAAGTCGGTTGTGATGGGAAAGCATATAAACATTGGTGATAACGTGGTTATAGAGCCCAATGTCGTGATATACGATAACGTGACTATTGGTGACAACGTTATTATTCATAGTAATTGCGTGGTTGGAGGGCAACCTTTCAGCCACACTCAGCAGCAAGACAATACCCTAGAGCCACGCAAGGCTTGGGGAAATACTATCATTTTTGACAATGTGGAATTAGGCGCAATGACAAATATTGACCGCGGTATTACTGGAAGCACGATTATTGGTCCTGGAACTAAGACCAGTGCTATCTGCCAAATTGGACATGACACATGGGTTGGAAGAGATTGTTTAATTTGTTCCGGGGTAACAATTGCTGGCTATGTACGCATTGAAAATAATTGTAAATTTTGGGGACAATCGGGAGTTTCAAATAGCATTAACGTTGCAGAAGGAACATGTGTAAATGGCTGTAGCGTCATATTAAAAGATGTAACAACACCAAATCAAACTTTGGCAGGATTTCCCGCAGAACCAAAGCAGTCATATTGGAAAAGAATGGCAGTCTTACGTAAAATTGCAACAGAATATGAACGAAAATGAAAAGCCAGATTTTTTATATCATGGCAGCCTACATAGAATAGAAGGTTTTATTACTCGACATCGAGGTCGCAATCAGGATTGTCGTAAAGAATTGAACCAATATGGAGTGTATGCTACTCCTGATTATGCCACAGCTATGGTTTATGCTTTGGGGGCTCAACGTACAACGTTCTTTCGCCCTAAAATTATCGACATTAAATATTCCTATGACAGCATATTAGTCGATTTCCAGAACTGTTGTTGGAATAAGAAAACAGGATATGTTTATAAAGTTAACTCTGAAGCTTTCACAAAGATTAATGACTTTGAGTATTGCGCAAATAGTGATTTGGAAATTATAGAGACAACCAAGGTTTCATTAGAGCAAATAAATGATTTGATTGATTCGGGCAAAATAATCTTCATGCAGGGCACTTTGCCAAAATCATTATTTGTGCGGTTTTTGTTTAGACTAATTGACGGTGGTCTTAGGTGTGTAAGAAATGCTGGCCATTTCTTTAACAAAATTTGGTACGCAAAATGAACATAAAGCTTCCATATGACTTAAATGCCCTTGGTATTTCGGAACTTGACTTTATGCATCCATCTGTTGTTCACGGGATGGGACACACACTTCGCGTGTCGATATTTTGTGCTTTATTAGGCGAGCTCCTCGGACAAGAGCAGCAAGGGCAAATAGCTGCTGTTGCTGCTTTATTTCATGATATGGCACGAGATCATGACTTTGATGACCCTTTGCACGGAAAAAGAGCAGCTGAAGCTATTGTCCCTAAGTTCAAAGAGTATATCTGTTCTATTGGCTTTGATGATGAGGATATTTTTGCTATGCAGTGTGCTATTGAGTGGCACAGCTACACAAAAGAGTTGCCACAGAACCACCCCTTTAGTCTTATCACATATATTCTCAAAGATGCTGACGCACTAGATAGAATTAGACTTAAAAATCTTGACCCTAGATACTTGAGACTGGCAAACGACATAGCAATAATTGATATGGCTAAATCTTTTTATAGAAAAATAATAAATGAAATACCAAATTATCTTCAATATCAAGAGCACATTAACTCAATATGTAATAAAATACATAACTGGATTGATTCGTCAGCGAGTTTTTCTGACTTATTAAAAAGTTTAGAAAAATACCCAAAGCACGAGGTGCGTTTAGTTACGTTGGCATTAGAGTGTCCTCGATTATATAATAGAGTCGTGTTAAATTTCTAATAATAATTTGTTGAAAAATGAAACTCAATATTGTTGTGTCCTTGCTAATTTTTTGAGGTTTTTAATGATAATATGATGGATTATAATAAATCATTGCTATATTAGCAAAGAACAATTAATAATACTTTAAAGAAACTCACGATATAAAGGTGAATCGTAATGACGTTATGGCAGAATATAAAATAAAAAATGGAGTGGGAATCATTCCGCTGGGGGTAACAGTTATTGAAGATCATGCTTTTCAGCATTGCTCTGACTTGATTAGTATCACCATCCCCGATTCGGTGACCAAGATTGGCGACTGGGCTTTCGAGGGTTGCACAGCGATGACGAGTATTAACATCCCTAATTCGGTGACCAAGATTGGACGCAGTGCATTTATTGACTGCACGGGTTTGACTAGTATCACCATTCCCGACTCGGTTATGGAGATTGGAAATGGCGCATTCCAAGATTGTATAAATCTGACAAGCATCATCTTCCCTAACTCTGTGAAAGAGATTAGTATTGGAGCCTTATGTGGGTGTACCAGCCTGTCAAGTGTTACTATTCCAAATTCGGTAAAAAAGATAGGTGGAACGGCTTTCTGTGGGTGTTGTAGTCTCAAGAGCATAGTTATTCCGAATTCTGTGACTTGATTGAAAAGTATGCCTTTAT
>Ga0247611_10006238_pt1 | contig 15391 bp, 18 predicted proteins | sample 177DNAGHGhighgp2_FD_192422 | JGI IMG/M metagenome (GOLD analysis project Ga0247611, IMG submission 192422) | Sheep rumen microbial communities from Palmerston North, Manawatu-Wanganui, New Zealand - 1770 DNA GHGhigh gp2 | ecosystem: Host-associated > Mammals > Digestive system > Stomach > Rumen...
AGGTCGTTGATGAGCAGTTTTTAGAGCTAAGACTTCTCGTTCCATATCTAATAGATATGAATTTAATTCTTTTTCTGGATTATTCATTACGAAGCTCTCTCCAACACTGGAGTAATTGTTTCATCATTAGTAGAAGAAACATTAACAGCTAATTCATTTACTCTAAATTTACCATTGGTCATACCGGTTAAATCTAAAGAATTATTAATCGTTATCGTATCTCCGACCCAAATCTTATTACTTCCGGTAGGTTTCGGTTCTACTTGGATTCCGTGTAAAGTAATCTGAGGTTCCCAGATAGGATTAGAAGCATTATCTAAATCAGCTTGTATATTTCTTTGTAATACTATCGGAGTAGAAATACTACTATCTTGATATAAAGTTTCATAATATCCATATTCAGAAGCTTTTGCCGAATCAGAAACAAAAGACAATAAAGCTGTATTTTCATCTGCATTAGCAGATATTTCTCCTGAACCAACACCAATAACAGCGCTAGCAAACCCTCCTATTTCACTAGCTGAAATACTTGTTGCCGAAGTATTATTTAATAATGTAGGATAGAATGCTACCCAATCATTTATAATATCGCCGAAATTACTACTCGCATAAATATCATAAGTTTTATCAGCATGGAAATATACATCAAATGGCCCTGCTCCTGTAGTATTATCACATCTATCAGAAATCCAATCTTTAACTGTTTTATAATTATCAAAAGTATGAGTAATTGTAGCTAAGTTTTGAATATTTCCCGGAGTAAATCCGTAAGCTTTCCCACCATCTTCAGCTACTGAATCAGCGAATCCTATCATATTAGAAACTAAATTACCAGCAGGGCCGGTAATAGTCCCTAATGGCAAATTCGTATTTATATCTCTGATATAGACTCCTCCTAAAAGATTTAGAAACCCATCGAAATGTAATCTTAAATCAGCGCTCGCATTTAGAGGAGAATAACTAGGCATCGTAGCTAAAAATCCTCCAACTAATTCAACACCGTTTCTAGTTAGTCGGCATTCTAATGCTATCGGCTTTAGCATTTGGTTAATAGTAGTCCCTCTTTCTATACACCAATCATTAAATAATTTATCATTAATAGTAAAATCTATAGAATCAACTCCAAATTTAGTCCTTTTTCTAGTCCAATTTAACCCTTCAGCTATTCGCCGACAATCTCCGATTAAAACTCCATCTAAATATAAATTAACTTCATAATTCGCAACTTCTATCATCCTACAACCTCTTGCCATTTAATTACACTTGGTTCGGCATCAGCATTCGTTGTAACATAAGTAACTCGGTTATTTCCCGGACTAAAATTAACCCAATCACCTGAAATATTCTTTATCACACTCGTGCCATTTAATAAAGCAGTCTTATTAAACATATCAATTTCTAGTGTTTGACCCTCAGCAATATTTCCGGTATAAGTTAGAATAGTATTTGTAGTTAAAACTGATAGTTGTGGATTAACTGCCGGACCAGTTACAATCCATACGGGGTAAACTGAGTCAATAGAATCTACCATTACAGTTGTAGGCCCTGCTCCTGAACCTTCCTCCCATTCAGCTCCAATATTATCCCACACAACTCCAGTTTCATCCCAAATTAAGCCACCTTCTGTAGCTCCAGTAGATAAATAAATTGTAGCTGATTTTCCATAAATTTCTTGCCCAGAATCGTCTTCGGCGTAAGTATAATAATTAACGTCTTCAAAATTTAATCCAATACTATATTCTGGGAAATATTGCCAGATTTCTTTTATTTCTGGAGCATCTACAATAAAGCCTTTTCTTCTTTGTATAGCTGAACCATCAGGGAAAATATAAACAACTGTATAATGATAATTTTTTCTAAAAAATGCTAGGAAATCACGACGATAATTTTCTATATCTTGTTTCTGAACCGTAGCATCTCCAATATAACCCTCAAATTTCTGAACTGAGCTTCTTCTAACTTGCCCAGCTAATAATACTCCGTCATTACCTTGAACTTCTACAATATCATTATCAAAAGTATTAGCTATAAAATGAACCTGTTTCTCCTTAAATTCATACGCACCAGAACCGAGCAAAAATCTTTCTCCGTCATCTCTAATAAATAATGCTAGTATAAAACATTTCGGTTGTATTTCATCTAAATTCATTAGACTGCCCTCCTTATACTTTGTATCATTATTTGCCCGATTTCTTCGGCATCTAATTTATTATTAATCTTATTGTCCATATAAACATTAACCGTTCCTGAATTTCCTTGTAGGCTCATTTCTTCAGCTAATGTAGTTGCTAATAATCCGGCCCAATTCCCAGTATTACTTTCTAATGGTAACACAACTTCAGCACCTTCTTCACCAATTATTGCTCCAGTAGTTCCATTTACAAAACCACCTTCAGCTAACATCGGGATTTGTGGAACGTCAATTGTTCCAACCCAATCAAACGGCTTAATCCCTAAAATATCTATTCCTTTTAGGAAACTTAAGAAACCGTTAATCGCATTAAATGGTATAGCTACAACATGGTTAATCCCACCAATAATAGCATTTACAATATTTCTAAAGGCTTCAGTAATACCATCAACAATACCCATAAAGATTTTTCCACCTGTAGAAAAGACATTTTTTACAGCTTCCCAAGCTGAACCAAAGATATTCCCGAAAAACTCAGCAACTGAACCAAAAATATTCATAATATTTTCCCAAACGGCACTTGCTCCATTTACTAATGATTCCCAAACTCCATTAAAGAATCCTAATAAAGCATCTCCTATCGCACTTAATTGGCTAAATTGGTTAATAAAACCACTTACTAAACCACTAACAACTGCCGGGATAGATTGGACAATAGCATTTAATAAAGATAACATTAATTCTGGAATTTTTAATATTAAAGCAGTAAATATTTGGAAAACCGCATTTATTAATGGAGGTATTAACATCGTAACTAAATTTGGTAAATTATTAACTAATGCTAATGCAATCTGAACCGTAGCATCTATTAATGCCGGGGTTAATTCTGTAATTAATTCCGGGAGTAATTCTATAATTAATGGAGTAATTTCTTTGATTAATTGAGCTACTCTAGGCAAAGTTTCTTTAATTCTTGGTATGATATTTTCTAAGAATGTCCCTGCCGAACTAACAAAATCGTCCATTAATTTCCCGAAATCTTGTTGGTCATCAGCTACCCCGACTATAAGATTCTTCCAAGCTGCTCTCATAGAATTTAACGAGCCTTGAATCGTATGGCTAGCCTCTTGGGCCGAAGTCCCAGCAATCCCTAATTCTTCTTGTATTACATGAATAGCTTGGGTCATATCAGCAAAATTTCCTAATTCATAATGAACACCGGAAATCTTTTCGGCATCTTCTAATAACCGTTTCATCTCTCCACGAGTTCCACCATATCCAAGCTTAAGGTTATCTAACATCGTATAATTTTGCTTAGCGAATCCTTGGTAAGCATTTTGAATCATATCCATGCTTGTCCCCATCTTATTAGCGTTATCAGACATATCTATAATTGCCTGATTGGCATATTCTGCCGCTTTTTGGGTATCTCCTCCTAATGACTGGATTAATGAAGCTGAGAAGCTTGTAACAGTATCCATATATTCATTAGCTGAAATCTGGGCAGTTTTGAATGATTCCATAGCATATTTTTGAACCGTATCAGAAGCATCCTTAAATAAAGTATCTACCCCACCAACTAATTGTTCATATTGGGCGAATCCTTCAATAGCAGTTTTAGTAATTGTTCCAATAGCTTTAATCCCAGCGACTGTAATTCCAGCTGCAACAACTCCAGCTGTTTTTCCTAAAGTCTTTAATTTACCTAAAATCTTCCCAGAAGAACCTTCAGCTTCAGATTCTACTTTACTAAGACTACTAGTAACACTTTTACCATCAAAACTTAATTTAATTACTGCTTCGCCAACCTGCGTAGCCATTATTTGCCTCCCTTCGCTAATTTTTCTTCGCTTTTAAGCATCTTAATAGCCATTTTAAGGCTCTTTGGCATGTGTCCAGTCTTATTAGGTCTATTCGCTCCTGAAACACTTGCTACAATGATATGCTCAAGCCTCAGGCGGTTTCTTGCTTCTCTCACACGCTCTGCTTCTATATATTTCATCATGCTTTTTTCATCTATTTCTCCGAATTTCCATGCGACATAAGTATCATACCCAAATCTAGCTATAATTTCAGCAATATAAGAATCTATCTCATTAAAACTAGTAGTTTTCTTTCCTCTTAAATTAGATTCTTTTACTTCATCAATCTGTTCTTGAGTTAGAAAATCCGATGCCCGAAAATTACGCACTTTTTCTTTTTTTACTTTATTTAAGGTAAGTTCAGGCACCGTCATTCCAACTCCTAGGCAGATGTGCTAGCCGTATATTCTCCGGTCGTAGCATTTAATCTCATCTTAGTAGTTAGGTCATAATCGCCAAGGCGAGCCGAATATTGTGGATAGCCATCTTCGGAATGTAGCCCAGCATTATAGACGATAGGGTGTAGGTTAAGAGTAATAGTTGGAGTATCACCTGTTCCTATTTCGATATCATCATCTACACTTGGCATACATCGAGTAAGCTCTACATCAGCAGAAGAACCATCATCGCAAATACCTTGAGCGATAACTGAGAAATATTGCCCTTCAGCACATAAATCAGCTCCGTCCCAAATAATATTACCTGCAGTAGCTTCTGCTCCTTCGTAAGTAGCCTGATTCCATCTTTGAATAGCTAAACCTAAATTCTTAAATGTATCCATTAAGAATGTAATCGAGCCAGAGAATGAATCAAAGGTTCCCGATATAGCAGTTTCTGCCGTTCCGAGGCTAGACGCTCTGGAGCGCATTCTAGGAGCTACATTCAAAGTCATCACGGTATCTTGACCGAGGTCATCAGCTTCGAGGGTAAATACGTCCCAAGCGCTCGTATCAGCATCCCATTTACGGAATACTACTCGGCGAAGTTGCGTAATATTCTGAACAGCCATTTTTATCCTTTCTTAAACATTAATATCATATATTATTTCAGCACTAGCTATTTTTACAACTAAATTATTTGGTGTAATCATAGTATTTTGTGGGGTCGTTGTTGGACGAACCCTTATATTACTATAATCATAAGTAGTACCACCAACGTTTCCGGTCAAACGGCATAAACTTGGATTTTTTATTAACCATTCTAAGATTTGTTGATGAACGAACTCAGTTTTCGGTTTATTCGCTAAAGCTACATAAAAATCCACAGTAGAACGGAGATTTAATCCTTTAGGAGAATTCATCGCACTTCCACCCCTAGTAATTAACCAAACCCCACTCGCTGGATTCCCATCTTTTTGTAATGGAGCTTGTTCCCAAAAGCAGTTTTTGTCGATTACAAGGTTTGCGACCTTATCATCTTCCATCTGTTTTAGTAAAGCTAAGGTTATCATGTAATATCTCCAAAGTATTTTTTCATATAATCACCTGACAAAATAAAATTCATCGCATTTTCCATATAATGCTCTGTTGCCGGGTTTCTATTTGGCCCTTGTTCACGAATCCAAGCATAATCTACCTTAAAACCAGCGAATGTTCCGCCTGCTTTTACTTCTACTGAATTATCCTCAACTTCTGTAACTCGGATTGTATTTCTTAATGCTCCAGTTACATACGGGGCGTTTCTTCGGGCTTGAGCTGATATATCAAAACCCATCTTAACTAACCCCCGCATAGTTTTTTGGTTTATAGTATTCAAAGCCGGGCGATTCCACTTAATATTTACAGTGGTTCTATTCGCCATTCGTAACCTCGGTTTGTAATAGCTTTAATTCTATGTGTTCGGTATATCCAGTATGCTGATTTTTACCTATTCCAGCATCTATTATTTCATAATAAGAATCGCTTTCTTTATTATGTAACATATATCCTGAAACTAGAGCATTTGTATCAAGTGTAGGTAATTGGCACGGATAAACATAGATTAATATATCAGAATTCAGTGCTTCTGGGGTAGTATTAACAACAGAACTTTGACCTTCATCTACTACGACATCTAAGTCATTAAGCTTAGTAAATTGGTTTCCTATAACAGTTCCATGTTGAAATGAACCGATTTCCCATATTCCAGAGATTATCGCATTAGGAAATGCGTCAAAAATTGATAAATCCATTGTTACAATATCCACAACAGTGCCTTGAATTCTTCTCAACCTTAATTCCTGTTCCACAATTTGAATATTTTTCGATTATATCTTCATATTGGGAATAGATTTGCTCGAAAACGTTGGTGGCACTACTCTTAAAATTAATTGTAAAGTTTCTAACGCTTTTTGATTCTATTACATCAGGAGCGCCTTGGAATTTCAAAGCTGAACTAATGAAATTAGCCAACAGTAATGCTAAATCTCGGTTAGTTTCATCTAATTCTGGAAATTCTTCAAGGCATAAAAGTGAAGCAAGACGCATTTCTGCTATATTTACTATTGCTTCCCAATTTTCATCAGAATAACAATTATTTTGTCCCGTAAATAAAGTATACTGCTCTTGCTTCAACATTTTAATCTCCTTTAAGCGCTAGTTGTTCCTAAACCTTTAATAGCACAGGCTGATTTATACTTGGTTAGAGTTCCACCAATAGGCATCTCATTCAATAAGATGTTCTGGTTAGTAGTAACATCAAAGAATGGATAGACTCGTGGGCTTCTCTCACCAGTAGTGGTATAGCCGTTACGGACTAAGAGATATGCGTCATCTTCAGCATATTCCATCCACATTGGCATGAATACACGAGCTACACGGAAGATATCTTCAGCAGTAGCACCCGGCTCGATTAAGTATCGGTTCCCAACCTTTGCCTGGAAGGCAGCAGTTAATACCGAAGGCTTTACAACGAGAATCTGCTCACCTTCAGAACGAATCCATTGACGTGCGCCAACTACACCATCATAAAGGTTGTCGCCACTTTTAACAGTGTAAGTAGAAGCTACGAGTGTGCCATAGCCAGTTTGTGCAGCACAGTCATCAGCAATCGGGAATAGACCAGTATTGGTTGTAGCATCAAACATTCGAAGGTCAGCTTCGCCTTCACCCGGAGCAGTTCGCCCATCACCGATGAAGATAGCACGCTCAATCGAAAGTAAGATTTGGTCTAACAATTCACGAGAACGGAATTCTAACAATTCAGGGTTCTCATAGATTTCCATCGCATCAATGCTAAGTTTCTTATAAACCATCTTGTCATAAGCAACACGGATAGTATTTACAAGAGCTTCATCTACCTTGGTATCGCCTTTTTTATGACCTTGAGCTTCAAGACCATATTCGGCAGTTCCAGCTAAGGCATTATTCCTTAAGCCACGGCCATTAGTCCCACCAATATGGAAGATATATGATAGGATTCCATCAGCATGCTCCATAGCATCAGTAAACATGTTAGTGATGTTTAGAGGAGTGCCAAGTCCAGTAATAGCATCTTTAGATTCGAGAGCTTTGTTGAATCTCTCATCGAATTTGAAATTCGAAGCCTTAAGGGCATCACGGATTGCGTTGAATTTAACCTTCTTCGCTTCGGCTTTCATATCTTTAGTAACAACAGGCATTTCGTTTTTCACAACTTTGTCCCTAAAATTAATGTTAATATTATGAACTACTGTGTCTTTAGTTTCAGTCGTTTCTTCTTCTGAATCTTTAGAATCTTCAGTAGTTTCCTCAACCTCAGGCTCTTCGTCTTTTGTATCTCGAGCTGTAGGTTCAGTTTCTCCCTCCGGAACGGTCGTAGTAAATTCGTTAACTACTTCAGCAACTTTTTCCACAACCTCTTCGGCGAGTTTCTGCTTCATAGCAGTATTTTCATTAGGAGTAAGCTCGTCTTGAGATTTGCTCATTTCTGATTCTCCATTTTCGTTAATATTATTACCATCGTCAGCTTCTACAACTTCGCTACCCTTAGCCCCTATTGTATTAGCATCTTTATGGTCTATAGTCTTAGCGCGAGGGTCATTACCGGTCAATACCATCGAAATCTCTCGCAATATTCCGATAGGTTCTTCAATATTCAATCCAACTCCATAATATCCATCAGGGAACCAATCTATTCCCGTAGAATAACTAGCATCTTCGCTTATCGCATACGCATGGTCTGATAACGGGTCATTATTAGCGAAAAACATTCTCGCATGTAGCCCATCTTCTTCTAACCATACTTTACAACTACCGAATTGCTTCTCGATAGTATCTACTAATTCGCCGTCCTTAATTTCTCCATGGTCGGCTTGAGCTTTAACGGTATAATCTTCCGTTTGCTCATCTGGATTTTTATTCAGTGTTTTAATCGCTATTGGTTTCCCATCCCTACCCATAACATACAGATTTTCTAAATCTCGGATTTCTCCTGATTCCATAATCTGCCCTGAATTAGCAAGAATGTTCCTGAACCTTCGCTCTTCCGAGCTCTTAGCGTCTTTCAACACTTTGGCATCATAGAACTTCATAACTTTAGCATATCATATTTTTTATGTTTTTTCTAGTTAAAAAGCGCCCTCGTATCCAAGTTACAGGACGCCGGGCGAATCATCAGAGTTCTTGGAAGCTCTTCCTCGTCATTTTTATTATAGCATAAAAAGACCCCCATTACGGAGGTCTTGAATTGTAGTCCCGGATAATTTTTAGTTGTTTTCTAAATCCCCATGCTGTTTTAGGTTCTAAATTCTCAAATAAGAGAATCAGAATCTTCAGGCGTTTCTCTATCGAATCATTCTCGGAGATTTTCCCATACTTCTCTAGGAGTTTAAGCTCCGATAAGACCAACTCGGCACTCTTATCTCTCGGAGTCTGAATCCCGGCCATAGACATATGAATCTCACGATGAATTGTCTGTTGAGGGATTTTTATTACGCAATAGGGATAGAGCCGAAGTTTCTTAACGAATCCTTTGTTCCAACTCCTCCGATAGAAACAGAGATGATGCCGGTCGTATCTCTCGCTAGAGCATTTCTTAGCCAATCTAACCACCCCCCTTTATCCGAAACTTTTAAGGTGCAATTCTAATATAATTATACCAAAAAGAATCTGCCCTGTGCGGTGGGCAGATTTTCTAAAAAGTAGAGGTGAGAATTAATTATGCCTGGTTTTTATTTTAATTTAATTATAACATAACTATCTAATTTCTAGTTTAATTATAACAAGGAGATACAGCCTTTTTATTTTTCTATATAGGCCCAGTGTAAACTCCCAGCGTGGGACCTTCTCCCTTTCAAATGCTCAAACAACTGGGTAGAAGATATACCTGTTTGTTTAGAAGCATATGCCACACTATGATACCTCTTCCCAGTTTCCTTACAATAGATACTGCTAGGTTTCCTTCTCCATGGAGAAACGCCTAATTCTTTAATAGAATGCTCTTTGTTTTCTTTGGCGGACACCCATTCAAGATTGTCAACCCTATTGTTTAGTTTGTTCCCGTCTATGTGATTAACCTCAGGCAACCCCTTTGGGTTGGGGATAAACGCTTGAGCGACTAACCTATGCACTCTGGGGCTGAGTCTTTTACCATTGTTATCGGTTATCCTCAGTCTTTGGTATCCCCAATTAGATATACTTGGTTTCAATATTTTTAACGGCCCTTTCGCCCTCCCGAAATTGCTAATTTGGTATCTTCCTTCACACCCAGGGACATCTTTCCAGACTTCTTCCATCGTCCTCCAGCCTCGACCCGCTTATTATTAGGCTGGACAGGGCAGGCGGGTCGCTCTGCCCTTCCAGTTCTATTATACCATTATTTCAATCGCTTGATGACTTGTCCAGGGAAAATTAACCCTCGGTTGGTGATACCGTTATACTCGGCTAACTTCTGAGCATATCCATTGTTACCGAACAGTTCTTTCCCTGTATACCAACCCAGTTTCCTGGCGATACCTCCTAGGGTATCCCCTTTGACAACTATGTAAGTTTCTTCCGCAGGTTGAGGTTGTGGTGTAGGCTGAGGGGTAGGTTCCGGTTTCGGTTTAACATAGGCCTTCGGGCGGTAGAACCCAATAAGATTTTTGAGGCTTATGTTAATTATATTCGTAGCACTACCTCCCCCCTCACATGCAACAGAGCCTTGGTTTTCTCCTAAACAAGTTACGTAGCCGTTGTTATATGGCCCCAGACCCATGCAGATATGTCCATATTGCCCCCCATTAAATACTAGCCAATCTCCAGCTTGGATTTTATCTTTATTTACTGCCCAATAAGTTATAAAATTATCTCCAGCATTTTCTTTCCAACAATTCATCATACCTTTAGCCATACCGGTTCCACAAGTAGAAACATCTCTATCAGCGTAACTCCACCAGAATACACGAGCGAGGCTAACGCACTGACTTCCAAAACGATTCCCGGCCCGAATACACTTTCCTAAAGTCGCATTCTTAAAAGCTTCAGGAGAAGAAACATTATAAGTTTCAGCCCAACCTAAGTCTTCATATTCTCCCTCTACAACAGATAAACCTGTAGCTTCATCTTCAAATAATCCACCGTCTACTTCTTCAACTGTGGGGATTTCTTCTTCAGATTCTCCTTGGTCTTCATTTTCAAATACAGCCGGAATCTCCTCCTCAGAATATTCAATCGTAGCATTATACTTCCCGTTTTCTATATTAATATTTATTACCGCACCGGTTAACCCACCTATAAGTAATACGGCTAAAATGCTAATTAGCCATTTTAGATTTAGTTTTTTCATTTATCCTCCTTTTAATTAGTTTTAGTATACCAAACCGTTACATAAACATTAAAATCAGTTCTGTCTGAGTTAGTCGATATTACAATTTCTTGGGTGGTAGTTTTTCTAACGAAACAGTTTTCGTAAACTGTATTTACATCTGGGTTGGCTGAAGCGGACCCATAAGCACCATTTATCATATGAACAGCACCTGTGCTTTGATTTATTGCTACAGCTTCTAATTTGATATAAGTATCTAAGTTTCCGATATTAAGTGGAACAGTTTTATTAGTCCCATTGGGTAGAGCTCCAAAATTTACAGTCCTTTTATAAATCTTTTTGCCATCTATCCAGGTGTATCCGGTATCTGTTTCTGCCAATGAATAATTCCCAGACAATGTTGAAAAATCGATAGAAGCCGAAGTTACGACTTTGTTTCCAGCCAAAGTAGAAACTGTATTTTGTGTAATATTATTACTTGTAATATTGGTAGTCCCACTTGTAATAGTAATCTGTGCTAAAACAACATAATAAGCCGTAGTTCCACTCGCTCCGTCAGAGGTTATTGCTGTTCTAATAGTATTTTCACTTGGAGGGAGAGGAGAAACTGATGCTGTTCCTGTAACTGGAATTATTCCACAAGCTCCCGGATTATCAGCAGTTGAACTATCCCCTTGAGGTGGATTATCTACATAAGCTACTATTAAATCAATCCGGGAATTACTTGCTGGAGCAGAAGATAAAGTTACATTTACTGGAGAACCTGAAATATTATTAATCGTTGTTCTATTCCCAGCATTATCAACGGCAATAGCAACATCTCTCGTTGTTCCATCTCCACCTAAACTTACTGTTAATCCTGAATCTGGCGAACAAGCCCAACCACTTATAATCCCCCTTGTAAAAGCATTCGCCAAATCATTAAAAGCATTTACTGAAGTTCTACCCCCATAAGCTCCATTCGTTCCTATTGCGTTATTAGGATTTGTCATTTATTTTTCTCCTTTCTTAATTAAATCATTATATTCATTAAAGGTTGCTACCTTCATTTTTATTTTAACCGCATTACATTTCGGACAATTTATTACACAATCTAGGCTCTTGTCCGTATCGCCTAGAATCCACCCACATTTAGGGCATCTAATCTTAATCGCTCCCATTATACTAATACCTCATCAAAGTAACAACGACAATTACTGGAAATGACTCCGTTAGCAGTGTATAATGTAGATGTAGTTTCTAAATCATATACAGGAGTATCATGAACAGACTTAATCTTGACACCGACAATATCGTCAAACTTTATCAATCCGGCATCAGCGAGAAAGCTCTCTCTGAGCGCTTTAATGTTAGCCGTGGAGCTATCAGAAAGCGCCTGCTTGATTCTGGAGTCGTATGCCGAAGCAGAAGTGAATCTGCGTATATCCGGATGGCTAGCCTTACTCCCGAGCAGAGAAAGATTTTGACCCGTTCCGCCCACGACTCCATTCGTGGCAAAAAGTATACCTACGAGCAATTGGTCGATAGAGCTAAGCGCCGGGAGAGTATCACTATTAATTCCGCTTATGAACGGCAAATACTCGCCGAATTCACTGCTCGTTCCATTGAGAATATTCCTCAAAAGGCTGTCGGTAAGTATAACTTGGACTTTCTCGTTGCTGGTCGCATCGCCTTTGAAATCTTTGGCGGTAACTGGCATTTCTATGGAGCTCACGCCCGTAGTTTCACTGAGCGAGATAAATTTATCCGCAATAGTGGTTTCCTCCCCGTTTATTGTATTGTCGAACGTAAGAGATTTGACCCTATCGCTGTGTGCGATTACTTGGTCGCCTTGCTTGAGATTCTTCGCACAAACCCAACCTCTATTCGTGAGCAATATATGATTTGGGGTAACGCTAAGCCTATTCCCGCTGGCCGTTTCAAACTCCACTAAATCGCCGGTATAATTCATCTTCGTTGCAATTTTAACGCCATCAGCAAGAACTTTGGTATCTCCTAGAACACAATTAACATGAGCATTAGGAATTTTTCCTCCATCATTCCAACTCGTGTGTTCCCAAGTGATTAATTCATCGCCTACTTCTACCATATCATTAAAGGCATTTCCTAATTTAACCTTTTCTCCCTCCATAGCAGCACATACCGGACAGACCTTATTATCTCCTGAGGTTCTCCAGATTAATTCTACTTCTAACCCGTATTTTTTAGCTAATTCCTCATCTTGTTCTAATCTACCACTCCTAATCGCATATAAGGTTTCATTCCTCGCAATTAATTCTGCTCTATATCTCGGGAGAGCCGTAGCTAATCTTTCTGCTATCTCATTCGCAGTTAGCGTTTCCGTCCCAGCTAAAGTTTCTTCTAATATTCCTCTCGCATGCTCTGAATAACCATTTATTAATTGTTCGGCTCTGTTCCGGATTCTTTCACTTAAAGATTTACTTATATAAATATCGCCATTACTAATTGTTTTAGCAATCTCGCCTACTACATCGCCTTTAGCCAAAAGTTTCAGAGCTTCAGCACCTTCAACTGCCCCATGTTTTGCGTCATCTTCTAATATCTCTATCATTTCCTCGATAACGCCATCTATATCTAATGGGGTATTTTTTTGTTCGAAAATCGCTCCAGCTAATTCTACTAATAAATCGTAAATCTTTTTTTCTTCAGCTGTCATTGGTGGTAGTTCATCTAAAGTATGATGACATGAACAATTATGCCCACAAACTAAATCATGAGTTTTCTCTTCAGCTAAAGGGACTGTAGGCTTACTCTCGTCCTCCTTTTTATCTACCGTGCTAGTAATTGGTTTTGGCGCATTATACGAAATCGCTATTGGAGAATTTAACCCACCTTCAAGAGATTTTAGATAAATCCCAGTAGCAGCATTTTCCCATGATTTAGGTAACCCTAGTGCCTCAACGGCTGAAGAACCTGAAGCTCCAGCACTAATAAGATTTACTAATGCTTCTCCCCTAATTCTATTAATTTCAGCCTTAGCTTTTACTCGTTCAGTTAATTCCGGAATTTCTAAATCAAAAGTTATTCCATAACCTAATCCGTTATCTAAAACTCGCTCTAATTCATGCTGAAATTGGTTCCAAAAACTCATCAATGCCGGGTAAACTCTACGCTTAGTAAATTGGTGGTCGCTTAATTCAGCATTATCATATTTCGCACTTGAATCATCACCTAAGATGAAATTAGAAACGCCAATAGACTTATTTAACCTATCATTAACAATATCTACGATTTCTCTAATCGCTAAAGTAGAGTTATTGCCTTGAATTGTCTTTACTTCTACTTGGTCTACGCTTTGTCCCGTGTCGTTATCAAATTGCCTCCAAGCATAAATTGTTTTATTCCGATTTCTAGCACCCTTTAATTTACTTTCTAATTCTTTCCTCGTTTTGTCGTATTTCTCATAAGTGCTAGCTGTGATAAAAGTAATTGTTGCCGGAATGGCACCATTTTCAAAATACGCTCTCTGATATTGGGCAATTAAATCGTCTATTTGCGCCCATACTCTAACTGCAGATGCTGGAGAAACTCCTCGTTGGATATTCCTCGGGCTCCGACTAAATCTTAATCGCATTACTTCGTCTTCGCCTAAGACTTCTAATCCTTCTGTCGTTAATACCTGCCATTCCCAGCGACCATAACCTAAATAGATTCGGCATTCAGGAGGAATAACTGTATAAGCTACTGCTCTACCTCTTTTATCTTTCCATACATGAATATCTAATTCGTCCTCAGTTAGCCATGTAGCGAACATTAAATCCGAGAATTCAGCCCAACCCATTTCATCATTCGGGTCTTTTAACAATGCTAACTCCGGCGTACTTTTATCTGGCAATCTCGTTCCTCTATCAGTTACGCCATAAGGCATTACAGTTTTCATTTCATCTATCAACGGTCTAACTTGAGCGAATAGATTCTCATAATCAGAACATATCGGGCTTAAAAAGAATTGGTTAGATAATTCTTGAGCAAAATCCCGGGATTTTTTTCGTCTTCTAGCATCCTTCAAATTATTTATCCAACCCATTATTTACCTCTTTCTTTCTAGCTCTTGGCCTCTTAAATAAATCTTCGATATTAACTACGAATTTTTTCCCATCCGTGAAAAACGGCATTGTTCCAATTTTATGCTCAAATACTGCTTTATGGCATAATTCTTTGCCTTCAGGAGAAGCAAAACTAACTTTCCTAACATTTAATTTTTTATCGAAAATTAATTTCTTTAATTTCTTCCCCCTATCTCCACATAAAGGGCAATCTTGATATACGCAAATTATTTCTTTATTTTTCATTGTCCAAATTCTCCATAGCTCGGGTAATATATTTCTCAATTGCCCCGTCTGTTGCCTTGGAGAGCCGGTTCAAACCGGTTTCCCCACCCGTTAAATAAGTCTTTAAAACAACTTTATCTTCTGTGCTAAGTTTTTCACGAATAAAGGTTTTCGCGAAATCTTCTTCAAAACATGAAGCTAAAATTTCATCAGCTTCTCTGATTTGCTCAGTTGTTTCAAATTTTGTATTAGATAAACGCAATTTTTTTTCAGCGTCTATTTTAGGCTCGCATAGATGACCCTTAAAGTCTATCGGCTCAAGCCCATTAAAGTGTAACATCGCTCTTTGCTCCTGTTTAGCTATCTTTAGCATATCATATTTTTAGCTTTATCACAATGAGCGA
>Ga0247611_10006239_pt1 | contig 15387 bp, 10 predicted proteins | sample 177DNAGHGhighgp2_FD_192422 | JGI IMG/M metagenome (GOLD analysis project Ga0247611, IMG submission 192422) | Sheep rumen microbial communities from Palmerston North, Manawatu-Wanganui, New Zealand - 1770 DNA GHGhigh gp2 | ecosystem: Host-associated > Mammals > Digestive system > Stomach > Rumen...
CTATTTCCTATCGCTCCATTCCATCATTATTTAGAATATAAAGGAGTAAAAGAATATACCATAGTAATGTATATGCGATTGATTCAAACTATTCTAACTGTTACCGCAATCATAGCAATATTCTGGCAATTTCTATAAGATTAAACTCAAAAAAATATCAAAAATAAAAAAATAAAAATCAGAACCTCTTCTTTTAAGTATTTTTCTCTATAAATATGAAAAAACTTACATCTCGATGGTCTAATATTTATTCAAAACCTTTAAGATTCCGAGTCGTTTTATTATGTAAAATATTTGTAATCTGACTTTTATTGCAATTTTTCTTGCAAACTTTTGTTACATTCCAGCTCGGTCGAGATGGAAAATTTTGGACACTACTACGAATGTGGAAAGAATTTATACTCCTATTATTTATTGTAATTTTACTTCGATACGTACTACACAATCTAAAATGACGAATTAAAGCTGTAAAAAACAAAGAGAATACGAACAAAATCACACGAAAATTATTACTCAAAAATATCGAATCAAAATTTGTAATCCAATATATCCTATACTTTATAATCACAACCATTATTCTATTATTTTTGGCTTTATGACTACAACATGTATGAATCAAAGCATTTATATTAAGTGCAAAATATGATCTATTCTGATTCTTCATCTTTGGATTATGAATATGTTTAGCTCTATTATTCTTTACTGAAGAAGATAAAGATTTATTACAGTTATATAATAAGTTAATCATCCGATCTTTACGACTTGGTTTATTCCGATGGTTTATTGTACGATTAATGCCAAATATTCTAAAATATGTATGATACAATCCAAATATTTATGAATGAACTGTATGACAGAATCCACCTGCCGCATACTATACTCTAATAGATAAATGAAACGTAAGAAACCAATTCTTATTCGAGAGGCCTACAAGTTTTGGTTTCCGATTGATAGCGTTTTTCCCTGTATTTGTATTAGGATTTCTTAGAAAAAAATGATGGAAAGATCAAATATTTCCAACTATAATATTTTGACTTTTGATTCTTTCTACATGGTCTCGTGCATGAATAGCCGTCCGAATATTAGAAGCTATTGTTTTGTTTTTCATACTATACCGAAAGTCTATCAAAAAATATTTTGTCCGATTAGTCCTTATCGCAATAATTTGACTATGATGACTAGCCTATCTATCTAGATGAATCATGGTAAGAGAACATTCAAACACATGACACTTAGAGCTCATGAAAGCATGACGAGATATAGCCAAAGAAAATTTAATTTTATGACGATGAGCATGATATTCTGGACCTGCATCCCATCAATTATGTTATACAGATGAACCTGTAGATGTTTATCAAAATGTAGAGTCCATTCATCTGGATAATCATCGCTGTGAATTACTTAGAAAAGAAAATGTAAAAAATCAGATTTCTACGTACGGATTTAATCCAGAAAATCAATACTTGCAAATACTGATGGAATACTGAATCATTTGAATTTTATTCCGACTATGACTATGTGTAATTATTCTACGATATACTGCTAAAATGATATGGAAATATCGCAACAAAAATAAATCTCCTTACCAAGAACTATTATATTATAGCTTACTTTGATTCTGAATCTGATTTATATGATTATGCATTGAATGAATTGTTCTTCATTCATTAGTAGATAGAATGGTAATATATCCTTTCTTCTTATTATATGGAATCACTGTATGACTACGAGAAAAAGAAAAAGATAAACAATACATTCCACCACAACCACAAAAGAAAAAAAAGAAAAAAGCTGACCCAAAAAAACAATCAAAGAAAAAGAAATCTAAATAAGTATTTGACTTATAAAGGAGATTCACTATAAATCAGATGGTTTTCTTGTCCATATATGCCCCTAACTGCCAGCAATAGGGGACCTGCTCTCACATTGTATCAATGTGGGAGCTTTTTTATAAAAAATAATCACAAAAAAAATTCCGCATACCGCGGAATTTTTCAATCATTCAAACAATTAAATTAATTAACTGTACCTGTCAAAGTATTTACTACTACCTCATCTCACTCTTCTTTATAAAGAGGAACTTGGATTTCCATTCATGTCTCGATAGTAGCTGGTTTAGTTCATGCTTGAGCTCTATCTCATTTCACACCAGGAACTGTAGATATAATCTTGTATGTAATAGTAGAAGGCAAAATTACATTAATTACATTTCACTGATACATTTGTAAATATACATCCAAGTTATCCTTGAGATATCCAATAATATCATCTATTCTATCCTTTTCGATATCATAAATCTCTCCTGTATCATTCTCCATGAAAGAATATGTATCACCAGAATTATAGAGATAAACAGCATTTTGAGTAGCAATTTCAGCTTGTTCCAAGACTGCTCATGAATTATAAGTATACATATTCGTCTTTCATGTAACAATATCTTTTACCTTGTAAGTATCCACCGCTCATCATCTTCAAGTGTGATTATGTGAAGTTTCACTAACCTTAACAAGTTTTCCATCAATCAAAAGGATTGATCATTTCTTTACATCAGAAGTAGTAATCTTTACCATGAGTCATTTTTACAGCATATAAAAAACTGATTCTACTTATAGAAAAAATCTATAAAATAGCAAGTAAAAATACATAAACTAACAGAATTTTAATAACTTGACTTTTTGTGCAAAAAGGATATTTATTCATATAATAAAAATTTTACTACATATAGTACATCCCAAATGACCAATAACCCAAATTCTATCAACTCTATTGAATCTAATATAGATTCCAAAAAATCTAATAAATTTGTAGAAAGTACAAAAAAGGCTATAAGAAAGGTTTTGACTACTACATGAATCGTCGCTAATTCTATGGCTCCTGTTGGTACTCCTAGTGTAGTAGTACCTGCTAGTGTAAATACTATTACACGTATAGCACCTATTGCATCCACTACTATTAAAACGATTTCATTATGAACAGCTGCTATATTATTCTCATCATTCGATGAAAAGGGCAAATATGTAGAAATAAACAATATTAGACCTGTAGACATATTACCTATCATATGACAAGTAGAAGCTTGAGACAAAAATGTATACGAACACATTGAACATCTCAGAATAGCTGAAGCTACTAGAATTAGAGATATGATGTGGAAATATGGAGCTGGTAACCATAGTGCTGAAGAATATCAACAACTTATGAATAGACTAAATACTGGTATGACATGAGAAAATCCTTTATGATACGATAATTATGAAGCAATATGATGAAAACCTGCAGCTAACCCTAGTGACCATGCACATTGTGAGTGGAGTATATTAGATGCATTGATCAATCATGCAAACCTTAAAGTAGTTTGTGCTGAAGGTATCAAACGAAATGATATTTTAACAAAATATGTAAAAGATAATCCAAATTCCATAAACATATTCTGAAATTCCGCTTATGGAGAAGCAAATGATAAAGAAGAATACGATAGCCGACTAAATGATAATAATATTAAAGATTTATGCAAATCAGCAAATTTTATAATTTTTTCAGCATGAACCAATGTAGAAACCACAAAAAATAAAATTTATAATTGAGAATATGATGCTGATGAAAAGTGAATGTACTCTCTAGCATCACTTAGTAATTCAGATAAAAATAATCAGCCAAATACCCACCTCCTTGTAACAATTGCCACAAATAAAAACTGAGATATTGATCAGACAGACGTCGACCGAGAAAGTAGTAAATATCCAGTATGATTTTCAGACAATGTTTTATTCTCTTGACGCGGATTCCCTGAACATACAGAATGAGTAATATACTGACCATCATGAAGATATACGACATCAGATACCAATTATTTCAATGTAGCCATGGCTGATTTATGTTTCCAGATGTTCGCTGAAGTAAAAGATGTAGATGAATTACTTGAAATGATTAGATCCACTTGCCTTACAGACTATATTAGACTCGATTGACAGACTCAAGCTCTTCAACTCATGAATCCTGCATGATTTTTCCAGAAATATCTTATGCCTACAGCTCTACCTACAAGTCTCAATATCGATGAAACTATCACCCTAGAGAAATGATATTATCATGGTGTAATATACCAAATCCCTGGTGCAGAAGTAAACATCAATTGAGAGTGGATTGCTTTCTCTGATGACAACAAAGACCTCATCCTAGCTCAAAATCCTATGAACCTCAAATGGAGACTCAACGGTAAGTTACTCAACAAGTATAATTATAAACCAGGAGACACAATTAATGGTCAGATTCTTGTAGTCGATGACAAACGGAATGGTCTCAATATAACAAAGGATTTCTCCGTTAGTATAAAGTGAGAAATACCAGATAACATTAATTCCACAAAAACCAGTACACCTAATGCTTCTGCTACACGATACACCATCGATGGTCACCGTCTCAAGGCAAAACCTACTAAACCTGGTATCTACATAACAAATGGACAAAAAGTCATTATCAAATAAACACAACATAAAGTAAATTTTTAAATCTTTCTTTGAACTCAATATATATCCCTAAATATCAATAATTTTATGTTTCCATCAAACAAAATACTGAATTTTTACATTACAAAAAACTAAACGATTTTCACATTCCACTTTTAATTTTAAATTCCCTCTATTTTATTTCGAAAAACAACTCTCGCATCACACATCGAGAGCTGTTTTTTGTTATTTACCATAGTACTATGAAATAGGGTATACACATTTTAACGATCAATCTGGTAGTTCAATCTGTGTAGATCATTTAGGACAGCTTTTAGGATCTACCTCTATTGCAATACATCATTCACTACCACTTAAACAATCCTCACACCATAATTGTTCATCTGTACATTTATTTACACAGTCAATAGGATTTCATAACACCCAAGTACTTTTATCAGGATTAGGTTTTTGCCATTGCATACTACAAGATTTACATCCTCAACCATTTTCGTATTTAAAGTATTGATTTGATGGACATGATCTCCAACAAACAGTTTTTCAATTATACGTCTTTATGTGTGTTGCTGTACTATTACATCATTCGACGCATCACTCCGATTTATGTTCAGCAAATCATCATATTGTATTATATTCTTTTCGGGGTTGATTTGCAGATTTTGCATTATATTCATAATCAGTTTCACCCAAAAGATTAGCTGGTCTATTTCAAGAGCAAGAAAAACTAGAAGGCTCACATTTTTCTTGTGTCCAATCATCTGATGATGCAAGACATTCCCAATATGATTCTGTGCTATATATTCCTTTACATAAACGATCTGTTGGACAATAGTAATAACATCCAGCTGCGTCCTTATCGATATTATTAAATTCTGCTTCAGTACTTATATAATGCCAGTCATCATTGACTTTAGTTGGATTAGCAATATATTTTGCATTATTTCTCGTATTTCAACCTCTACATGATATACCTAAACAAGAGAAATAACCAAATGAATCTGAACAATAATAATCTTTTTCACAAGCAAAAGTACATGTATGTGGAGTAACACTACCAGCATTATCTACACAACTCCACTCCTTTAAATCATTATCAGCAGGTGGAAGTATATTATCATAACTTCATAATGCATGTGCAGGAAAATCTGAAGCTTTTATTATATCATTTCTTCTTGTAATACACCTTCCATTCTTTACCACACACTTTCTTTTAACTGGATCATACACATATGGATTATCACATACATCAATAATCTCTGAGCATCATATTAAATTACCACTCTTATCATATTCTTCAGTTCACTTTTCACATTTTACACATCTATCTCCCTTTCCTCAGCCAGCTGGCAAGAATACATATGGACTTTTACATATATAAGAACAATTATAATTCTGAGCTTCTTCCTTTGTTCTATATAATTTTTTTCATTCATTCTTATCTTTAGGTCAATTAACCTGCATAGCTATATCAAATATTGGATCATCAGATGTACATTCATATGTCGTTACACAAGCACCACTATGTGGAGGCTCTGCCTTAGTACCATCATCACATATACCACATTTAGTAGCTCAATTATTACAGAACCACATATACTCATTATTTGCATGTGATTGAGTAGTTCAAGCTACATAAGTTCAATCAGATGATTGACACTTATACTTATTTGCAAGTGTTTTAGCACAAGTATATGATAACTTAACACAATCACTTCCATTCCAACTATATCACGCCGATGTATTACATTTATACTGACATGCTCATGGTGTCACACTATCTGCTACTCTTGTCCATGTACTTGGTGTATATCCATATGTATATGTCGCTGATCATAGAGTATATTTTGTTCATGTTGGTTTTGTTCATCCACAATTATTCGTTGACAATACACAATCACTTCCATTCCAACCATATCACGCTGACGTATTACATTTATACTGACATGCTCATGGTGTCACACTATCTGCTACTCTTGTCCATGTATTTGGTGTATATCAATATGCATATGTCGCTCATCATAGAGTATACTTTGTTCATGTTGGTTTTGTTCATCCACAATTATTCGTTGACAATACACAATCACTTCCATCCCATTTATATTTCACTCACTCTTCATTACACATAAATGAACATTCTACTGAAGGATCTGAGCTATGTGTTGGTGTTTTATTCAATGGTTTCCATGCTCCTCCATCCAATATCTGAGTAAATTTATCATTTACCCAATATGAATTTGCTGGTTTTCATGAACAAGATTTTGATTGTTTAGATTTAGCAGCTTTACATTCTTTAATACTTTCTGCCCCATATTTACAGTACCAATACCAATAATTTTCATCATCAGGCTTTGTAATTTCTGTATATAAATCTCACTTCGTACAAGTATCTCTTTCACCTCCACATCCTGCTTCAGGCTTACTTGATCCACATTGTCCATCAGGTGGTATTTTCTGCTTACAATCTACTGAAGGATTAAGAGAAGTTGTCACGTTTCCATTTTCAGATTCACATGCCCAATGAATATAATTACCATTATCTATAAAAAATGCTCCTGTTCCAGCTACCACACTTCATATTTCACATCCATTCTCCACATTAAATACTTTTCAATTACAAGTTACATCAGCTGTAGCAGCACATTTTGGATTTTTTTGCGTACCATTACATATAGGAGCACAACTTCATCCTCCATGTAAAGAATTTCGGCCACTTCCATTATGACTACAGAAACATTTTCTTCAATTAGTACCATTTAATACTTTAATCATTCATCCTTCTCAAGCACTAATATCCTTTGTACCAATCACTAGAGATCATCATACAGTCAACTTAGCAAAACTGTGTGCCTTGTTTGCATTAACTACCATTCCATTTTCTCAATTTACCACAAATACATATCCCCCACCAACTGAGAGTGTATCATTTGTCCACAAAAAAGATCTAGTACCTCCTACAGTTCAATTTGATCAAACAGCAGCTGAATTGCTACTACTCAGGGTATTTTTATATCATATAGCAACAGAATAACTACCACCCAGAGTATTTTTATTTCAAATGGCAGTATCATAGAAACTATTACTATTAATAATATTTCATTCTCATCATAAAATTACAGAATGGCTACTATTATGTATTTGATTTCCTTTTCATCACAAAATCACATTATAAAAATTCTTATTACTTCAATCCATTAAATTTCATTCTCATCATAAGATCACATCATAGTTTCCACCACCTCATCCATTATTTATTTTATTACCTTTTCATCATAAAATACTACTATTACGGACATTTAAAATCTGATTAATTTGGCTTTCTTCAGTACCTCACGTCGTTATTATAAAGTTATTTGCTCCACTAATTTCAACCAATGGACCATCAATTCTATTTAGTTCTACTCCAGAATTATCTGATGTTGTAATCAATCTAACAGTTTTAAAATGCTGAACCGCATTTTTCAGATCCATAGTTAAAGTTTTTTCAGCCGCATTTACAACCATAAGTCACAACCCCAAAGTTGCAAATATTCATCATAAAACTAATACAGCTGTCTTTGAAATTTTCATAACTTTTTGTTTTAGATTATAAAATATATTTCGCTGTTCAATTATACTCAAAAAAAAATCGCTGTCAAATTTTCAAGGACTTTTTTTACTCAAAATAAAATAAACAAAAAATATTATATCATTCCAAATAAATCACAAAATGTAAACATAAAAGGATTTGATTATTTCCAAATTTTATATAATAAAAATATTTATTTTATAAAAAAAAATTAAAAAATGAACCTATTAGATCACGAAACCATACAAACTATTGTGGAAGTAACATGAGCTATATTTGCATATATTGGAATCTTAGTTATGATAGTTTGATGAATAAAAGCTGTATGTTTATTGATTTATAAACGATTTTTCAATCGTAGTTTTTCCACATGAATGATTCGTATAAAACTCTGACACTATTTGGTATTATCTTTAGAGTTTCTGGTTGCAAAAGATATCCTAGAATCTATAGTAAATCCAACCACCGAATGATTAATCACCTTATGAGCTATTGTACTTATTCGTACCGTACTTTCATACTTTTTAAATAAAGAAATCCTAGAAGTTAAAGAGGAAATAAAATATTATGAAGAAAAACTAAAAGCCCACGAAGAAGCAAAGAAAGAAAAACTAAAAAAAACTAAAGAAAAAACTACCACCGCAAAAAATAAAAAATAATAAATTATATTATCATACACTATTTTCCATTTCGAGCTGAATGAGATGATTAAGTTCTCATGCATATTCTAGAGGAAGTTCTTTGGTAATAGAAGAAATAAATCCATTCACTATCATAGCCATAGCTTTTTCTTCAGAAAGTCATCTACTCATCAAATAAAAAAGCTGATTTTCATCAATTTTTCATGCAGTCGCCTCATGTGAAACTGTCGCATCATCAGTTTTGATTTGAATAGTAGGAATTGTATCTGAAACAGAAATTTCATCGAGAAGTAACGCATCACAGCGAGTCGAAGCTACAGCATTTTCTGCACTTGGTTGGATTTGGACTAGTCCACGATACGTATTCACGCCTCATGATTTGGAGATAGATTTAGAAATCGTATTCGAGGATGTATTTTTTCATATATGAATAACCTTTGTACCAACATCCTGATGCTGATCTTTGGATGCAACAACTAAGGAAAGATTATCAGATGTAGAATTATCTCATTTGAGAATACTGCATGGATAGAGCATTGTCGCTCATGAACCTAAATTTCATCCAATCCACTCCATATGACTATTTTCTTCTACTAACGCACGTTTTGTATTCAGATTAAAAGTATTAATTGACCAATTTTCCACTGATGTATAACGCATTGATGAATTTTTACCAACAAAAATCTCTACACAACCTGCATGCAATGAACGTTTATCATATTTCGGAGCCGAACATCATTCAATATAACTACAACTTGTCGAATCTTCGAGAACGATAAGTGTATGCTCGAATTGACCTCCTTCATACGTATTCATACGAAAATACGCCTGCAAAGGATCAGAAATCTGAATTCATTCAGGGATATACACAAAAGTTCCACCGCTCCAAACTGCACCATGAAGTGCAGCAAACTGATGATCAGTAGGTGGCACAAGTTTCATGAAATACTTAAGAACCAAATCTGAATGTTCACGTATAGCTACTGAAATATCATCAAAAATAATTCAGCTTTTTTGCCATTTCTCTTTGAGTTTATGATAAACTACAGACGAATCAAATTGGCCTCCCACTCATGCGAGAAATTGCTGTTCGGCCTCTGGAATATTTAAACGTTGAAAAATATTCTTAATATTTTGCGGAACTTTATCTCGTGAATCTGCAGCTCACACGAATCACTTTTTTGGTTTAGCATAATAAACTAAATTATCAAAATCAATCGACGAAATATCTGGACCAAAACCTGGCCTTTTTATTTGCTGAAAAACCTTGAATGACTCCAGTCTATGTTGAAGCATCCAATCAGGCTCTTCTAAATCAAATGAGATTTTTTTGATAGTATCTTCATTTAATCATTTCAAAAAAACATCATACAATACACTATCTGGAGTCTCTATAAATGACTGATTATCTACCACTTTCAAATTTCAAAAAAAATAAACACAAAAATATAACAAATAAATCTGAAAAATCAATTCAACAAAACTTACTTTTTTTCTGGTTTCTTAAACCATCAATAAGTATTACTTTTTCATATATTCATACTCTCTTTCATATTTCACCAAATTGAACTAATTGAATATCATGATCCCTGTTTCATCGAATACCTACCCAAATCACTTCATTCATCCATCCAACTAAAATATTTCTGAAATTCGTTATAATTATGTAAATTTCTGCTAAATGAAACTGGAAACATCTTAGCCAAAAATTTGATAATCTTACCATCAATATTATACATTACAGTATTATTTGCCCATCCAATATTACTCTCTGATATTTGATTTTTCAAATAAGATACCAATTCATATTTATAGGATTTCTGAACTCAATCAATCCAATCTTGTTGATCTTGCGCCAAATTATCCTCATATCATAAAACATCTAAATTGGAATCAAATACTCACGACAAAAAAGCAATTTTTCAATTCAATCTTTCCACTTTTTTCATTGAATTTCACTCAAATTCGACCTGAACTTCCGACTGAGGAAAGATTCGAACCAAATCTCACTGTGGATTAATAATAATAAGTTTTTCATTTCTTTCTGTCTTCAGTGACGGATAAGATATTTTAATATTTTCAGACAAAACTTTAGCAAAATTTGGAATTATATCATAATCATCATAACCCATTAAGTTAGTCATCTGAATATAAGCATCTTTTCTATCCACTAAATCATTTACTCATAGCATTCTGATTTCATTTTGTCTATTCATCAAAAATCACTGTATATCAGGTTCTTCTGGATAAAAATAGAACATTCCAGAAATCAAAATAAAAAAACTAAATATTCATCAAACTATTTGTAATAGATACTTCCATCTACTTCTCAATTTAGTTGTCCATCGTATTCATAGAATTATCAATCACAAAAGTATGAATAGCTGATGAGAAATATTTAATAATGGACGGAAAAAAACATGAAGAAAAAGATATAAATTTCCATAAATCAAAACATTTCTAATAAGTTCATACTTTTTATCTGGTTCATACTCAATAGAATAATAATAGAAATACGAAAAACTAACGAGCAAAAGATATAATCGATATCTAAGTATAAAATCAACAAAAGAATCTTCCAATACAAAAACAACAAACAATCACAACAATACCCAAATAACTATAAACTGTAATAACTGTACTATTTGTTTTCTAGTAAACATCTATAAATCATAATCTAAATCTATTCTAATACTATTTTTTCTATTTTATTTGGAAAATTTTTCGACAAAAAATCTAGCAATTTATCTTGATTATCGGACTGTACCAAAAGTATTTTTTCTTCATCTTTTTCTATCTTATTACCCCTCAAACAATAATTCTGAACATAATTCAATTTTTTTAGATCATTCACAAGTCAAGATTTTAATATAGCAGTAATTATTTTTCTCAAATCTCTAGAAGTTCACCTATACACAAATGTCAGATAAATCATACAACAAAATTCTTACAATCTAAAAATCTGAATTTAATGTACAATTTCTTAATAAAAATTCAAGACAACACTAAAATTATATCAATCAATTCTCGGTTAACTCCCTTTTTAATGCCCCACGATCATTTGCATTAAACATTGCCATTTCTGCAGTAATCTTTCCACTTTTCACCAAGCGTACAAGATCATCTTCTAATAAACACATTCAACTCGCTCTATAAGTATATATCACATTTCTTAATTGATTCATTTTATTTTCACGAATAGTGTTTTCCACCGCCTTATTATTTAATAGAATTTCATGAGCTGGAACCATTCATTTTCAATCGACTGTTTTAATCAATTTTTGAACGACTACAGCTGTCATATTTTCAGAAATCTGATTTTTAATTGTTGGCTGTTCATCCTCAGGAACCATTGATATAATCTTGTTTATTGTTTGTTCCGCTGATCTTGAATGAATTGTAGTCAACACCAGATGTCATGTTTCAGCTAAAGCAATAGCATTTCTCAGAGATTCTGTATCTCTAACTTCACCAAACAAAACAACATCTGGTCTCTGTCTCATAGCATATTTCATAGCAGAACCAAAAGAAATTACATCCTTACCCAATTGTTTTTGTTCAAAAAGTGCTTTCTTAGGATCAAAAATATATTCAATAGGATCTTCAATCGTAATAATGTGACATGCTCTCGTAATATTTATCTCCTCAATCATTGCAGCCAATGTTGTAGACTTTCATGATCATGTAGGTCACGCCACAAACACTATTCCACTAGTCTTTTTTGTTAAAACCCTCAATATATCTGGCAATCACAAATCACGAATAGTCGGAATTTTCTCTTCAAGCAACCTAGCAACCACCATTTTATGTCCTCTTTGACGAGAAATATTAATTCTATATCTACGTCAATGTACAGAATATCATAAATCACAACTAAGATTCTGTTTATATAACTCCTGATCTTCTTCTGTCATCAAAATATTCGCAATAGCTTCCAATGTCGGATCTTCTAATTTTGGAGCTGTTGTCACCCTATGAACCTCTGAATAAATTCTAAGTGCAGGTTCCTCGCCATAGGTAAAATATATATCTGATGCTTTATTCTGGATCATCAACTGCAATAAGTACAAAAGATAATTCCTAGGATCTAAAACTGTTCAATCCTCCAAAGCGACTGAACCATCTTCCAAAGTTCATTTACCTTCTGGAATTTTACTAGAATCATTTTTTAGCAATCCATTTGATCATGTAGAAGTATCTTCCTCAACTTCAACTTCTTCATTAGGATTATCACTCAACATATTCGTTAGATCCGCCATTTTTTTATTTTTATATATAAAAAGAAAATACATTTCTCACTGCAATTATAATCAAAAAAATTATATATGCAAAAATTTCAGGACTTTTTTTATTTTTAATTAAAACCACATATCTACTACGAAAAAAATCATATTTTCAGCTTGAATTTCCACATAAAATTATCAATATATTAAACTGAATACATAATAATTGTATTATTTTAAAATTCACATAAATATATAATGTCTACACTTATTGTTGCCCTCCTCGTAACTTGAGGAGTAGTTATTTGAGCAATTGGTTGATTTTTTGGTTACAAAAAAACCATGACTGAAAAAGCCATCAAATTCAAAGAAAGAATGGCTAGAGCCAAAGAAATCGAAGAAGAGATCCTTGAAGAAGCAAAGAAAAAATGAGAACAACGCATTGCAGAAGCGGAAAAAAAAGCTGAAAAAATCGAAGAACAAAGATTAGCAAAAATGGAAGAAATCCAAAATCGTCTCCTAGATAGAGAAGAAAAAATGGAGCAAAGACTCGAAAAACTTGAAGAAGAAAAGAAAAAAGTTCTTGATTTACGCCAACAAGCTGAAGACATAGTAAAACAACAAATGGATAAATTAGCTGAAATTGGAAAATTATCACCAAAAGAAGCAAAAGAACAAATCTTTGCTATGATCGAAAAAGAACAAGCTTCTGAAATTGAACGTTTCGTTGAAAAATACAAGACAATCAAAACAGAGGAAGCCGAAACTGAAGCTGCAAAAATCATAGTTCAATCTTTACCAAAATTAGCTACTCAGAATATCGATGAATTTACTACAAAAACTGTAGATTTACCAAACGAAGAATTTAAAGGTAAATTAATATGAAGAGAATGAAGGAATATCTCATTTTTCGAAAAAACTACATGAGTTGAATTACTTATAGATGACACTCCATGATGTGTTAAGCTTTCATCTTTTGATCACGAAAAAAGATTTATAGCTGCACAGACTTTGGAAAAATTAGTAAAAGACTGAAGAATCAACCCAATGTATATCGAAAAGATTTACAATCAAGTTGTAGCTGACCTGGAACAAACATTTATTGAAAAGTGAAAGGAAGCTTTGAATATATTAAATCTTCCAATGATGAGTCCTGAAATTGTAAAGACAATATGACAATTCTTCTTACGTTTCAGTTATGGACAAAGTCTTTGGCAACATTCAGTTGAAGTAGCTAGAATTGCTGAAGCAATCGCAATCGAAGTATGACTAGATCCAGTAATGGCTAAAAAAGCATGATTATTACACGATGTATGAAAAATCATTTCAACTACATGAGAATCCCACACAAAATTATGAGCAGACTTACTTAGAAAATGGTGAATGGATCCAATAATTATAAATGCAGCTGAATCACATCATTACGATGTAGCTATGACTCATCCAATTTCTTGGGTAGTTGCAGCCGCTGATGCTATGTCTGCATCTCGTCCTGGTGCTAGATTCGACACAAAAGAATTATTCATTGAGAAAATGTGAGAACTTGAAAAACTTATCACGGAAGTAAACTGAGTAGACAAAGTGCATATCATGCAAGCCGGAAGAGAAATTATGGTTTATGTGGATCCTAAAGAAGTTCCTGATCAAGACGTAGAAAAAGTATTAGAAGAAATCTGAGTAAAAATAGAAGACCAGCTAGATTATCCTGGAATTATCAGAATTTCATGAATCAGAGAGACAAAGATTATACAATACCTAAGATAATAATATTTAATTAAAAATTATAATTATGTATCCATATATTGAAATATTCGGAACACAGATTTCTATGATGGTTATAGGTACAATAATTGCTACTATAATTTTTTTGGTGACAGCACGAATATTAACAAAAAGAAATCACCAAGATTTTCTAAAATTATTTTATCGACTACCTTGACGAATTATTTTATCTTACGTACTATGACGCTATACGGCATTTGCACTAGAAACTGGAGTATATTTTCCACACTCATTATCTCAATTACTCACAATATTAAGTCCACAAAATTTTAATTTTCATTTTGTAGGACTACTACTTGCTACATGGATATGTTTAGCCATATTTTTTTCTAGTATAAAAAGAACAGAAAATAAAAAAATCCGAGCAGATATAATTTTCTTATCAATGGCTAATGCTCTAATTATATTCTGAATTTTCATCACTCTATGAGATTCTGTAATATGAAAACCTACGGAAAGCATATTTGCAATACGTTCATTAACTGACAATAGTGCCCTAACCAAATTTGATGGTGTATACCCTGTATGATTATTCATATCATTCTGAGTCCTCATAATCCATGTATTAGTATCAGTTTTTAGTATCATACTTAAAAAAAACGGACTATGAATGTGGTGACTAATTTGAATATTAATTGTATTTAATATCGCTTTCTTATTCCAATCTTATCCTAGATACTGATTAATATCCATATTTTGAACATCATTTG
>Ga0247611_10006240_pt1 | contig 15387 bp, 16 predicted proteins | sample 177DNAGHGhighgp2_FD_192422 | JGI IMG/M metagenome (GOLD analysis project Ga0247611, IMG submission 192422) | Sheep rumen microbial communities from Palmerston North, Manawatu-Wanganui, New Zealand - 1770 DNA GHGhigh gp2 | ecosystem: Host-associated > Mammals > Digestive system > Stomach > Rumen...
AGATATGGAATTCACAGTCGAAGAAGGCAAACTCTACTTCTTACAAACCAGAAGTGGTAAGAGAACTCCTGCTGCAGCCTTAAAGATGGCTTGCGACATGGTCGATGAAGGCTTAATCACTAAAGAAGAAGCCGTCTTAAGAATCGATCCAGTTTCCTTCGATAAATTATTATTACCTAACTTCGATAAAGATGACTTAGCCGCTGCTAAAGGTCGCTTAATCGCGCAAGGTAACCCAGCAGGCCCAGGCGCTGGTACAGGTAAATTAGCCTTCACCGCCGAAGATGCTGAAAAGAGACATAACGCTGGTGAAAAAGTTGTCTTAGTCCGTGCTGAAACATCTCCAGAAGACTTAATTGGTATGATTGCTTCCGAAGGTATCTTAACAATGCGCGGTGGTATGACATCACACGCAGCCGTCGTTGCACGTGGTATGGGCAAATGCTGTATTACAGGTTGCGCAGCCGCTATTATCAACGAAGAAAAACAAACACTCACAATCAATGGCAAAGTCTATGGTCCAAATGATGTTATCTCATTAGATGGTTCTACAGGCTGTGTCTATGAAGGTGATATCAAGAAAGTTGCACCAGATCTATCAAGTGGTAACTTCGGTAGATTAATGGGTTGGGTTGATGAAGCCCGTGACTTAAAAGTCAGAGCTAATGCTGATACACCAAGAGATGCTCACCAAGCCAAACTCTTTGGCGCTCAAGGTATCGGTCTCTGCCGTACAGAACACATGTTCTTTGATAAAGATAAAATCTTCCATTTCAGAAAGATGATCTTAGCCGACAACGTTGAAGAAAGAAAAGCTGCTTTAGCAGAAATTGAACCTCTCCAACAAAAAGACTTCGAAGGTTTATTCGAAGAGATGGGTGACCTCAATGTTAACATTCGTTTATTAGACCCACCACTCCACGAATTCTTACCTCAAGAAGAAGACAAGATTGCGGAATTAAGCAAAGCCACTGGCCATCCAGTCGCATACATCCACAAGAGAATTGAAGAATTACACGAATTCAACCCAATGATGGGTCACCGTGGATGCCGTTTAGACGTTTCCTATCCAGAAATTGGCGAAATGCAAACACGCGCAATCATCAAAGCTGCTATTGCAGTTAATAAGAGAAAAGGTTTACACATTGAACCTGAAATCATGATTCCTCTTACCTTAGATTTAAGAGAATTAAAATTTGTCAAAGCTATCGTCTGCAAAGTCGCTGATGAAGTTATTAAAGAAGCTGGTGTCAATCTCAAATACCACATCGGTACAATGATTGAAATCCCACGTGCTGCTTTATTATCAGATGAAATTGCTAAGGAAGCAGAATTCTTCTCATTTGGTACAAATGACTTAACACAAATGACCTTCGGCTTCTCACGTGATGACGCTAGTAAATTCTTACCAGATTACTACAAGAACAAGATCTTAGAAGAAGATCCATTCAAGACACTTGATCAACACGGTGTTGGCAAACTCGTTAAGATGTCTGTCACTGATGGCCGTAGAACTAGACCTGATCTCCATGTTGGTGTCTGTGGTGAAACCGGTGGCGAACCAAACTCCATCGACTTCTATCACCAAGTCGGCTTAGACTATGTCTCCTGCTCACCATTCCGTGTCCCAGTTGCTAGATTAGCCGCTGCTCAAGCTGCAATTAGACATCCAAGAAAGAAATAATTGCCTAAGCAAAAAATAAGCCTCTAGAATTTCTAGGGGCTTTTATTTTATAAAAAATTATTTATTAATAGAGACCTTTCTTATATAAGCCTTTATCGGTTAATGCTTTCAAAGCTTTAACAACGGAAGGTTTATCTTCTCTATATGTGACTCCATACCAGACATCGGGTGTGGAAATTAATTGCAATGTGGCTTGTCCTTCACCCACAAGTCTAGAGACTTCATCAGGAATAAGGAATTCCGCTTTTAAGTTATCAATGTTTTCTTTTAAGAAGACAGGCAACTGTTTTTCTAATTTAGCAATAATATCTTTAGAAAAAGCAAATAAGTTCATAGACACTAGTTGACCTGGTGCACAGGTAAACGGTTTTTCATGACTATCAAGTGGTTCCGCTTGAATAACACCTTTTTCATCTTTATAGACACTAGATTCAATCATTTTGGTTAAGTAATGATTATTATCGTAGAAGCAAACTCCGCGTTTTACAGAGCCATTTTCCGCAAGTGTGTTAGCAACATCAAAGGCGATGTTTGCATATTTACCTTCGCTATCTTTTGGTAAGCTTCTTAAATATTTAGCAGCGACTTCATAGGTCTTTTGTCCATAGTAATCATCACCGTTAATAATGATGAAATTATCTTTGATAAGTTTTCTGGCAGCAAGAATCGCGTGAGCGGTACCCCAAGGCTTAACTCTTCCTTCAGGACATTTGAATCCTTCTGGTAGGTCGTTTAAATCTTGGAAAGCATATTCCGTTTTCACAAGAGGTTCAACTCTTTTGCCAATGGTTTCTCTAAAGATCTCTAAATGCTCCTTCTTAATAATAAAGATAACACTATCAAATCCAGCGCGTATCGCATCATGAACAGAATAATCAAGAATGAAATTTCCATAATCATCCATTGGTTCCATTTGTTTTAATCCGCCGAATCTAGATCCCATTCCGGCCGCTAAAATAACTAATTGCATAAATAATCTCCTTATCGCACTACTATTTTATTTAATTGAACTCGCATATTTCAACACAAGACAAATGGTCTTAGCGTCTTTAATTTCCCCATTTTCGATCATTTTCAAGACCTCATCGAGAGAAAAGTAATAGATATCAATATCTTCATCCGCATCAAGGTGTCTATTAACTTCTTGAAGACCATTAGCTTTATAAAGATGAATAATCTCGTTTGTGTAACCGCAAGAAGGATAGATAACTCCAAAGTCCGTTAACGACTCCGCTTTTAAGCCTACCTCTTCTTCTAGTTCTCTTAAACCAGCAGCATATGCGTCCTCATTTTTTTCTAATTTGCCAGCAGGAAGCTCAAACATTTCTTCTCCATATGCATAGCGAAATTGTTTAATAAGAACAACCTTTTCTTTGTATATTGCTAAAACACAAACTCCACCATGATGATGGATAATTTCTCTTTTAACAATCATGCCGTTTTTTGCTTCAACATCATCGCAATTTAAACGTAATATTTTACCGTCATAAACGACGTTGCTTTTTATTGTTTTTTCGTATTTTTTCATTAAATTTTCCGCAAATCCTTGTTATTTTGCGATTTTTGCAAAGGATTTATAGAAGACAAAGTTATTGTCATTATCGATGTAACCAACTTCTCTATCATTGATAATAATTGATCCATCATCATCAACAAAACCTATCTCTCTATTATCAAAAGTGATGACGCCTTCATCACTAATATCAGCAAATTTTTTACGTGAAATAATTAACTCGTTGTCTTTAATGTAACCGACGAGTTGATCATCAACATAAATATTCTTACCAAATGAATTTATTATTAGCATTTTTACTTTTCGTATTGGTATGGGCCAATGTGTTCGTTGTTTCCAATGGTCTTATTAGAGATGTTGGAGCAGAACACTCTATTGTTGTTCCCCATTTTAACGTTTTCTAAGACAACATTAGGTCCGATGACGTTAGCTTCTCCAATATCGCATTTACCCAAGATGGTTGTGTTGGGATAAATAATTGTATCTTTTCCAATTTTGACATCTGGAGAGATATATGTACTATCTGGATCTTCCATAGAAACACCGCTAAGCATTAACTCGTGGTTTATTCTCTTTCTCATGACTTTCGCAGCATAAGATAATTGGACGCGATCGTTAATTCCAAAAACTTCCACCATATCTTCAACAACGAAAGAGCCAACAGGCAAGTTGTCTTTGACAAGGAGTTCAACTAATTGTGATAGATAGAACAACTTTCTGTTATTGTCTTGAGTCATTAAAGGCAGATATTTGAATAATACTTTATTATCGATGACACAAATACCTGTATTAGCTTCATTTATATCTAATTCATATTCAGAACAATCGGTTTCTTCGCGAATCGCTAATAGCTTGTTGCTCTTTTCTTCTCTAATTAAACGCCCATATCCAGTGGCATCTGGTAACACACAAGAAACAACAGTTAATGCATTTTTTTCTTTTTCATGAATGTGCATAATTGTGTTAATTGTTTTTGCAGACACCAAAGGTGTATCTCCATAAATAACTAGTGTTTCTCCGTCTAAGTCTTTTAGGATGCTCTCGGCTTGTTGAACCGCATGACCAGTACCTAATAACTCCTTTTGCCAGACAACTTCAGCATCCTTTCCCACTAAATATTTAGTGGTTTCTCCGCCAAAGCCCACCACAACAGAAATTTTATTGAAACGTAGTTGTTTCAGGGTATCTAAAACATATCTAATGATTGGCTTTCCTAAAATTGGATAAGCAACCTTAGATGTATTTGGATCAAGAGAATGCATTCTTGTTCCTTTTCCTGCGGCTAAAACTATTGCGTATCTATTCATACATAATCTCCTTATTTCAATTTCAAAACTTTTGTGACTTCCACAAGGTATTGATTTTCTAGTGATTTTGCTACTGATTTAATTAATTTTTTATCCGTGCTTAGAGCGAAGACTGACGAACCTGAACCGGTCATTTGAACAATTTTTAATCCTGCCATTTTAAGTTTATCTTTGATAACTTGTATTTCAGGAACTAATGATATGGCTGGCTCTTCTAAAGAGTTAAATATCGATTTAGCTAATAAATCATCATCGCCTTCTTCAAGTGCTTTTTTCACTACATCAACATCACCCATAGGTAGTGTCATTTGATCACTAACTTGATATACACCTTGGGTGGAGCATCCTTGTTCTGGTTTGACAATCAAAACGTAATAATCGTTTTTAACGTTGATAAATTCTATCTTTTCACCAATACCTCTACATCTAGCAGGTTTATTAGTAATGAAAAATGGAATATCAGCACCCAAACCAGTAGAAATATCAACCAACTCTTCATATGGGAGGTTTAGTTTTAAATACGAGTTGACAGCGTTAATAACTGCGCCGGCATTTGAAGAGCCTCCTCCTAAGCCAGATTGCATTGGAATGACTTTGTGGATGGTAATTCTAAATTTATTATGAAATTTATATTTCTTTTGCATCTTTTCAATAGCGGCGGTGGCAACATTGTATTGAAATAAACCAAGTGAAAAATCATCAATGGTCACAAAGTGATCCGACGCATTAGAAAGTTCACTAAACAAGATAGAATCATGTAGCTCTAAAGGTAGCATGATCATATCTAATTCGTGATAGCCGTCTTCTCTTTTACCAACAACATTAAGGCAGATATTAATTTTTGCGTAACTTTTTAATAATAAACTTTTCATAGGCACTTAATTATATTACTTCTTCTTAAATAGGCAACTTTATTTTATGAAAGGTTTTCAATGAAAACAATTGCTTAAAATTTACATAACACGTCATATATGCTTTTAAAACCGGCCGGAGATATCTCTTCCGGTCTCTTGTTTGGAGCTATTCCTACAGCTTCTAAAACCGAATTAGCTTTAGATTTATCTTCTAGATAAGATGACAAATTGTTATAAATAGTCTTCCTTCTATTAAGGAAAAGGTTTTTTGCTAATTTATAAATATTTAAGCAGTAGTCATAATCAATGTTTTTGTTAATTAAAATTGAAAAAACAGTTGATGAACATTTAGGAGCAGGATAGAAACTACCGGGTTTAACTGTTAATTCTTTTTTGGATGTTCCTAAGATGAATAAGGATAGAAACTGGTCCGTATTCTTTTCCAGAAACATCAAAAAATCTTGGGAAGGCTTCACTTTGGCACATAAGAACCATTTTTTGGCAAACTCGAGCATTTTCCAGAAGATATACAACCGTTTCTGTTGTGATGTTGTAGGGTAAGTTTCCAATAATTTTTGTAAATTTTGAAACATCTTCTTTTCGAATATCGTTAAGTATCAAAGAAACGTTTTCTTTACTATATAAAATCTTTAAGAAATCAATCATTCTTTTATCAATATCTACAAGAGTTATTCTTGCTTTATCTTTTAATGTTAAAAAATGAGTTAATGATCCGATTCCAGGACCTATCTCTAGCACAGTATCAATATCTTTTATATCTAACAAATCCACAATTCTTTGGCAAATATCTGGTTCTAGTAAATAGTTCTGGCCATAATCCTTATCTGGTTTTAATAAAGATTTTTCTATTATTTCCATAAAATTGTTTCTATTTATTTCCATAATATTCATCCATCACTTTCTTAGTTTCTTTTTCCTTAATGTTTAAAAAATTAAGTCTTTTAATCATTGTTTTAAAATTGCACTTGCCTAAATGAAACTTCGCACATATTTCTTCTCTTAATAAAGAATCGTTATCGTTCATTAAAAACAAATACTCGTTATATGGTTGTGGCTTTTGCTTTGAAAAATGCTCTTTAAGAGCAGTTATAATAGTTTCTTTATCGCATTCCGCAATTCCGTGCTTGTGGTTCTTATGACAAGACTCATAACTTACTTCGACATTTATAGCGAAAGGAAGGAGTTTATTTAAACGTTCTCTAATCTTTTTACCAGCATCATCTGGATCGGTTAATATAATAACTTTCTTTTGAGTGGAAACATGCTTAAGGAAATCGATATCTTGCTCTTTAATATCATATCCGTTGGTGCATACATACATGGCATCAATAAATGAGCTAAGATAGGAAGAATCGCCTTTACCTTCTACTATTAAAACACCATCAATAAAATATCTCATAATTTACACGTGAAACAATTTGCATGAGTTCTGGTAAATGACATCAAGAATATGCTTTTTAGATAATCCTTTAATACGAGTTATTTCATCGATTACCAAGGCAATATTCTTTGGTTCATTAACGGTTCCTCTTAATGGGTGTGGAGATAGGTATGGGGAATCCGTTTCCACAAGCAATCTATCTAATGGAACTTTCTCGCAAACTTCCTTCGGTGTCTTCGCATTAGTGAAGGTTAAAGGACCATCTAAACCAATATACAACCCTAGATCTAAAACGTCCTTTAGTAATTCGACACTACCAGAGTAACAATGCATCACACCGCTATATTGAGGGCGATGTTCTTTTAATATTTTTAAACAATCTTCAAAAGCTTCACGATTATGAATTGAGATTGGTTTATGGTGTTCGTTAGCGAAATTTATTTGTTTAATAAACCATTCTTTTTGTTTTTCTCTTTGAATAGGATCTTTGACCCAATGATAATCAAGGCCAATTTCCCCTACAGCTACTACTTTAGGATCATTAATGTGAGACATGACATCATTAAAATCTTCTTCGCTTACTCCATCTATGTCTGTGGGATGAAATCCAATAGCGGCGTAAATTTCTGGGTATTTATTGGCTAATTCCACTGCCAAAAGGGAACTCTCTTTGTCCCAACCAATAACTAAAAATTTATTTACACCAACTTTTTTTGCGGACTCAAGAACCTCATCTAGTCGTTGATAGAGTTCTTCAGAATTTAAATGGCAATGTGTATCAAATATCATTATTTGCCAACACAGAAACGAGAGAAGATTTCTTTACTTAAATCAGCCTTGTTTCTCTCTCCTAAAATATCTAAGATTGCATTAAATGCATCCATCAAATTCACAGATATTAATTCCACAGGTAAATCATTAGCGGCATCTTCTTTAGCTTTTTGCAAAGAAGCTCTAGCTTGCTTTAACAAACCAATTTGTCTGGTATTAGCTAATGCGGGTTGTTTAAATGATTGCTCATCCAAACCCACTAAACGATAGATTTCTTTTACTAACGGATCAATATCCTTTGTTAAAGCAGATATATAGATATTGCTATCAGATTTTTCTTTGATTTTGTCGGATTTATTATAAATAATAATTCTATTGAATTTTTCGGTGAGTTTTAAAATTTCATTGTCTTCTTTTTCCAGTTTTTGCGAGCCGTCTAAAACAACTATAACAATCTCAGCTTCCTCAATGGTCTTTTTCGCGCGATTGACACCGATTGATTCAACTTTATCAGAAGAATCTCTAATCCCGGCAGTATCAAGTAAATGCAAAACAATGCCATTTAAATTAATTTCGCCTTCAACAATATCTCTTGTTGTTCCTGCAATATCAGTAACAATCGCTTTTTCTTCACCCACCAAAGCATTCAAAAGAGATGATTTTCCAACATTTGGTTTACCAACAATTGCGACTTTAATGCCATCTTTAATTATTCGGGCTTTTTCGCCATCATTAATGAGTTTATCAATCATTTGGTTAATCTCATCACACATTGTAATTATCTGCTGTTTATTGGCTTGTTCGATATCTTCATATTCTGGGTAATCAATATTTACTTCAATTAAAGAGATGATGTCTGCTAAACGAGTGCGAACAGGAGTCAAAAGACCACTGGTTTTGCCTTGTAATGAAAACATCGAAATATCTTTAGCTTCTTTGGTGGTTGCGTTAATGATATCGTTAATTGCTTCCGCTTGAACTAAGTCCATTTTTTGATGAATAAAAGCGCGGGAAGAATATTCACCGTTTGTGGCCATTCTAGCGCCATTTTCAATTAAAATGTCCAAGATTTGCTGAGAAATTAAGGAACTTCCATGGCAAATAATCTCCACAAGATCTTCTCCAGTAAAGCTCTTTGGACCTTTATAAATCGCAAGAACAACTTCATCAATTTTTTGGTTCGTTTTTTTGTTTTCAATATAACCAACAAGAAGAGTTCTTTCCTTTATTTTTCTTATATCTTTGGAAAAGCATTTACTGACCACATCAAAGCAGTCATCACCAGAAACTCTAATGATGGCTAATGCTGATTTCATTGGGGGTGTGGCTAATGCAACAATTGTTTCAAACATAAATGCCTTTCCAAAAAAGCACCCTAAGGGTGCTAATTATTCAACGTAAATGATCTGCACTTGACGATGTGTGCCTGAGCCTGTGGATTCGGTGCGAATATTATTCATACCGGTACAAGCATTATGAATAATTCTTCTTTCGTCTGCTGGCATTGGATCAAATGTATATGTTGTTTTAGTCTTTTGAACTTCTCTAGCGCACTTACGAGCAATTCTTGATAAACGATCATATTTGTTGTCCTTGTAACCATTAACATCAAGTAAAACTCTAAATCTTCTATGGAAGTGATTGCTGACCGCTAACTTTGTTAATTCATTTAAAGCTTGAAGTGTTTTGCCGTTCTTTCCAATAATAATTGGATTGTGTGTGGAATCGATAGTGATGCGAATAATATCATCATCAAGTTTGGTGTTAACTGTGCTTTCGATGCCCAAGTTATCTAAGGCTTCTAAGACATAGTCTTCACCGAACCTAATAACATCGGATAAATCATAGACATCAACAACAATTTTCTTGCTGAAAATGCCTTTTGTTTTATCGGTGACTACATATATTAATTCGTCAACAGGAGTTCCACTTTCAACACTGGCGGCTTCTAAAGCTTCTTCTACTGTTTTTCCAGTATATGATTTCATATAAATCTCCTTATTTCTTCAATTTTGATTTGCGATTCATAATCGCGTGTGTAATGAGTGTTTGGCCAATTGAGAACAAAGCACCAACTAACCAGTAAACACCTAAAGCAGAAACCAAAGAGAAACCCATGAAGATAATCATGGCAAGCATAATATATGTAAACCATTTCATCTTATTGTCGGATTCTTTTTGCGCTGGATTGCGTCCTAATTTGGCAATCTTTTTCTTTTTAGCTTTAGCTAACCATTGTGGTAAAAGCATGGCTACTGTTTGAGCAGCACTCATTAATAAGAACAAGCCAAGGGCTGTCCAAACACCTGATCCTGGATTCTTCCAGTTAGACCAGGTGGTAATAACACTGCTAATAGATGTTGATAAGTTTAATCCTAAAACAGAACCGGAAGATAAAACCGCACTTCCTTGCATGGCGCCCCAAACACAGATGAAGACAGGGAACTGCACAATCATCACTAAGATTGAGGTGAATGGATTAATCTTATGTTTCTTATATAGCGCTTGTGTTTCTTGCGCCATACGTTGTTTTTCATATTGGTTGGTGTTTGAGTTTGGATATTTAGCTTGAATTTTAGCAATTTCAGGTTGTAATTCTTGCATCTTGGTGGATGCTGTTGTCTGCTTAAATGTTGCGAGCAACATAACTGATCTAACAATCAATGTTACAAATAAAATAGCTAATAGTTGTGGGACACCGTTTCCAGTAATTGGATTGATATCTTTTCCGCCGTTAAAGCCAACGGCAAAAGTGTCAATCATCCATCCAATTGGGTAAACCAATAATCCAGAAAGGAATCCAACCTTACTCCAGGCATAGCCCCAACTCTTTTCTTCTATTTCAACAGCGATGCCTGATCCATAGTTACCATAATATCCACCTTTGGTGGCTAAACATGAACGGTAACCGGAAATAGCGCTCTTCATTTGGCTTTGATAGAAGTTAATGAAATCGGTGGTTGGGCATTCATCAATTCCCACAACACCAGACATTCTTACTTCGTTATCCCAGAGAGCCCAGTTTTCCCAAAGCTTTTTGCTGTCTTTTTCGTTTGTTCCGTAGAACTTAAGATAGCCTTGGCGCATTAAAATACCATGATCTTCACCATCATTACCAACAATATCTCCAGCGGTAACTGTTGAAGGATCCTTACCATCTGCTTCGATGGCGTATTTTAATACAACGTTATCTAAAGCAATGTAGTAATTAACAGAAGGAACTATTAAATTTTGCTTGTCTCTAGCATTGGTGTAGAACTTTGCTAAAGAAGCACAATTGCTAATGTTTGCTGAATACCAAACATTATTCAAACCTTCTACTTTGCCTACTCTGCCGTTTTCATCAGCGGCTTTAGCTTTTTCTTCGCTTTCATAATAAGCGCACACACCATGATCGATCGCGTATAAGATGTGCGCCTTATCCTTCGCGGAACAGAAAGAGTTGGTACATCCAGTCAAAACCATCGCTCCTAAAAGGAGTGAGGCTAAACTTAAACCTATTTTTGTACCTTTTTTCATTTTATTCTCCTGTTTGTTTATTCATTAAATCACTTAATTGTGATTTGTTATCATCAAAACCAGCACTTAAAAATTTATGTCTAATGATGATGACAATATCAAGAGATTGCTTATTGTAATCAATAACTTTATCACAAATAGCTCTAACTTGACGTTTAGCGCGATTGCGTACAACCGCACTTCCTAATTTTTTTGATGCAGAAATCCCTACACGTGTATATAAATTCTCGGTCTTTCTAACATGCACGATATAACTAGGTAAACGAAACGAGGTCCCTTTATTAATCGTCAATGCGAAATCGTCACTTTTTTTGATTCGATTGATGACTTTCATTGGGGCTCCTTGTTAAGCAGTTAAAGATTTGCGACCCTTAGCTCTACGACGGGCTAAAACGTTACGGCCTTTATCGCTTTTCATTCTTGCGCGGAAGCCGGCTTTACGTTGATGCTTAATCTTGCTTGGTTGATATGTACGTTTCATATAAGTGTACCTCCTTAAACATAGCGTTAAAAATTATATGGGCATTTATAGATAAATGTCAAAGTAAATATGCACATACGTATATGAGCAAGTCAATTTCAGGAAAAATAAAAATAGTGTCTTATTCTGTGGAAAGAAACCATCAAAAGGTTTACCATGAAATTAGGAAAAATGGAGCAAAATTGAGTTTTCCACATATAATTAAACTACAAGCAAAAATTGTAGGTTGATGGTAAATAATAACTAAAGTTATTTTTATTAGTAAAATTATAACTACACCGATGAAATTTCCACCAAAAAAGAAATGTTTAAAAAGTATTCCACCAAGTTTTCCACATTGTAAATTTGTGGATTATGTGGAAAAGACCCTTAAGTGTATAATTTTTAGATATTAAAATGTGGAAAAATAAATTTTCGTAAATTTTCGTTAAAAATCATTGTGGATTACTCTATAATTGTAAGCACCAAATAAAAGGATTTTATTATTATGATTAGTTCTATATCAGAAGTAACCCAACTTTGGGATCGCTCATTAAAGAGAATTGAAGAGCAACTAGGGGAAAAACAGCTATTCGACTCATTCTTTGCTAGTAGTTATATATATGAAATTAGAGGCAACACTATTGTTGTGGTTGTCAATTCCGCGCTCGCGAAGTCTTTAATTAATTCTAAATATAAAGATCTTGTCTCTGGCGTAGTAAATGAGATTACGCAATCAAACTTTCAACTAGACTTTGTCTTAGAACAAGAAATTAAGAATCAAGAAAATAACCAATCCGTTTCCATTCCTGTTAAAAAACAACAATATTTCCAGGATGCTTCTTTAAACACAAACCTTACTTTTGAAAACTTTGTTGTAGGTCAATTTAACAGAGAGGCTTCTCAGGCTTCTTTGCTTATCGCTAGCAACCCAGGAAAGATGTTTAATCCTTTATTTATCCATTCCCACTCCGGATTAGGAAAAACCCACCTTTTACACGCGATCGGAAATTATATTATTAAGGAAAAGAATCCTAACGCAAAAATCTTATACATCAACGCTAATGATTTCGTAGAAGAATATATTAAATATGTTCGTGGTGAAAAAGAATCACAATCATTAAAAGATTTCTTCAAAACTGTTGACGTTTTATTGCTAGATGATGTGCAATTCCTCGCAAATCGTATCCAAACTCAAGAAATGTTCTTCTATATTTACACTGATATGATCAATAGAGGAAAGCAGATCGTTATTACTTCTGATCGCCAGCCTAACGAGTTAGAAAAACTTGAAGAAAGATTAGTCACAAGATTCACCCAAGGACTAGTTGTTAGAATCGATGAACCAGACCAAAACACATGTGTTGAAATCTTAAGAAAAAAGATTGAATCAAACGGCTTAGATATCAACAATTTTGATGAGAATGTTCTCTACTTCTACGCCGATAAATTCTCCAAGAACGTTCGTGAACTAGAAGGTGCATTAAATAGGTTAATGTTTGTGGTTGTTTCCATGAAAAAAACCGACAAAATCACTATGGATGTGGCTGTTGATGCGGTATCCAATTTAGTAGGTGGTAAGCAACTCGCTACACAGCTCAATGAACAAAAGATCATCAACGTTGTCGCGGATTACTACAACCTAACCGCTTCACAATTGACAGGAAAAATAAGAACCGGTCAAATTGCATTAGCGCGACACATAGCGATGTATCTAATAAGGATTACATTAGACATACCTTTAAAGAAAATTGGTGATATGTTTGGTGGTAAGGATCACACCACTGTTATGTCCGGTATATCGAAGGTGGATAAAGAGTTGAAAACTAACGAATCCTTGAAAGAAGCGGTGGCAGAGCTACAAAAACGCCTAAAAGCATAAGTAAGTTTATTAAAAATAAAATATTCAAATTATGTCGTGGTGTGGTAGAATAAATTAGATGGGGCAATTTTAGATAAAAATTTGAGTTATCCACCAAATCCACACACATAATTATTATTATTAATATAATAAAAGAAAGGAATAAATATGAGATTCACAATTAAAAGAGAAGAATTCCTTAAAGGATTAGTAGTTGCATCTAGAGCAGTAGCTAGTAAAGTTGCTGTTGCAGTTTTAGCTAATTTAAAACTTGAATTAAATGAAAATGGATTATTCATTACTGGTTCAAATTATGATTTAACAATTAAAACTCAAGTTCCTTATAGATTTAATGGTGTGGAAATTATCAGAAACTTCAAAGAAGGTGCCACATTAATCAACGCTAAGTTAATTACAGAGATTGCTAGAAAGATGGAATCTGAAGAAATCACATTAGATGTTATCGATTCCACCATCGCCACAATCAGCGACAATCGTTCTGAATATAAACTCAACTGTGTTAGACCAGAAGAATATCCAGACTTAGATTTAGAACCAAACGGTACATCTCTCACTTTGTCCAAAGCAGATTTCGATACATTGGTTTCTCAAACCGCCTTTGCCGCATCACTTAAAGAACAAAGACCTATTCTAACCGCTATGAATTTAGAAGCTGCCAATGGTGTGCTTACTGCTACCGCTACAGACTCCGCTCGTATGGCTAGAAAAGATATCGCTATTCCGCAAGATATCAAATTTGTTGCTAATGTTCCTGCTAAGATGATGAATGAAGTTGATCACTTGTTAGAAGGTATGGAATCTGTTGATGTTTCCTTCTCTGATAAGAAAGCTTTGTTCTCTTTAGGAAGAACTGTTGTGGCCTCACGCTTAATCGCGGGTGATTATCCAAATACAAAAAATATCGTGCCACGTGTTACAAACTACCATTTAGAAGTTAATGCTTCTGATTTAATCAAAGCCATCGACCGCGCAAACATTTTATCAATGGATCGCGAAAATGTTGTTGATTTATCTATGTCAGAAAACGGTATTGAGATTTCTGCTAAGAGTCAACAAGTCGGATCTGCCATCGAAAGAATTGATGTTTTCAAATATGATGGCCAAGATTTGAAGGTTTCCTTCAACAGTGAGTTTGTTGTCGCTGCTGTCAAGGCTCTTGGATGCGAAGATGTCACCTTTGCGTTTGTAGGCGAAATGAAGCCCTTTATTGTGAAAAATGCCTTAGATGATTCAGTCATCCAAATTGTCACGCCAGTGAGGACGTATTAAGCCAAAAACAGCCAATTTAAAGAATATAATAGAACAGGGAATATTTTATTCCCTTTTTTATTTATATAATGTATAATTGTGTCTAGGAGTTTATTGTGGGCCCAAAATACATAAATTTAAAGGAAGGTGAAGAGTATATCACCCTCCAATCTCTGCTCAAGATCGCTGGTATTGTCCAAACGGGTGGAATGGTTAAATCATTTCTCCTTGAAAACGCGGTTTTGGTCAATGGAGAGCTCGAAAATCGTCGCGGTCGTAAATTGTATGCTGGCGATGAGGTTTGTCTCCCTAACAAGGTGTTTGTAATCAAATAAGGCCATGATTATTAAGACACTATCCCTCAAAAACTTCAGAAACCACGCTTATCTCTCATACGATTTCTCCGACAGCTTGAACATATTGACTGGTCCAAATGCTGCGGGAAAGACAAATGTTGTTGAAGCCATCTATTACTTATCGTTAGCTAGAAGCTTTAGAACTAGTGAGGATGCCGATTTAATTGAAAGAGGTAAAGAAGGAGCGGAAATATCCGCGGTTTGTGCGGAAGGGGAACTAAAAAGAAAAATTAGAATCCTCATCCAAGAAGCGGGTAAAAAAATATTCATCAATGGTAAAGCGATATCAAAGATATCGGAATTGTCAAATTGCATGAATGTATTACTGTTTGAACCTAAAGACGTATTAATGTTTCGTGGTTCACCAAAAGCTAGAAGAAACTTTCTAGAT
>Ga0247611_10006241_pt1 | contig 15386 bp, 13 predicted proteins | sample 177DNAGHGhighgp2_FD_192422 | JGI IMG/M metagenome (GOLD analysis project Ga0247611, IMG submission 192422) | Sheep rumen microbial communities from Palmerston North, Manawatu-Wanganui, New Zealand - 1770 DNA GHGhigh gp2 | ecosystem: Host-associated > Mammals > Digestive system > Stomach > Rumen...
AAAGACAAGCTTTGTTTGAAGAAATATTATAATTACATAATAAAAATCAAGGGTCTAGATGAACTCACTTCGTTCGCCCTTGATTTTTCGTTTTTTATTTGATGTCTCCAAAATGGGGTTCACATCACAATAACTCGTTTTTTAATTATATAACATTAAAACTAGATAAATTAATATCTAGTTTTAACTCTCCATTTTTGTGGTTTCCCACTATTTTTCTATTAGAGTATGAAGGAATTGAATTGACTTGAAGATTTATCCGAAGCTATCTTCAAGCCTTAATAACTATATCATATTTTTTTATTTGAGTAAACATTTTTCACTTATTTTTCATATTTTTTCTATTTTGTTTTCTAGTATTGAATATAGATATGTATTTACTTGTTTTTTTGTAGCGTTTTCTATGTGATTTTTATATCCGTTTAATTGGACTTTATATGCATCGTCTTTGATATTTTTAAGTTTATAGTCTATTATATCTATGCGGTCGTTATATTCAAGCATTAGGTCTATTATTCCGTGATATGTTTCGTTATTTTCTTCTTTAATAAATTCATATTCTTTGTATATATTTGCATTTTTAATATTTTTTAATATGTCTTGGTTTAAGAAGTTATTTATTTTTTCTTTATAGAAGTTATCAATATTTGTATAGTCTGGGTTTTTGAAGTCTATTGTTTCTAATATGTAGTGTATATACTTACCAAATTCCATGTTTTTATATTCTTCTTTTGTTATTAGTTTATTTATTTCTTTTGAAAAGTGTTTTTCTTCTTCTTTTGTTGTTTCTATGTTTATTGTTCTTTTGTCAATTTGTGTATTGTTTTTATTTATTTTGTTTTGATAGTTTGATGCTTTTATTTCATTATAGTCTTTTGTTAGATTTTGTTTATTTAAGTCTATATTTATTATGTAGTCTTTTATATTTTCTTTTACTGAGTTTAATATGTCTAGAAATGATTTATATTTTAGTCTTTCGTTATCGTTTACTAGTTCTTTAATTTTGTTTTTTTCTTTGTCTGTTAGAGAAGTTACAAATATCATTTTTTCTTTACATCTTGTCATTGCGACATAGAATAGTCTTATTTTTTCTGCTATTTCTTCTTTCATGTATTTATCTTTAAGTAGTGTTTTATATATTGTTTCTTTTGGTTTATTTTCTACGTATGGTGCGATTATCCCTAATTCGTTATCTATTACGAATAGTTGTTTTAAATCACTTGTATTGAATTTTTTATGTAATCCTGAGAAGTAGCAAATATGGAATTCTAGTCCTTTTGATTTGTGTATATTCATTATTTTTACGTTATTTCCTGCATTTGTATTTAGTGAGTATTTTATTTCGTTTTTTCCTTCCACCATTTCTCTTACGTAGTCTGATAGTTCATATGGTGTGTATCCTAATTCTGTAAGGTTGTTGCTTAGATTTTGCAAGTATTCTATTCTTACCATTGATGCTTCAATGTTTCCTGTTTTTATTGTTTTTTTGATTATATCGTAGTCGTCTATTATTTTATTTATAAATTCTTCATTTGTTAAGTTATCAATGTTATTTGATATATTTTTTGATATATTATATATTTCTGTTTCAAATATTTTGTTGTTTGTAATTATATTAAATATTTCTTCATCTGATAGTTCGAACAGATAGCTTCTTGCGATACTTGTAAAGTAGTATTTAAATAGTGTATCGTATTCTTTGTTTTTGATTTTGATTATAAAATTCATTATGTTTTTAAGAATTAATATGTCATTTGATACTGTTAATACTTCATCTTGATATAGTGTAAGTGGTATTTTCATGTATTCAAATATTTTTTTGTATTTAGGAAATTCTGTATTTCTATCCATTATTATACAGAAGTCTTTGTATTCTATATCTCTTATTATTAGATTATCTTTATCGAATACTTTATAGTGTGATTCTATTTTGTTTTTTATATCTGTAGCGATTGTAAATATTTCTATTTCTTCTTTTGTATATGTTTTATCTTCGTATGAATAGTTATATATTTCCATATTGTTGTTTTGGTTTGTTTTTCCTTCGTTTATATATGTAGTGTTTCCAAATACCATCTGATGAGTTTCTTTGTATTCTGCTCCTCCTATTTTATCGTCCATTACCAGGTTGAATATTAGGTTTATATCATCTAGTACTTCGTATCTCGATCTGAAGTTTTTTAAAAGGTCTATTTTTAATCCTCCATTGTGTTTTTCGTAGTTGTTATATTTGTTTCTAAATATATTTGGATTTGCATTTCTGAATCTATATATTGATTGTTTTATATCCCCTACCATATATACGTTATTGTTTTCTATTAATGATATGAACAGTTCTTGTAGGTCATTTGTATCTTGGTATTCATCTACCATTATTTCGTTATAGTATTCTTTTAGTTCTAGTCTTATGTTTTCGTTTTTTTCTAGAAGGTTTATTGCCATTTTTGCTATATCATTAAATTCGTACATTTCTGCTTTTTGTTTGAATTCGTGTATTTTTTTATCAAGTGTTTTTATTATTTCTAACATTATTTTTATGTAGTCTTTTGTCTTTAATATTGTGTTTTTTATTTCTTCTATATTTTCGTATTGCGTTAAATCTTTTATATTATCTATGATATTTTTTATTTCGTCTTTTATATTTTTTACTTCGTCTATACTTCCTGCTGGTAGTCTTGGTAGTGTTATATTTGAGTTGTTTTTTATATCAATATATTCTTCACTATTAAGTAGTGGTAGTAATATATCTTCTAGTTTTGTATAGAATTTTCCATCAACTAGTATTTGTATATTGTATAGTTGGTTTTTTATTTTTTCTATTTCATTTTTTAACAGACATATATATTTGTTGATATTGTTGTTAATTGTTGTTTCGTTATAATAGTTTTCTATGTAGTTATCTATATAATCTATTTTATCGTATTTTAAGTCTAGTTTGTTATTTAGGTCTATTATATAGTCTTTTATCATTTTATCATCTTTTATACAGAAGTCTTTTATTAGTTTTTCAAATAGTATATTTTTTTCTTGATATAAGTTATCAAATATTTCATCTATATATTTTTCTTTTTCTAGATTAATTATGCTTGCGTCTATTATACTTATTTTTGGACTAACATTTAATAAATAATAGTATTTTTTTACTAGTGATAAGCTGAAAGAATCGAATGTTGTTATATATGCAGAATCTATTATGTCTAGTTGTTTTTTTAAACTTGGTGTTTTTTTTATTTTCTTTCTTATTCTTTCTTTCATTTCGTTAGCTGCTTCTTTTGTAAATGTTAGAATTAATAGTTTATTTATATCTACTGTTTCTAGTTTTCTTAGTACTCTTTCTGATAGCACGGCTGTTTTACCTGATCCTGCTCCTGCTGATACTATTATGTTTTTTCCTTCTTCATTAATAGCTTCTTGTTGTTCTTTTGTCCAACTAGGCATATAATTCCTCCTTTTTTATTTTATATGATTATATTTTTTCCTTTTTCACAGTGTTTATAGAATTCTAAACATGTTATTCCATATTCTGGTTTAATATATTTATATATACATAAGTTCATAGGGTTATAGTTATTGTTTAGTTCATATTTTATGAATTTTTCTTTTACATCTTTTAATGCTTCTAGTTCAGTATTGTATTCGTGTATTCCTTTGAATTTACTCCATGAGTGTTCAAACCAATAGTATTTGTTGTTATTTTGAAATATTAGGAATGTATGTGTTGGACATTTATCGTTGTCATAATGAACTATAAAATATGTGTCTATATTTATATTTTCTTTTTCAAAAAGATTTCTTTCTAGTTCTACTTGATCCCAACATACTCCTACTCTATTTTTTAATGTTTCTTCTGGTTTTTGCAATGTGTATGTATCTGAAAATAATTCATCTACATTATTATGTATTTTATTATTATTGTCTTTATATCCATAATTTATTTTTTCTAATGTATTCATTATATTATTTATCATTTTCTTCTCCTAGAAATTCTTTATAATCCATTTCTTTTAGTCTTATTATGTCTTTTTCTGTTTTGAAGCATATATCTTTAAATTTACAGAATTCGCATCCTATATTATCGAATCCAATTTGTTTAGGATTTATATCAAAGCTTGAGTTTATTATATTTGTATAGGCTTCATTTATTTTTTCTTCTACTAGTTTAATTAGGTTATTTATTTCTTTATCATTTAATACTTTTGCATAACTATAGAATTCTCCATCGGATTTTGTTCTCATGCTTTTTATTACATTGCTTGATTCATATGAATTATCAAATTGTTTTAATATTTCTTTGTTATTTGTTGAATATCCATTTAGTTTTAGTGTTGATTCATCTAGTTCTTTATTAATTATGTTTTGTAGATAAAATCCTGCTATTTTTATGTTGTTTAAACTTGAGTTTTTTGCAAGATATAAGTATGTTGGTAGTTGCATACTTAGCCCATAGTATGTTTTATTTAAGTCTATATTAGTTGATCCAGTTTTATAGTCTATTACTGATACTATTGTTTCATTTTCATTTTTTTTATACATTAGTTTGTCTATAAATCCTTTGAATGTAAGGTTTTCTTTATTTATTTCTATTTTTTCTTCGTATTTTGTATTTGTAAGTGATGAGCATTCGTTTTGTTTTTTTATTGTTTCTAGTGTGAATTTACATGTGTTTTCTAGATTGTTTATGAAAAATTTTTCTTTATTTGATAGGTTTAGTTTTTTTACTTCTTCGTCCCAATATATTTTATAGTCTGTATTTTCTCTTAGTGATTTTTCTAGTACTGTGTGAAATAAGTTACCTATTATTGTTTTAAATGTTTCTTCATATGGGTTTAGTTTTAATATATTGTTTATGTAGTATTTGAAAGCACAGTGATAGTAGTTATCCATACTTGAGTATGATAGTGTTAAGTGATTGTTTAGATAGTTGTTTAGAATTTGTTTATTTATTTTTTTGTATTTGTTGTCATATGTATTATATGGTATTTCATAGTTTGAATATAGCGTTTCTAATGTTTCGTCTTTTATTCCAAATTTTATTAGGTTATCTATTTTTTTTGTTAGGTTTATTTCATCGTTAATTATTGAATAGCTGATATTATTTTTTTTGTGGTCTTTTATTATTTCATCATTTAGTTCTTCTATTATACTTGATGGGTAGAATGATGAAAATGGTGTTTTTAGTTTATATGTTATTATGCAGTTTTTAATATTTTTTATTAGTTCTATTGTTTTGGTTTTTTCTATTATGTTATTTTCTATTGATGTTTCTATTCCTAATTTTTCTTTATTTATATCATCTATATAGTCTTCATCTTTATATATTTTAGGGATGCTTCCTTGATTAAAGTTTAGTATGAATGTGTATTCATCTTTTATGTTTTCTAGTGTAGTTATTTCTATTTTTTTTGTTTGTTTTTCTGTTATGTTTGTATTTTTTAGTTTATTTATTATTAATTCTTTTATATCTAAATAGTTTTCACACCATGCATATTCATTAATTATATTTATTAGTTTATTATATATTTGTTTGTTTGTTTCGTTTTTTAAGTCATATGTTTCTTCTATGTATTTTAATGTTTTATTAATATTTTCTTCGTAGTGTTTTATAAAGTCGTTTACTATTTTTGCTCCGTATATATTTTTTTGGTTTATATCTATTGGAATATTATAAAATTTAAATATCTTTCTTATTTCGTTATAGTAATCACTTGAGACATTTACTAGTTTTATCTTATTTATATCAGTTTTGTTATCTATTAATTCGCATATTGAGTGCGCTACAAAATCTATTTCTTCTGCGATATTATTAAATTCATGTATTATTGGTGTGTAGTTATTATGGGTTTGTTTAATTATTTCTGTGTTTAGGCTTTTTAGTATATTTTTTTGATATTTATTTAAGTATTCATAGTATATGTATATTTTTTTGTTTTCGATATATTTTTTAAATAGATTATCATATATTAGTAAATTGTTTTCATCTAGGTATTTTTTTATTCTAACGAGTTTATCTAGTTTTATGTTATTGTATTCCTTATCTTCTATATAGTACAAGTTTTTTATGTAGTTTTTAGCTATTTCGTATTTTATATTTTCTTTTTTCATTAGGTTATATATTGTTTTTTCGTTATAGTCGAATGTGTATTTTTTTATGAATTCTTCTATACTCATTATTTTTATATTTAGTAATGTTTTACTTAAGTTTTTTATAACATTTTTCTTTTTATTGTTCGGTATTAGTATTATACTGTTATTTTCTAGCATTTTTATCACCTTTAAATATTGTAGCATATGTTTGCTTTTTTGGTCAATGAAAAATAACTCTATTTTGAGTTATCTTTGAATAGTGGTTTTATTTTTTTAATTTTATATAATATATTTATATTTCAGTCAATATTTTTTATTTTAATTCTTCTTTTTTTATTATGTATGTTTTGTTTTTTGTATAAAATGCGTAGAATACTTGTTCTAGTTTTAGGTTTTTATTTTTTAATAGTTCATATACCCAGTCTTCTGTTTTATTCATGTCTTTTAAGACATTTTCGTCTATTTTTCCATCCATTATTATTGGTAGTGGATAGTTTTTTTCATTTTTAAATATTGATAGTTTTCCATTATTTTCTAGTACTGCATAGTCTACTTCTTCTATACTTTTTATACTTTGTTCTCTTAATTGGCTTATTAGGTCATCTAAGCTATATCTTAGTTTTCTCATTTCATTAAAGTTTAATTTTCCGTTTTTAATTATTACTATTGGATTACCATCTATTAGTTTTTTAAATGTTTGACTTTTTAGGCTAATATAGCTAAATAATACTTCTATTACTACTAGACATGCCATTGGTACTATTGATACTAGTATTGATGAATTATATTGTTCTATTGATATGGCTGCTAATTCGGCTATTAATATTGATACTATAAGATCTATTATACTTAATTGTCCTACTTCTTTTTTTCCCATTATTCTGTATGCTAGTATTATTAAAAAGTATAGAAGTATTGTTTTTATTATTATTGTTAGATACATTTTATCACCATTTTTATTATGAATGAGTGAATATATTTTTATACATTTAATATTATTAATTAGGAGGATTTTTTATGAAGTGTTTAAAGAATATTGGTATTTCTTGTTTATATAGTTATGGTTTTATTTTTGTTTTAACTTTTATTTTATCTTTTTTTAATTATATTAATTTTATTGATGGATTGTTTAGTTTTTTTATGATTTTTAATCTTGTTTTATCTGTTTTTATTGGTGGCTTTATTTGTGGTAAAAGGGCTTTAAAAAAAGGCTGGCTAGAGGGTTTAAAGTATGGATTTGTATTCTTATTTATTCTTACTTTATTAAATGTTTTAGGGTTTTCTAATGGTTTAAGTTTAAAGTATTTTGTTTTTTGTTCAATTATTCTTGTTAGTTCTATATTAGGAGGAATGATTGGTATTGGTTTCAGACATGAAAAAAACTAGTTTTTACTAGTATATTTTTTTATAAATTCTTCTTTATATTCTTGGAATTTGTTTTCTAATATTGCTTTTCTTATTTCTTCTGTTAGTTTTATTAAGAATCTAATATTATGTATTGATAAAAGTGTACCACCAAGAGATTCTTCACAGTTTATTAAATGTTTTATATATGATTTTGTATAGTGTGTGCATGTATAACAATCACATGTTTCATCTATAGTTGTGAAGTCTTCTTTATATTTTTGATTTTTAAGGTTTATTTTACCAGTTCTAGTGAATGCATTTCCATGTCTTGCAAGTCTTGTTGGTAAAACACAGTCAAACATGTCTATTCCTCTTTCAATACCTTCTAATAGGTCTATTGGATCCCCTACTCCCATTAGATATCTTGGTTTATCTTCTGGTAAATATTTTATTGCGTAGTCAATCATTTTATACATTGTGTCTTTTCCTTCTCCTACGCTTGTTCCTCCAATTGAATATCCATCAAAATCCATTTTTACTGTTTCTATTGCTGATAGTTTTCTTAAATCTTCGTATTCTCCTCCTTGTACTATTCCGAATAGTGATTGATTTTCATTTTTATGTGCATCTTTTCCACGTTGTGCCCATCTTAGTGTTCTTTCTGTTGATTTTTTTGTATATTCGTAGTCTGATGGGTATGGAATACATTCATCAAATGACATAGCTATATCACTATCTAGTTTGTTTTGTATTTCTATTGATAGTTCTGGTGTTAATAGAAGTTTTTTTCCATCTATGTGACTTTTGAAGTGGACTCCTTCTTCTGTTATATCTTTCTTTTTGTTTTTAGCAAGCGAGAATACTTGGAATCCACCACTATCTGTTAGTATTGGTCCATTATAGTTCATGAATTTATGTAGTCCGCCTGCTTTTTTTACTACATCTTCTCCAGGACGTAACCAAAGATGATATGTATTTGATAGAATTATTCCAGCATTTGTATCACTTACTTGTTCTGGTGTTAGTGTTTTTACGTTTGCGAGTGTTCCTACTGGCATAAACATTGGTGTATCAAATGTTCCATGATTTGTTATTATTTTGCCAAGTCGTGCATTGTTATCTTTTTTTATTAATTCGTATTTTATTTTCATATTAAATCCCTCGGTATTTATTATATATTAATTTGTTTTTTTTTACAAGAATTTAATTTTTTTGCGATTTATATGTTTTTTAAAAAGTGTAAGATTTTTTGTACAGTTTATTAATTTCTGTCTAGGCAGATTTTAATATTTTGCATGTTTTTTTTAACACTTTTTGAAAAAGGCTCATTTGACCTTGAAAACTCATTTTGTTATAGTGAATTTGAGGAGATTTAGGGCCCACATCTTCTCTTGAAGGGAGTTTTTATATGAAAGAAAATGAACCTAGATTTGTCAGTCTAGTCTCGGATACTACTTTTAAATATTTATGGAAGAATGAAAGGACCAATAGTTGGATTAGAGAGATTATTGAAGCCAAAACTAATATTGATTTAAATGATTATGATTTATCTGATAATGAGATGAATAGTGGTTCTAATGTGAAGGATTATAGAACTGATATTACTTTATCTAATAAGAGTGATAATATTATTATTGAAATGAATAACGATTATTATGATTCTGCTGAAATAAAAGGTAGACAGTATCTTTTCAGAAAAGCTGGATATAGTTTTGATAGTGGCGAAAAATTTACTGAAGTTAGAACTTGTACTTTAGTAATGTTTAATAATTATTTGAAGAAAGGTTTTGAGGAACAAGCTGTTATTGATTCTTGGTTTGGAGCTCATGAGTTAGGTATTAAGTATAGCGATATTGAAATGTTTGAAATATTCTTGCCTATTTTTAGTAATATGTGTTATCATAGAAGTAATAAAATTGATAAAAGGTTAAGATTATTTTCTTGTCAGAGTTATGAGAAAATGTATAATATTGTTGATGAAGATGATCCTAATTATTTTATTATAAAAGAATTGGAGAGATTAGGTATGAACGACAAGTTTATTGATGAGTATGATTATGAATTTGTTCAAAAGAAACTTATGAATTCTATTAAGGATGAAGGCTATGAGGCAGGAAAAAATGATGAGAAAATTGAGATAGCTCGGAAATCATTGGAACAGAATATTAATATTAGTACTATTTGTATTATTACTGGTTTGTCTATTGAAGAAATTAATAGAATAAAGGATTCTAATTTTTAGAATCCTTTATTTTTGTTATGTTTTCTTTTATTATATATTCTTTTATTTCTTCTAGATACATTCCTCTTGAACCTTTTATTAGTATTGTTTTATTATTTAGTTTTATTTTTTTTAAGTAGTTTATTATTTCTTTATTGTTATTGAAATGTGTGCCTATATTTATTATTTTTGTGTTCTCTCCTACTGTTATTATTTGTGTGTTTTTTATTTTTTTTAATTCTTGTTCTATTTTTTTATGTATTTCTTCTGAATGCGTACCTAGTTCTAATACGTCTCCTAATATAATTATACTTTCTTTGTTTTCTAATAGTGTTAGTGAACTTTTTATTGATTCTAGGCTTGCATTATATGTATCATCTATTATTGTAATGTTGTTTTCTAGTTTTATTATATTTGATCTTTTTTTAGGTGCTTTAAAGTTATTTATTGCGTTTATTATGTTGTTTGGTGGTATTTGGTATATTAGGGATGCTTCTATTGCCAGTAATATGTTTTCAATTAGATATTTGTTTGGTATATTAAATTCTATTTTATATGTTTTATTTTGTATTTTTATATCAAAGTATAGTTTATCATTTTTTATTATGTTTGATATGTTTTTTTCTTTTGTTTTTATTATTGAATATTTTTTATTTTCTTTTATTTTATTTAGATAAAAATCTTCTCCATTTATTATAAGATTTCCATGGCTTATGTATTTTGTTATTTCTAATTTTGCTTTTAGTATGTTTTCTTGCGTTTTTAGATTTCCTATATGTGATGTCCCGATATTTGTTATTATTGCGGTTTGTGGTCTTGCCATTTTTGATAGTTTTTCTATTTCTTTTAAATGGTTCATTCCTAGTTCTAGTATTATTATGTCATGATTTTTATTTATTTGTGAAAGTGTTATTGGTACTCCTATTTCATTATTCATGTTTTCTTTTGTTTTTAATATGTTGTATTTTGTTTTGAATATTTCTGATAATAGTTCTTTTGTAGTTGTTTTTCCAACACTTCCTGTTATTGCGATTACTGGTTTATCAATGTATTTTAATCTGTTATATATTCCTATTTTTTGCAGTGCTAATTTTACGTTTCTAACTTTTATAATTGGTGTTTTATTATCAATTTTTATTTTTTTTTCTGTTATTATTACTGAGGCTTTATTTATTACGTCTTTTATGTATTTTGTTCCATCTGTTTTGTTTCCTTTGAATGCTATAAATATGTCATTTGGTTCTATAATTCTTGAGTCTATACATATTTTTCCTGTTTCTTTATTTGTTTTTTCTCCACTTATTATTTTACCATGTGTTGTTTTTAGTATTTCTTTTAAAGTCATTATATTCACCTGCTTTCTTTATAAAGTAGTTAAATATTTTTTTTGTGTCTTCGTTATTTAATGATTCTGGATGCCATTCTAATCCTATAAAGAATTGTTTTGTCTTGTCTTCTATTATTTCTATTACATTATCTTTTGTTTTTCCCGATATATCTAGTGTTGTGTTTATTATTTTATAGTTATGTCTTGAGTTTGTTGTTATTTTTTCTTTTTTTAATATTTCATATATTTTTGAGTTTTTATTTATCATTACATCATGTACTTTTTCTATATTTTTCTTATTATGATTATTTGTTTTTTTTATTTCTCCACACGTTGATATACCCATTATTTGCATTCCTTGGCATATTCCTAATAGTGGTATGTTTTTTTTATATGCGATTTTTACTATTTCTATTTCTTCTATTTTATAGTTGTCTCCTCCTTGTAATATTATTCCATCTACTATATTAATTGTTTTTAAATCGTTTTTATCTATTATATTTATTCCTAGTGGTATCGCGTTTGCTTTTTTTATTTGTTCAATTATTTCTTTATAGCTATATAGTATTTTATTTCCACTATTTAGAGTTTCTTCTCTTGATATGATACCTATTATTGGTTTCATGATATCACCATTTAATTATATTTTTTTGATTAAAAAAAAGAACTATTTCTAGTCCATATATTTTTGCATTGATTTCATCATTTGATTTACTTGTTTTTGTGATGGTGTTCTTCCCATCTGTGTCATCATTGCTTTTATCATTTGTTCGTTTATAGGTGGATTTTGTTTCATGTATTTTTTCATGTAGTTTCTTGCTAGGAAAAATCCTGCTACACCACCTATTATTATTCCTATTAATACTTTTAATATATCTAAAAATAGTGCCATTTTATCCCTCCTATTTAATTTTACTAGAATTTTTTAATTTATTCAATATTATTTACCCAATTGTAGTCTTTTTTTTCTAGGTTACATATAAATAGGTATTTATAGTAACTATTTAGTATATATGTAATATCTTTGCTTATTTGGTTTGTTTTATATATTATATTTGATGGTTTTATTATTAGTATTGATGTTTTTTTATTTTCGCTTATCATATATCTATTTTTTCCAATTCTTTTTTTATGTATTAGTTCTAGGTATTCTTCTAGTATTTTTTTGTTTATTGGAAAGCATAATTGATTGTATAGTGTTAGTCCGTAGTTCATGTCTTCTTTGTTTAAATTGTATAGGTTATATATAAGTTTATATAGTGAGTATTCATTATTTTTATATGCATTATATGCTTCTTTTTTTATTGCGAATATGTGATATGTTTCCATTAAAAAAATCACCTATTTTATTATAGATGATTTTAATTAATTATTTTGTCGATTAATTTGAACATGTTCCTTTTTCTGTTTTTGTTATGTTTTTATTTTCTATTGTTGTTTTATATTTATTTATTTCAATGCATCCACTTTCTAAGTTATTATTGTTGAATGTTAATGATCCTTTTGGTTTTTCTCCATTAAATTGTATTTCATAAATTTCTTCATTTTTTGTTAGGTATCCATTTTCATTTATATTATATGTTCCATTTAATATTATTTTGTTTTTATTTAGTTGTTCGTGCATTATATATTCGTCTATTATTTTTATATAACTTATTGCGGAATCTTTCGCTATATTTTCTTTTGATTTGTCTAATTGATTTTTTATTTTAGGTGTTGTAATTACAGCTATTATGGCTAGTATTACTATTATAGCTAGTAGTTCTATTAATGTGAATCCTTTTGTTTTCATGTTACCTCTTTTCTATAAACCATACTTTTTCTATATCACAACTGCTACTTGATGGTGCTGGATTTGGCATATCAAATTTTATAAATACTGGTACTTTGAATGCGTTTCCAAATGCGATACAGTTTCCAGATTGTAGTGTTTTTAGTTTTTTTATTATTTCTTCTGATACGTTTGGAACCATTGATTTTATGTAATTCAAATCTGCTGGGTGTAATATGTTAAATATTAGAAAGTTACTACATTGTGATATTGATGTATCTGATAGTTCTGACGGTCTTTGTGATATTAATCCCAATAGTACTCCATATTTTCTTCCTTCTTTTGTTATTCTATCGAATATATTATATCCTAATAGGTTTACGTCGTTATCGTTTTGTACGTATCTATGTGCTTCTTCTAGTACTATGTGGAATGGGATGGATGCTCGAACTTTTAATTCTTTTGAATAGTTAAATAGCATTTTTGAATATATTTTTGTTATTGTTTTTGCAAATCTATCGTCTACATAGTTTATGTTGAAGTTGATTATTTGTGCTTTTCTGTCGTGTGGTGCAGATAGTAGGTCTTTTATGTATTGGTCTTTTGAAACGAAGTTTTCATATTCAAAGTATTCTTTATAATCTCCTGATACTAATGAATGTAGTCTTACTTTTAATACGTTATATTCATCAAATATTTTTTCGCTTTTAAGTATTCCTTCACTAATTAGTGCAAAGTCTAGTGCATCTCTTAAGTCTTCTAGTGTGTATTTGAATGTTCCATCTGGTAGGTTAAGTACTAGCGTATCGTCTAGAAATTTTTGCATGAATGTCATTAGTAGTTCCATGTCTCTTATTTTTCCTGTTCCATCTATAAGTAGGCATTGTTTTAAAGGCCTTGTGTATCCTGGTTGATATATAGGTGTTTCTAGATTTAATTCGCTTGTATTATAGTATGATAGTACTGAGAATATTTGGTCTCTTATTTGTGCAGGATTTTTTCCACTTGTAAATATGTCTAGAAGTGCTCGGGCTATTATATCGTTTTTATGTTTTATTACGTCTTTTTCTTCTCTTGCAAATACTGTTACTAGTTTTAATGCTTTTTCTATTATTGGAAGTTGACTTGGTTTTTCGCATTCTAATAGAAGCGCTATATCATCTGTATCTAGTAGCCATACTGGTATTTTTAATACTTTGTTTTTTTCTTCTGTGTTTGTTGTATAGTATTTGAAATTTATTTCTGGCACTACTTCTCCTAGTTTTTCGAATGCTGTGTGGTATTCTCCGTATGCATCAAATATGAATATGCTTGATCTATATGGTATTTTATTAGGTTTTGTAAATAAGTTTTGGAATAGACGTGCTACGCTACATGATTTTCCTGATCCTGTTGAGCCAAATATTGCAAAGTGGTTACTGAAAAAGTCATTGATTTCTACGTTTATTTTTACTCCTTCATATATTGGACTTGTTCCTATATACAAGTGTTTATTTTCTATGAATTCTTCTGTACTTATTATCATAGGTATTTTTTCTTTTGATATAAGTTTTACTGTTGATGAAAAACTTGGTTTATTTATTACTCCGTATATAAAGTCTTTTCCTCTTAATTCTCCTAATAGGTTTATATATGCTGTATTGTTTTTAATATTTATTATTTCTCCTATTATTTGTTTGTTTTCACTTTCCATTATTACCATTAAATTTATTAAATTTGGTATTTTGTTTAAGTCTACGTTTAAATTTACTAATACTATATTTTCTTCTATTGCAATTATATTTCCTAACATTTTTTACACTCCTTTACTATAATAATTATACAATTTTTTTTGGCAAAAAAAAAGAGTTTTTTTTCTCTTTTTATTGTATTAGCCTTTCTATGCTTGATATTGTTGGTATACTTTTTAAATCATTTGTAAATTTATCTAGAGTTTGTTTATTTTCAACTAGAATTCTTAGTTTATATTTTATATTTTCACTTAATGTATTAACGCTTATTATTGTTATGTTATTGTTTGTTGTTTTTGATATTATGTCTATTAGTATGTTTTTGTTTTGTGTTGTTGTTATTAATAGGTCGAGTTTATATTTTTTTTCTGTTTTTTCGTTCCATTCAACGTCTATTAGTCTTTCTTCTATATTTCTAATATTTGGGCATGTTTCTCTATGTATTGATATTCCGTTTCCTTTTGTAATGTAACCCATTATTTTGTCTCCTGGAATTGGGTCACAGCATTCTGATATGTTTATTTTTATATTGTTTATTCCTTTGACTATTATGTCTGTTTTTTTATCTTGCTGTTTTCTTGTTCTATTTTGTAGTTTTTCTAGTACTAATTCTTCTTTTGTTTGTTCTTTTTTTGTTATTTGATTTATTACTGCTCCAATTAATAGTTTACTTGATCCTATATTTATATATAGTTCGTTTATGTCTTTTAGTTTGTATGCTTTTAGTATTTTTTCTATGTTTTCTTCTTTTAGAAATTCTGTTATATTTAGTTTTCTTCTTCTTAATTCTTCTTTTAGCTGTTCTTCTCCTTGTTTTAGAAATTCGTTTTTATCTATTTTGTTGAAGTAGTTTTTGATTTTGTTTTTTGCTTGTGTTGTTTTTACTATATTTATCTTTTTTTTTTT
>Ga0247611_10006242_pt1 | contig 15381 bp, 2 predicted proteins | sample 177DNAGHGhighgp2_FD_192422 | JGI IMG/M metagenome (GOLD analysis project Ga0247611, IMG submission 192422) | Sheep rumen microbial communities from Palmerston North, Manawatu-Wanganui, New Zealand - 1770 DNA GHGhigh gp2 | ecosystem: Host-associated > Mammals > Digestive system > Stomach > Rumen ...
AGAGCCAGTCTTCTCTTACCCATAAACCATCTCCCTTCTGTTCAAGCTTTTTCATTGCCATCTTCATTTCAGAAGGAAGAATTGCAGCAGGAATGTCTGGAGCTACAAACTCTGATTCAGGATCTAACTGAAGCTTAACATACTTGATGTCATGCTTATGCCTTAAGTCTCTACTTCCTAAAGCAACTTCTCCAAAGTTTTCATATTGATGCTTTAGTCTATGAGTATCTGGATCCATGTTCTTTTCCATGTCGTCTACAAGGAAATGAACTATTTTGCTGTTATGAGTTCCTGCACTTCTCTTGACTACATTGACAGCTTCCATTTTAGACAGGACATCGCATACATTGTTGTTCCTATGCATGGCTACATCCTTAAAGTCATTGAACATGGTAATACGGAAGTCTACTACATCTCCTTTAGGATTGATTACAGGAGTGTAATAGGAACCTATCAGTTTTCTGGTATCAAAATCTTCATATTTGAGATCAGTTAGGGATTCCATTTTGGACTGCATCCTATCTTTGAATGCAAATGCTTTCTTAGTCTGCTTTTTGATGTAGTCTTTTCTATCTCCTATAATATGCTCATTAGCTTCCATAAAGCTGTTTAAAGACTGTCCTATGGCTCTTTTGCTTGTAATCTGCAGTGCAGCACCTTGCCTATGTTGAGGAGTGTTTGCATCTTTGATGTAGAATCCCATTACTGCATCAGTCATGTTGTCTACAGGAAGAGCCTTGTCTTTATAGAGAGCATATCCATCGTTCTCCATAGCTTTAATAGTATCAGGATCTACAGGAGCAACTGCATAGGCTCTAGTATCGTCTATGAGAGAAGCATGCCATCCCTTGATGACATGAGCTTCTTCTATGTATTCTCCCTTTCTTGTACTGTCTATTAAATTTCTATGGCACTGCAGAATAGCTTTCAGTCCTTCAGGCTTCATTGTAGACAGTGCAAGCCTATGTTCAGGCTCTGCATTAGCAAGAGCATGAAGAGTGGCAAGACAGTCAATATGGTTGACTAAATCCTCATTTACTTCTGCATTTTTCTTGCTGCATAGAATTCCCTTGGCAATGTTTCTTGCATTGAGACAAAGAGCAGGATTGCCTTTATTGGTGTTCATGAAATGTGCGAGACCTAGGCACTGATTCCTAGTCCAAGTAAACTTCATTTTTCCATCTTTATCATTTGCATAGAACTGTCTAATTGCATCTTCATGCTTTGCTATGGCTTCCTCTATGCCTTCTCCTGCTGCAAGCTTCTTAATGTCTGCAATGGAATAGCCATTAAAGAATAGGCACTGCAGATCACATCCAAGACCTATCTTGGTTCCTGCTACTGCTTCAGCATCTGTAAGTTTTCCTCCAAACTGCTGCTGTATATATGCAGAAGTTGCAGCTCCAGCATTTCTGGAAGTCTGGTCAATAAGATTTTGCTTTGCAGACAGAGCTTCTATCTTGGCAGTAGCATCGTCTTTGTCAGATACATCTCTGATAAGATGTGCAAATGTGCTTCTCTGTCCCTGCTCACAGCAGCCAATAAGAGTATCTATTAAAGCTACTCTCATATTATGGCTGAAAGGACACAATAGAAGAGTTTTTAAAGTATCCATTTTGCCTGAATTTTCAGTAATGCCATGCTCTCTAATTATTTGTTCAAAGCTCTTGTATGTACGTTCAAACCTATTAGCCACTCCGCCTAGGTCAAATACCCACTTAATCTTATTGGATAGATAATCGTTTACAGGCTTTGCAAGCTGCATAGCAGAATTAAGAGCTTCAAACATATGCTCAAACTGAGACAGTTTTCCACCACCTAGCTTAGATGCTGCATCCTTGTTGGCATAGCTAAGCTTTACAAGAAGCTGCTCTATAGCTTCATGCATGTTAGCAACTTTCTTTGGATTGTTTCCTAAGCTTGTATAGGTATTGATTGCCTTCTGCCTTGATTCAAGATTGCCAAATGCAGCTTTAATGATATGTTTTACGATATAGCACAGCTTTTCAAATAGATTCTTTCCTTTATATTCTGCTGAATACTGAGAAGCATCCATGCTTTTCAAAAGTTCTATCATTCTAGGATCTGTAGTGGCATAGGCTACAAATTCCTGCAGTCCACCCATAGCATCAGGATCTGGATTAGCAAACATGTAGTTATAGAAATCCAAAGCAGACTGATCTGCCAATGTCTTTTCTGCATCAGTAAGAGAATCGTAATTGTCTGGTCTGAAGAAGTTCTCTGGATGTTCTCCATGCAGTTCATGAAGCTTGTCTGCCACTGCATTCTGGAACTTCTGTAGAGCACTTCTTTCTCTGGTAACTCCATAGATTTCTGCATTAGCTAAAGGTTCACTTACTGCAGCATGGATTACTTCGTGTCCATAGACAGAAACAGCAGAAACCTGTCTAGAAGCCAGTCTTCTTTGTCTGTCTGCTTCATTGGCTATGTCCTTAGCCTTGATTACAGTAATTCTTCTGTTTCCGCTTTGTCCCTGTCCAGTAAAGTATACGCCTTTAGTAAAAGTATCCTTTTTGGACTTGGCTAATTCAAGAGACAGCTCTTTTAGTCTTTCAGGGTTAAGAAGACTAAGGAAGCTTTTTACATGCTCTACAAATTCAGAAGTATTCTTTACTGGACCTTCCAGTTCATCATATTCATTAAGACTATTTACAAGCCTATCTCTTCCTTCTGCAGTAGCATTGGCATCTCTTTCTATTCTTTCGATAGTGTAGCCATCCTTCCATGCTGCTGCTTTGCTTCCAAGAGCATCTCCTTCTTGAATGGAAGCTCTTTCTTCAGCAGTAGGAGTAGACATTCTAGCATTTGATACAGGTGCATGAACCTGTTCACCTACATCGTATCCACTGTCTATATCACCACCTAGGTTGGCAACAACTATCTTGTTCTCAGTTCCATCAGGATTAACAAGACTAAATATCTTATGCTTTAGATCTTCAGTCTTTCTGCCAAGAGCATACATAGTCTTAACAAGCTTATTGAAAGTTATTGTTGGCTGAGTAGGACTTAATGCACTATCAAAATCAAAATGCTCTAAACCTTCCTTTTCACATATTTCATATGCTTTAGCTACTAAACCAGATCTATTGCCGTAGTAGTCTACTCTGCCAAGAATCTTATTGATTTCCATGAAAGGATTAAAATTCTTGGTAAGTTCAAACAGTTCTTCATTAAAGATTTTACCTATGGCACTGCTGTCCTTAGCTGATGCAACAAAAGCATCATGAACGACAGTAAGATACTTCTGCACTTTCTTTCTTAGCATAGGAGACATGGTATTCTGTGCAAGAAGACCATCAAAGAAGTGAATAAGCAATACAGCCAGAATACGCTGTCCTTCTGAAAATTCAGTTACATCACCATAAGAATTGTCATATACTGAATCTATTTTTCTATATTCACTTCCTTCAGAGATAGCAGGGAATCCAGGCATGAACTTGCCATCTGATCCCTTTTTCCACATCTCTGTATAGGCAGATGCTCCAGTAAGATCTACAGAAGTAGTTTCAACTGAACGAATGTAGTACTGCTCTTTGTTTTCCAGATTAGGATCAAGACCAGCAACTGGAAACATTGGGAACAGAGGTTTAACCTTTTCATTGATTGCATTAACTTCAGCTACTGTAAGATCAGTTATGCTAAGCATGTCTGCAGTAAGCTTTTTATGAGGTTCTCCTTCCTTTACTTTTAATTCCTTAGCATGCTTGCTTCTAAGAGACTGTATTCTGCTGTTAGTAGGAGCCTTCTTTGGACCACTATCATCAAGTTCAGCTAGTTTAGCTAGTTCACGATGAATAAGCTGATTACGAACATGAGAGTATAACTTAAATACTATCTTAGATACATTATTAAGAGCCTTATTGGCATCTCCATAAGGCTTAAACTTGTTAGACAGGAAATTAGTTATTGCCTGACCATAGGTATTACCAATAGTAAGCTGATACCATTCTGCTAGAGACAGAGTTTCATTAGTTAAAACTCCTTTCTTGGCAGGAAGAAATCTAATGGCATATGGTGACTTGCTACTAAGCTGATCAGTAAATTCTTTTAATGCTTGAGCTCTATCATTTACAAGTCCTGTAACTCTTACAGCTGCTCCAAACATGAATTTAGCTATGGCATTAGCTCTATTTCTGTCTTCATCAGTTATCTTGTCAGGATTAGAAGCTATAAGTTCTACACCTTTAGGTGTAGCTGTTATTTCAGCTCCTTTTATGTTTAAGCCACCATTATGATACAACTTAAGAAAATCCTTAATATGCTCATCCATTACAGCTTCAGCAAATCTTTTTCTGCATGAATCGTTAGAAGCGTTATAGCCAAAGATCATGACTATAGGCTTCATAAGATTACGAAGAATACTGGATACAACCCAGAATCCAGTCTTTTTATCTTTTACAGGATGAGGAATAGCATCACTAACGATATTGAATCCTTTAGTAATACTGTCAGCATTCATGCCTGAGTTCTCAAGATGAGAACCTAGTCTAGTAAGAATTTTATTGCCATCATCATCTTTACGTTGACAGGATTTCTCAACAACAAAATCACCTATTGTAATATGCTTATTATCTATCTCTTGTTCAATGCTATTAAATTCAGTAATCATCTCTACTGCAGCAGTCTTGTAGATATCAAGAAACTCTGGATCTGCCTTTAATTGGTCAATAGAAGTATACTCTTTTAATCTCTTTTTAAAATCAGGAGAGAAACCGTTATTTGCATCTATAAGAGCATGATTAAGGAAACCTACTTTTGGACCATAATTCATTAACAAGCCTTCATCTAAAGGCATAAGCATGAACTTAATTACATAGCCAGAAGTAGTAGAGTCATTTTCTACCGCCAAATAGGAATTGATAGTAGCACCTTCTGCACTGCCATTATTTTCAAGAATAGCTTCTAGTCTGCGTACACAGTGATCTATAGCTACACAGGCTTGACCAAAGTTCTCTACCTTTCCATCCCATCCTAACTCTTTGTAAACTTTTTTATTAGTGGAATCATTGCTAAGAAGTAGATCTTTTTGAAGTTCCTTTAATAGTTCTAAGCGTTCTTCAATATCTTCAATCTTTCCACCTATAACATCTAAACCAAGAAGCTTGCCTGCAAGAGAAGCACCGTCATGGTTTTTATATTCATCTGTACTATAGTATTTTTTAAGACAGTCAAATGCCTGAGCTACTGCAAACAGTTCTTTTTCAATATCTTTTCTCTTGCCAAGTTCATATTCCTGATAAGTACTGCTTGGCTGCATAAGAAAACGGGTAAATGACTTTGCAGTCTGAGGATTGACTGTATTAGTATCCATAAAGGAACGACCATTAGCAGAGCCAAAGTATCCAAAGAAGTAACCTTTGAATTCACCCTTTTCTTGTAGAAGTCTCTGTAGTTTTGCATAGTCAAGAAGATAGTCTAACTCTCTTATAAGACTTTCATTCTTGCCTTTAATCTTCTGCTGTTCATCATAAGACAACTGCTTAAACTTCTTCTTATTAGAAATGATGTCATTATAACCCATCTTCTTTAAAAGAGCTGATCTAAGCTTAGTCATGTTACCATCACAGAAAGATAGAAGCTTATCCAGAATATCTGTATTAATATAGTATGGAGCCTTACTTTCATTGTTAAGAACATCCATACGTTCAGGAGTAAGCTTAAATTCTTCCTGCTTTCTTCTGCCTGCCTTGTTATGAACGTCATTAGGATCAAGCTTAGGAGTTCTAGTAAGAGTATCTTCTCCTGTCTTAAACTGCTTAAAGCCTAGAGATTCATCACGTTCAATCTTATTGCCAGACATGATAGGCATTCCATCTTCATCTAGTCCTAGCTGTGGACCTAGCCATAGATCTTTAATTAGTTCAGCATTTTCCTTTGTATCTACAAACTTATAGAAGTGACGTACCTTAGCATCACCTAAACCTAGCTTGTTAGCTTCTTCTTTGCTTATGCCTAGCTCTTCTAGCTTTGCACATCTGTCATATAGAGCTTTTTCATCATTGTATTCTTTTTTATTTTTTACAGTTTCAAGAGTAGGTTCTGAACCAACATATACATCAGTAACTTTAATAAGACCTAGCTGCTGAGCCATTACAAGAACTAGATTGCCTAATGCAGCTTCAGCATTTTCATAGGTACCAAATAATTTATTAGTAAGTTCTGAACTTCTGGTTAAACCAAGATTGTCCATTACCAGTTTGCCAAGAGTAGAACATATACTATTCTTGAATACTCCCCATTTATTCACAACCTTAGAATACATGTCTAGCTGCATTGGATCAGCAGCTTCTGCAGTAGTGCCGAATGATGCTGCAATCTCGTCTCTAGACTGGGGATTAAACATGGTAGATACAGTTCTATTGGCAAAAAATTCAGACATAGCTAACAGGATAGCTGCAGCTACATTCTTGTTCATCTTGGCAGAATAGACGTTGGCAAAAGGCTTTCCATTCTTAGGATGCAGATTGCCAGTAATCTTATCAGGTGCATATAGAAGCTGCAGATGTGGATTACTGTTGAACATGTTGGAGATAACTCCATTCCAAGAATACAGCAGCTTAAATATTTTTTTACTGTTTTCAGTACCTAAAGTTTGTGGATTAGGTTTGCCATTCCTCTTATCCATGGAGGTATATTCTGGAATTTCTTCCAGCTGCATTACTGCACCATTAAGAAGCTCTACAGCTTTATTAACAAGCCTGTTTAAGCCTTCTTCGCTTCTACCGTCTTCAGCATTAAGAGTCATAGCTGCAGCTTTAGTACGGAAATAGGAGCTAAGACGCTTAATGCGTTCTCCTTCAGTAAATGCTTTCAGTAAAGCATCTCTTTTAGTAGCAGGCTTGCCAGTAAGAGGATTTCCTGTTCTAGTTCCTCTCCATTGAGAAAGAAGAGCTTCACCCATAGGATTAACAGGACCTTCAGCTTTCTTTTCTTCCTTGGTCTTCTTCTTTTTTACATTAATAAGCCTTTCTTTTAGCTGTTCTAATGTTTCCTCTTCAGGAGACATGTTCTCATCAGAATCTATGCTATGAGTATTTTCATTAGTCCAAGCTTCATCTCCTGCTGCATTATAAGCATCATAGAGTTCTCTAATATTTTGAATTAGCTTCTTTACTTCTTCATTTTTTAATCTAGTAAACTTAATAATAGAGTCACCTAGCTTACTGGCTATAGAATATAGTTCATCACTTGATAAGCTAGTATCTATGTTTTTATAGGCATTGATAATATTATTGCATGTAATTAGAGCTTCAGCTTCATTCTGAGGAGCTGTCTCTATAGCTTCTGAATTAAATTCAGTAGTTTCTTTATTAAGAGCTTCTTCATACTGTCGTTTATAGTCACCAAGAATATTCTGAAGAGTAGACATATTTTCTACTAGGTAAGGACTAGTAGGAAATTTAATTGCTTGATCAATTATATCTTGAAGCTTTAAAACTGCATCATTAGCTTCTTCAGAAGACATGTTAGGATCTATAGAAATACCATACTGCTTAATTGCATTAGATACTGTATCTTCTATAGTATATACTTCAGTATTTTCAGTATCTTCAACAGGTAACTCTTCTGAATTATCTATTTCAGGTTCAATAACAGTATTTACATTTATACCATTATTTCCAAATACTTCAGTTTGTACTCTTTTAGCTACTATATTTAAATGACAAGGATTAGGAGCACACCAGCACCCTAAAACAATTTTTTCTAGAGAAGGATTATTATTTTTAAATGCTTTCATATCATTAATAAAAGCATCTATCTTTTCTAGCCATTTTTCATCAGACCAGCATAAATCTATGGCTTCTTCTCTAGATCTTCCTTTCATCTCATATGGATTACCTAAATTATACTTATTAGCAGGATTACCATTTCTACCACCATATACATAATAAGTTTTATCATCTAACCAACCTGATTTTTTGCTGTATTTATTACCTCTAAGGCTTACAACTTCAGCATTATCACCAAATTTATTAGAGAAATAAGTTCTTACATAATCAAGAATTTTAGGAAATTCAGTTTCCCATATACCATTGCTTCCATTAGGTCTCTTATGAGTAAACTTAGCATTGCCTGTAGCAAGAAGCTCTTTTCTAGCTGAATCATTCTGCTTAAAAGATTCACGAATAAGATCTCTCATTAATTGGAGATTAGTATTCTTATCAGTACCTTTTTTACCTTGAATCTTGGTTCCTGCATTACCCCATCTAGGATCATTGTATACAGCCTCATCAAAGGAACCAGATTTAAGAGTCTGGTATGCATGCTCTACAGATTGATATCGTCTACCTTCATAGTCAAAAGGTCTAAGAGCTAAATTACTAAGATTAGCGTTTTCTCCTGTAGCATGCCATACATTTAAAACTTCTGTTTGAGATCCTGAATTAGAAGTCTGTTCAGTAGTTCCTGATCTTGTTAAATCAGCTATAAGTTTTGTAATAAAAGATCTTATATAAGAATAATCAGCAACAGCTTGTAAATCATACTCAGATGTACCTTTTTTCTTATTTTCATTAGTTATTAAACGTTCATAATGATCTTCTTTATTTTTAAGCTCATTAATATTTGCTTTATCATAAAGCTCTTGTAAGGATTTTCTAAGAGTTTCAGACATGCCTCCAGTTACACTATTTTCAGAAGAATTAACATTTTGATTATTAGGCTTATTTCCACCAGATTGATTTTGAGAGTTTCTTTGTCCATTTCTGGTAGATTGTCCACCCTTACCTGTTTCTGTTAATCCTGAGCCATTCTCATGCGTATTTGAGGCATCCTGTACTTCTAGCTGAGCTATTCTTTCAGCTATGGCTTTCTTTATTCTTTTTAGTTTTCTCATTAAGGACTTGTTTTTGTAGTCCTTATGGCTAGGATCAGATACGGAAGTAATAATGTTATCTATGTATGCACTGCTTTCTATAAGCTCATCTATGTCTGTAGCCTTGTCTATCTTGCTCTTAGTAATCTTTAGATCTTTTGCAGTAGAGGGCTTTTCCTGAGGCTTGGTTTGAAGCTTAGGCTGAGACTGAACTTGAGACTGAGTCTCCTGTACAGTTGAAGCATTGTACTTGCCATTAACTCTATTTGCTTTTAGCCAAGCATCATGACTAGAAGCAATGCCTATGTTTCTTTCTCTGTTCTTAATAACTGCAGATACACCTTCATAGGCAATAGAATCCTTCTTGGGATCAAGAGATTTCTGGAAAGACTTAAGTTCAGACAGAGACAATCCAGAAGTATATTTCTTAAGTTGATACGCTTCCTTTGAAGTAAGCTTTTCAGACTGGGATGAAGACCTAGGAGCAATGTATTGATTGAAATAGCTTTCCATTGCTTCCTTGATTTCAGCATGTTTTTCTTTGCTAAGCTCTATGTCTGATTCCTGCTCTGCATTGAACTTAGCACCTCCCTTGATGCCTCTATGAAGTTCATAGCCTAGATGTTCAAGTAGATCGTCATTCTGTTTTACTTGAGAAACAAGAGCATTAACTTTGTCTTTCGTTTCTTGAGAAACTCCTTCAAGACTGTTGAGCTGTTCAGCCATGTACTGCACTTCAGAAGAGATCTGGTCTGCAGTACGATAGATGCCTCCTCTGGTAGAATAGTTGAATGCTTCCTGCTTGAATGAAGTATCAAAGCTTACTTCTTCTCCTCTTTTAGCAGCATTCTTGTCAAAACCATATTTGATATGAATCTTGTCATTGGAAAGCATTCCTTTACTGTCTACTGCAGCACCCTTGTTCATTTCATCTTTTAGACCATTTATAAGCTTTCCATGCTTGATAGCCATAGACTCTATTCTATCAGACATGTCACTTACTTTTCCTTCAAAGGTATAAGTATCTCCTTTTTCTTTAGCTTTCTTTGCTGCAGCAAGATAGGAATCAAATCCTTCAGTCTTTGAGGTAATATTTTCTTCAGCTACTTCTTCCAGAAGCTTTCTAGCTTCTGCCTTGGTACCTCCAAGATTCTCTATGAGAGTTTCAAACTGTTCTGCCTTAGCTTGACGATCATGTTCATTCTCATAAGTATCATTCTGAGTAGCTAGTCTACCATTAGCTGCACTGCCGTATACTTCTGCATATTTTGCCAAGTCTCTCTTAAGTTGTTCATTATCCTGTATGCCTAGAGAATCCTTTAGCTGATTGAGAACAGATTCAGTTGCAGAATCCATTGCACCATCTTTTACAAGATTAGCAATAGTATCGTTTACTACATCATAAAGAGTAGACTTAATATGTTCCTTGTCATAAGCAGACAGACCAGATTTAGTATCATCAAGCTTAGTTTTAAGAGAAGCAATACTACCAAACATGGCAGTAGAATCTCCTGCATTCTTAGCTTGCTGATAATTATCTAAAGTAGAGGAAATGAAATTCTCTCTCTGCTGTCTATGGTCTGCAGCAAGAGTGTCTCCTGCATCTGCAGCTTGCTGATCATACTCAGCTTTATACTTCTCTTTAAACTGCTGAAATGCAGCAGACTGCACCATATGTCTAGCTACCTGACCACTGCCTACAGGAGCAGACATTAGACCACCACCAAGAGCACCTAGCATGAAATTGCTAATGTTGGATGGATCAGTAGCAGCTTCTGTAAAGGACTTGTCTTCAGCATTCATCTGAGAAGCAATGTTTTGCATTACTTCTTGAGTACCTTCTACACCCATCTCCTTAGCTACTTCTCCTGCAGCTCTAAGAGGAGTGTATCTAGCAGTTTTAAGTATATTGCTATTGCCTACTAGTATCTTGTCAGATAGAGCATCAAGCATAGCAGCAGGAAGCTGTTTAAGATAAGCTTTAGCCATTTCACTGGGACTCATAGAACGTCCATGATTCTTTCTGAATTCCATGAAGTCCATGCCTATATTAGCTAATAAATCTGTAGCAGTAGCTGCACCGAATGAAGCTGCACCAACACCACCTGTGGCTGCAGTAGCTAATAGACCAGGAGCCATATTACCTAGCTGTTCAGCTACAAACATGCTTACCTGAGTAGGATGCTTAATAAACTCCCATAAACCACCTGCAATGTCTCCTTCTTCAAATTTAGAGGAAACATTTTGCATGTAGGTATTGTACTCGTCACGTCTCTTAGCTGTTTTACCTACAGTAATATCTGCAGCTTCACGATCAGCATATCTACGAAGATCAAAACCGGGTCCTATCTGTGAAGATCCACCAAGAGTATCATTTATAGCAACTGCCATATTACCGACAGTATTAAGAGCAGAACCTCCTAATTGCTTTAGTGCTCCTACAGCAAAGTTATCAGGAGTTTCCATAGTCTTGTTTTCTTCAAAGATTCTCTTAGCAGCAGCTAAGTCATCAACATATCCATTTTCAGGATTAATCTCATCTCTATAGAATTCACCTAAGCGTTGAGCTGTTAATGCTCTTCTAGCATTACCAGCAGTTCTCATGGATTTAAATAAACTAAATCCAGTGTTTACATTAGGATCTAAGCTGCTTAAGTAGCCAATATCTTCACCAGTATATGGATTAAGAATAGTAGTAAGCTTACGTTTTGAAGAAGTGCTATCTTCTCCTTCAAAACGAGCATATACTTCTAGGCCATCAGCATTTATCTCAGAATATGTTTTAGAAGGATCATACTGCTCAGATTTATATCCATCTTTAGAAGTTATCTTTTTAATGAATTCATTCTGAGCATAATGATCATAGTTAGCATAATCAAATTCTGTAAGCTGATCTACAGGTTTACCAGTAGCTCTAGCAACAGCTTCTGGCTGAGTACGAGACTTATAGCGAGATCTTTGTACACTTCCTAACAAGTCAGGAGCATCAATATAGGTTGAACTGCTAGAGCTAAGACGGAACTCATGCGTATTACCATCTTTATCTACAATCCAGCCAGAGTCTCCATCAGGTGACCTCTTAATACGCATTCTTTGGAAACCATCTAGACCATGATATTTGTCTATAGTATTTCCTTCTAGTAACTGCAGTTTCTGCTCTACTGTAAACTTTGATTCTAGACGCTTACGTTCTACTGGAGAAGATATGCTGCTTAACCTATCTCGTGTAGTTTGTAGAGCAAGATCGTTCATTAGCTGTGAACGCTGTCTTCTCCTTTCTTCTATAGCAGCAACTTCAGCATCTTCTTCTGGAGTAGCAGGAGCTTGAATTACAGGCTGCTGATCTTGAACAGATGCATCTGATTGATTTCTTAATTGTGTAAAGAAGTCATCTATTTTAGACATATAAACTCCTAATAGTTATATAGCCCCACCATTCTCTAAGATTCCAACGAAATCTAGGAAAGCATTTTTAAAATCTTCATGAGTAGAGGATTTTTTATCTGCAACATCATAGAAAAATCTTCTAACTTGATCTGGACGCTTAAATCCACGATCTTCAGCTTCACGGTTCCATGTACCCATCATTGCATAAATATAAGCTGTAGAAGCTATCTTTAAATCTCTGTTAGTAAGTTTTCCTTTACCTTTCTGATAAAGATATCTAGCTACAATAGGATTACTAAATGGATCATTTAATATCTTCTTAGTATCAGCTCTAGTAATATGATCTAGGTTTGATAGTCCAGTTAAGCTATCTAAATCTTTACTAGTTACTGTACCGGGAGATCTTAATCCCTGTCTTTTCTCTATAGCTGTTCTTTCTTCATTAAGAGATTTTTCAGCTTCTCTTTTATTAGTGTATATATTTTTATCTGTACCACCAAGAATTTTATAAGCTTTAGCTGTTAAAATATCAGAATAACGATCATCACCAGTATCTATATTTATATCAAAAGAATCCTGTAAAACTTCTCCTACAGCTTTAAAATATGTACCCATTCTTTCATTTTTATACTCTGGTCTATTAGCTAAATAATAGCATAATTTCATAAGATTATATCTGTCTTCTCTACTTTTTTCGACAATAGATCTGCCAACATAACTAGCTATATTAGCATTAGTTGTTTTATGGTCAATATTACCATGAGAATCTCTTTTAATTAAATTAAGATTTAAATCTTTTAAGAATCCAACTCCTACAGGAGAGCTTATTAATTGTTTAGCTACTGCAGGAGTAGCATTTACAAGTTTAGAGGAATTGGCATTAAAGATATCTGCATCAGAAGGCATAACAGTAGGATCATAATTTATTGAAGTGGTACCAGATCGTACTCCTGTTACACTTCCACCTTTTGTTTCAACTTCATATAAAGTATCAGCCATTTTCTTAGCATTAGTTCCAACTTCTCTTAAATCCTTTTCAGTAGGTTCTCCTGCCTGCACTAATTGAGCTTCTTTAGCAGGAAGATCAGAATTTGAAGAAGAACTAGCAGGTCTAGTTAATACACTGCTTGGTGTTTCTTCCTTAGAAGGAAATGCTAATCTATCTAGTTCTTTTCTCAAATCATTAGCACTTCTTCCAGAACCATTCTTTGAAAGCTGTTCTAACTGCTCCTGTCTTGAAAGTTGAGAGAAATCATTTATTTGCTGATTTACACCAGCAACAGAACCAGAAGAAACATCACGTCCATCAATTCTATAAGTTCTATTATTTTCTAATAAACCATTGTTTTCTAAGAAATGAGCTCTATCCTGTCTTAATTGATCTTCATCCATTGGAGTATATACAGGAAGAGCAGTAATAGGACTTATTCTAGTGGTTTCTGTTCCTGAAGTAGGCACACCAAAATCAGGCATTCTAGGAGCTTGAGAAGAAGCATAATCAGCTATTTCAGAATCAATTTTTGCTTTTTGGTCTTCTTTAGATAATGCATTAGATAATGCAGGAGTATTAGTCTCAAAAGGAATAGGAACATCTGTACGAGGTCTATCCATGAAAGAAGAACGTAACTCAATATCAGGCAATTTTTGACGAGAAGGAGTAAAATCTAAAGCTCTACTAGCCTCTATTTTTGACTGTTCTTCTGATAATGCAGGACTATCAGTTTTAAATGGAACAGAAACATCAGTAGAAGGTTTACTTACAAATGAAGGTGAATCTTCACCCATAAGTGCAGCTGCTCTCTTAGCAAAAGTATCTTTTGAAAAAAGAGGACCAACTGAAGCATCAGAAGGTTTAGAAGCATTAGAATCTGCTAAAACAGTAGAATCATTACCACTAGCATTACTACCTTTATTCATATTAGCAGAAACAGAAGGTTTCTGAACAGGAGCAGAAGGCTGAGAAGTGCCTTGAGATGGTTTTTGAGTATTACCAGTAGAAGTAGCTTTTTCTTCTTTATCTATGTTTCCCCATAAATTTTGTATATCAGATAGAAAAGCTCCTTCTGTAGAAAACTTACTAGATTTTCTGCCTCCTCCACTTCTTCCACCTCCTCCGCCACCACCAGATCTCATGCCAGCAATTTGAAGCTGATTAGCACGATCAAGTTCTTTCTGTCTCCAATCACCTTCTGTTTTCCATCTATTAAATTCAGTATCTTCAGTATGATGTCTATCGGCTTGAGCAAGAGATCTATCCTTATAGTCCATCTCTTCCTGATGATGTTGTTTCTCCATCTCTCTTTGAAGATTCTTCTGCTCTTCATCAATGATAGACTGCCTCATAGTATTAAAGGTACTAGCCATTCCTTGAAATGCATTAGCTGCAGAATTCAAAGCACTTGTACCAGCATTAGAATCATACTGAGGAGTACCCATCATTCTGTCATATATTGATCCTGCCATAGTTAATCCCACCATTTTAAATTACCTTATATATAACTCTTGTAGCTATTCTTTACTCTATTAGCTTCAGAATCAGCTACTTGTCTCTGTTCACCTTCATTAAAGTCTCTAGCAGTACCTCTATGCATTGCATAGTTGGTAGCAGCAGCATTTCTAACTTGTTCACCAAGAGAATTACGATTAGCTTCAAATTGAGTACGAAAAGCATTCTTTGAATTCTCAAGTTGATCTTCCATTAAGCCTAGTCCTTTAAGACCTGTATAAGCCTGCATAAGACCCCCTAAAGCACTAAGACCTTGAAAGGCAGTAGGAAGAATACCTGATTTGCCAAACCAGCTACTACCACCACCTATATTGTTCATAGTGTTTGAAATTGATTTAGCTGAGTTAGAAAACATGTTTCCATTAACTAACCCATTAGTACCTCCTGTAAAGGTACCAGATAAAGGAGAAGCTAAGAAACCATTGCTATCCCATTGTACACCTTCAGAAGCCATTGCATCTGATAGAGTTCTACCCGTTTGTGGATTCCAGCCATATTCCCATTCATCATCTAAAGGACCAATCGCCATATTCATCTCCTGCTAAAAAGCTAATTCATATTTAGAATCGTAGTCATACAGCTGAGTATACTGGTCATATACATAGTCTACTGGAGTAATATTAGTAGACAGGAAAAACCAGCTGTCAATGCT
>Ga0247611_10006243_pt1 | contig 15376 bp, 15 predicted proteins | sample 177DNAGHGhighgp2_FD_192422 | JGI IMG/M metagenome (GOLD analysis project Ga0247611, IMG submission 192422) | Sheep rumen microbial communities from Palmerston North, Manawatu-Wanganui, New Zealand - 1770 DNA GHGhigh gp2 | ecosystem: Host-associated > Mammals > Digestive system > Stomach > Rumen...
CATTATAATTGAAATGAGCAAATATTTATGCGATTTTTGGTAAAAATCATTGTTTTATAGAAAAAAAGAGCTATATTTGCAACCGATAAGAGACATTATATAATTTGGAGGACGTAGTTATGTTAGGAGTTAATTCACCAAGAGAGCCAATTACCCCTGAGTTTTCTAGGAAAATTCGGGCTGCATTATGGCGTGCAACGACTGGCAACCTGACTCCAGAGGAAAAGGATGCCATTCGCAGGGGACGTGAAGCTAGAAAGAAGGTTAAAATAGTATGGAAATAGACTTTTCTAACCTCACGTCTGAAAAGATAACAGATTTCCATTGCCTCGAAACGTTCTGCTCTGGCGTTGAGGCAATGGATAAATTTATACAGGGTGATTTCCGTATGAGTGTTGAGAATCACTACTGTTCTGCATATGGAGTTTGGTATAAGGAAGAACTGGTGGCCATCTATGCTTTGAGCTTTGACTCACTCGACCTTGATTCAGACGACAAGGAAGAACTTGAGACAGGCATGTCTTCTACAGGAACTCCAAACGTTGACTGGAACTACAAAGAAACATTTTATGCCAAGCCTCGTTATCCCGCTCTTGATATAGCCTATTTAGCCGTCAGAGAAGAATACAGAGGCAATAAAGTTGGGCAGTCTATTGTTGAAATGATAGCAGATAGAGCCCGCTCTCAGACATTTGCAGGATGTCAGTTCCTGACTGTTGAGGCTTTAGCTACCAGTGAATACAGTGCAGTAGGCTTTTACCAACGATGTGGATTTACAGCCAACGAGGTTCGCAAACCATATAAAGACACACTTCGTATGTTCCGTACTCTGTATGCCAACGAGGAAGAGTACGTTGATGAGTAGTGATAGTAAAGTGTATCACTCTCATAATTGATAATACTTCACATCTGATTCCGAAAAGCAACATACAATCACTTCACCCTGATAGCCCATCTCTATATGCTTGGTCAGAACCTGCCGGGCAATCTTGGCCGCCTCTGCCTTTGGGAAGCCATAGACACCAGTACTGATACAGGAAAAAGCGATACTTTTCAAGTCATTCTCTTCAGCCAGTTTCATGGCCGTATCGTAACATGAGGCCAATAATTCCCGTTCATGATTGTTGCCACCATACCATATTGGTCCAACAGTATGGATTACCTTCTTGCAGAGCAAGTTATACGCATCCGTCATCTTGCTCTGCCCAGTTTCACAACCTCCCAGAGTCCTACACTCCTTCAAAAGGTCTGGTCCTGCAGCACGATGAATGGCACCATCAACGCCACCACCTCCCAGTAATGTTTTGTTTGCTGCATTCACGATGGCGTCCACTTTCAATGTCGTGATATCGCCCACCACAATTTTTATCTCGTTCATAGACATTCTTTCTTTTTAATCTTCAAACCATGATGATTGGAGGCTGTAATTATGCAAAACCTTTTCACTATAGCCGTTCAGGTAGTGCTCACTAATCCACTCATCAATCTTTTCGTGTATCAGCATATCGAGTTTAGGAAACTGTCTTTGTATGACTTCTTGAAAATGGAAGCCAAACTCAAACCTCGCCATCTGACCATCACCGACGTATTGACTGATTCTGTCATGTAGATCCATCGGAATCTCCACGACCAACATGATATCAGGCGCATAGCCAAGTCCTATCTTAAACTGAAAAGTCTGCTCCATACTAATCGCGTATTACGATTTTCCCCCCTTCTTTACCAAAAATATAGTCGCCTATCACCTTGATGCTCCTGGGAACTGACAACTCAAGATAGTCGTTTGTACCCATAAAGGCACCATCACAGATAGTCAACACTCCATCTGGTACACAATATTCCTTACCTATCAAACTGGGACGAGTAGCAGCGAGCAATCTTCTGCCTTCGTTGGCGTATTCAATACCAAGCTCATCAGTCGTCACCTTATCTTCATCGTACCAGTAATCATTCACATCATAGACCTCATCCACGTATGGCCTGTCCCAAACGCAAATGTGTCCTATAGCGTATGGAAGGTTGTCAATAGTATACTCCACAGCCTCATCACTCATCGACTGCGGGAAATACAGACACACCAAATCCTCGCAATCGTCAAAAGCCCTCGCGTCCACCTCCTTACATCCCTCGGCTATCCGAAACCGTCTCACGTCAGGCGCTTTCAGCAGTCGCTTCTTGTCATCAGAATAAATGCCACCTTGTATGTCAGTCATTGTTGCCGTTTTGTTCATCTACTTTAAGTTCATACGTGCCACTATATTGGTTATCGACTCCAACCTCCACTTTCATGACACCATTTTCAAAAACACCCTCAATCTTCCCACTTTTCTTCCCGTTTATTCTATATACATCAGTACAGAACTTATTCTCATCATCGATTAAGCAAGAAAACTCATAACTAGCAGAAACATAAGTTCCGTCTCTAAAATTAAAGTCTCCTTCAATCTCTGCCCCTTTCTTAATAAGGTGGAGAAACAGGCGACCATCTCGCATATAGTATTGACCGTCTTTATTATTTGCCAGACCATCTTGATTCTCGACTATATCAGGCATTACTAGCTCATAATCAGATATCAGATACTTTCCGTCAATCTGGGTTACAGAAACTAACAACCCTCTTGGTTTATAAATCCTTCCGCTCTGACCTTGAGAATAATAGCTATAATACACACTATACTTTCCTTCTTCCTTAGATTCAGTAATGATTGGTCCCTCTTCCAAATACAGATCAGAACCTGGAGGGTATGCAGTGAATACCCACGTAGCCAAACAGTCGCCTGAAGGACATTCATATTCATAATCTCGTTTCAGCTTGTTTATCACATTGGCAGTCACATGTTGCTTGATATAATCCTCTTTTTCATAATCGCCCTTATAGAATTGCTCTAAGAATGTCAATGGGGATGCAGGTACATCGTCATATTCATCTATTTCATCAGGCTCTTCAATCGAATCCGTGTCAACAGCTTCTGCCATCGTTTGCTCACTTTCTGATGGATAGTTGTTTTGGCTGAAGAAATACCACGCACCAGCTCCTGCCAACAAAGCCGCCAGCAGAATCCAAATCCATTTCTTCGATTTCTTCTCTTCCTCCCATTCGTATGTAGTCTGCTCTTTAGATTTCTCTTGAATGGAAGCCTCTTTGGGTCCGTTTTTTTCTTCTTGCGCAGGATTCTCTTCTTGTTTAGGCTCCGTTTTCTCTTCCGCCACTGGATCCTTTTCTGCTTCTGGTTCCTTAACTTCTTCCATAACCTGCGGTTTTCCACAGTAAGGACAGAATGCATTATCCTCTTCTATCGTCTCTCCACAATGGATACACTTCTTTTCCTGAGGTGCTGTCGTTTCTTCAACTTGATCAGCAACCTCTTCTACCTCAAACTTTGTCCCGCACTCGCCGCAAAACAAAGCATCATCTTCCATTATTGCATTACAACTGGGACATTTTTTCATATTCGTTTATCTATTTTTATATTCCCTTTCGTACTTGGCCATTTCATCATCGATAGTTCTTTCTGCTCGCATAAAGATGTTCATCCTTGTGTTCATCTCTTGTAGATAGGCATTCCAATCATTCTGAATCTGATCCGTACAATGATTCTTAAAGCCCTCTGCCACCTTATCATTCCATGCCTCAAAGACCTTTTTTGTGGCCATGATAAAGGTGGACATATCATTATTTAACAAACTGATGGGATTCATACCTTATTCTTTGTTTCGTTATACTGCTCCAATTGCTCAACAGATTTCTTTATAACCTGTCGACCCTTATCCACATTATTCTTTACCTTATTTTGGAATGCCTTTGTTCCGTCAATAATAGCGATAGTTGCACCTTGAGCCATATTCACTTGAGAAGCAACGATTTCACGCATCCTCTTAGCCTTGTTTTTCCGATTTTCCAAATAAGATTTCTTTGCCAACAAGGCTCGCCTGCCCTGTACATCGTCATTGGCAGTCTTTGCCATTGCGTCTATCAGCGCATTATACTCCGCCACAGCCTCAGCCTCCATCTGCTCAGCCTTTTTCAATTTCTTGCGAAGACTATCCAACTTCTGAACCATCAGATTGTTCAGAGCGGTGCAGTTCCCAGAAACAGACTCCATAAAGCCCTGCATCTTCCCTGCGTATGCTGTCAACTCACTGACTTGAGAGACTTTTGCATCTTCTGCCATAATCTATCAAATTCTATTGCTACGATATATCTCTAAGATTTCTGCACTCTTGCCAATAAACTTGGCATACTCCACCATACGATTAGCAATCTCGTCTATGTGCTTTGCATCCTTCTGAAATTCCGTCATGAACTTCTGGTTTGAGGTATCATTCCAACCCTCACAGACATGATTCATCTTCTTCTCAGCTGCATGAAAAGCATTAGACAGTTGTTCACTCAATCTTTTCAAGTCATTACCGAACTGTTTCAAGTCCTGTACGCTTCTTACTCCTACTTCTTGTGCCATATTTATATCATTTTTAACATGTTAATAATATCTTTCGATTTCGAGGGCATATAGGGTGTGAACAGCGTATAACTGTCACTTTCCTCTGCATAATAATATGCACGAAGTCGCTCCCAATCGCTACTCAATTTCTCTAAACGGATGTCATCATTCAGATGCAATGTCACGCCTGCCGTTTCATCCGACTTCAACATCACCAGATGCTTAAACTTCTGGAACACCACCTTTGGCGTGATATAGTCCTCAAACAACAGGTTCGATGCCTTTTCTATCTGCAGCAAGGTATGAACGCCATAGTCTGGTCCTTTTTCGAGAATAACGTTCATCGCATCTCTATAGGTTCTCACGCTTGTTGAAGAACTACTGCTATCACCAAAGAAATCATCCGATATGCTCATCATATCGTCATCATCAGAAGATTTACTATTGTTGCTCTCTTCCAATTCCATATCCATCTTTAACTCTCTGAATCTGTCTTGGCCTAATATCAGCAAGATGGTTTCTTCTGCTGTTCCATCCAGAACACTCTGTGCCAATTCTTTAAAGAACTTACTACGCTGTCTGCGCTCAATAATCTCACAATAGCCTTCGTTCTCCAAATCGAAGATCAGTTCATGCACCTCGCCCTCTTCATTGTTCAGGCAGTCTATTACCTTGAAGGCAATATCCTTATGCTTCAGTTTGGCAGACATCATCAACGATACAAACAGGTTCATTGTGGTACGAGTCACCTGCTCCTGATCGTTCAGTCCCAACAACAGAACATTCTCGCTGAAGTCTTCATTCAGCTTGATAAACAAATCCTTCTGGCTGATGTCAATGGCCTTACCCATAAAGGCTGTAGGCGATTTTCCCTTTACAGCTAACATCTGCTCTTTCACACTCTCATCTAAATAGAACATCTGAGCACCATTGAAATAGAACTCACCATTGCTCTTATGGTCTTTGGCCTTCTCCACAATGGCTGCCATCAGTTTCTCGGCAGCCTCCTTGTCTGTATAGTAAGCCTGGAACTTCACCTGTTCATCCACATGGTGATAATATATCTGACCTGTTGACAATTCGGATGTGATGGCAGAACTATTAGGCACCAATCTCTCAGAATCCGTCTGAGCACACTTCAACAGATAGAAATCACTCACGTTGTTGATAATCTCGCTCGAAATCTCTGTACCTGATAGAGTCTGTGTTGCAAATATCAAATGAACGCCCTGGTTACGCCCCTCCTTGGCTATCTTGATGACAATATCTGAAATCTCATTCCTTACCTGACGAGGGATAGAATCATCAGCCTTAAACATCTCGTGACACTCATCAGCCACAACAAGCACATGAGGCATTCGCTCCTGCTGATGTAACTTGTTATATTCATCAATTTTGGAACATCCAGCTTTTTGTAATAATTTACCACGTACTGTCATATTTCTTAACAATTCCCTCAATATTTCCAAAGTTACTTGCGGGTCAGAATTGTCCACCAAAAGAGCCTTCACATGTTTAGCACCCTGATAGCGGTTGAACTCCACACCACCAAGTTTGAAGTCGAGCAAGTATAGATGTAAATCCTCTGGTGCATACTTTAGCATCGCCCCACCTATTATATTATGTAGGAACACTGATTTACCAGAACCAGACTGTCCGATAATAAAGGAATGCACATGACTCACTAAATCCAAACGGAAAGACACATCATCCTTTCCATTTTTTCCTACATCAATTAACAATTCATTTGTTATGTCTTCATAAGACATATTGGAATCATCATATGTCAAAGAAACTACCTTTGTTTCTTCTTTAGCCTCTGCCTCTCTATTTATGTAGTTGATACATGTTTGTAAATAAATGTTATTACCAGCAATGTTTATTGGACTTATTAAACCATTTGAAGAACCAAAATTGCTTTGCAGTATTGGTATTCTATTTCTTTTCGTTTTACGTACCTCTAAATATGCAACATCTTCGATAATATCATTAAAAGCCAAATGCTCTTTGGCATACCCTTTTCCCCATTCTTGTATGGCAAGCTTATCTAACTCTTTCTCAATATTGTGGATGTCATGTTCGCATCGAATAATTGCTTCACAAGCAATATTTAAGTCGCTACTATTATTTTCATTAAATCCCCAGAAGCCAAAATCCATTATATATTTATTATTTAGAAAATCTGGAAAGAAGAAACCATTATTTAAATTATGAAAACTCTGAATGCATTCTTCTAAAATGCTTATACATCTAGTTTTACTCTTTGGAGTTGGAAAATAATCATAGGTTCCAACTCCTACAGTTGTTTTTTTCAATACAATATCTATTATTTGTTTGATTAATGCTGATGGGAAACCAATTTTTGTAAAATAAAAACGTAAATCTTGTTCTATGTTATAAAAAGAAATAATATCTTTGGGAATATACAAAGCGATACCTATCTTGTCTACTTTTTGGTGTTTCACAAAATATGGAATCAATCTTATACGATCTTTATTATTATACGAAACATTTGGAAGAGTACTCTTGTTAACATAATTTTGGGCTTGCTCAATCGTTGGAAATGCTTTTAGTAAAATTCCACCTTTAACAATAATCTCATGAGCGACATCCGTTCTGTTCTTTACATTACAGCCAAGGCTATCAGTTAATATCCTCAGTTCCTCAATATTGTAATTAGAAGAATCCATGTACTCTCGCATTTTTAATGCCACCTCGTAGTTTCCATATCCTTCTATATAATAACCGTTTTCTAAATTATTTTCCTCAAGAGGAAGTAAATCATTCAAATTGAATCGAGCTCCAACTTCTTTTTTTTCTTTAATTTCACAAATAGCACCCGTCGCCTCTATTTTCTTTCTTAATAGATCTGCTTCATGAAATGACACACTACTTTTCAAAATTGAGGGGCTACAATCAACGAGTTCCTTAGCGTCTATCAGTCCAATATCGCAAGCCTCCTTAATTGCTTTTACAACCTGTAGTTTTGCAACGCCAGCCTCCCTAAGAATCAAATCACATTTCTTTGTTAATTTGTGAATTGATCTACTTTTACTTAATTTTGTAAATATTATACCGTTATCGATTATTTGTTTGTATAATCTTTGATTACTCGAATAAATCTCATTCTTTTCTGGATTAAAAATATCATCATTTTTAAATCGAATTCCATTGGTTTTGTTAAATAGTACATAATGAACTCCTGTCCGATATGATGAAGAAAAAACTTTGAGAATTCTATCATATTGGGAATCAAAAGTAGAATTAAAAAAGAAAATGAATTCATATGGAATAGGTATTTCCTGATTATTCTCACAATAATCAGGAAAATCTCCGTATTTTTTTATAATTTCCATTTTCCTTTTCTCAAGTCGATTTATCATATTATCAAGTTCTTCTTCTGAAGTAACAGGCCTTTCCCAATATATAGATGGATGTATTTGCCTAAGAATAGTGTCATATTCACATATACCATCCAAATCAACCAAGTTTAGACGTATATATTTTATTGGTAATTGTAACAAAAGAGTAAAAACAAACTGATTAAAAAGATTGTTTTTATCCTTTTCATTATGATAATTAATTGTAAATATCCCATCTGAATTGATTTCATATAAACTAGGTATATCAAATCTATTTCCATCAATTGAATCAGAGAAACCTAACAAAGATGGAATCCATCTCAAACTATAGTGTGTTGAGACACTCTCTTTAATATCATTAAGCAAGTTATTAAAATCATCCTTTGTTAATGTTTCATCCATATTTGCAAGAAGTAGTTCTGGATACAGATTCCTAACCTCTTTCATCCTATGAATAAATTCATTTTTATATTCAATCGACTTTTCCTTGGTGAGTTGTCCTTGAGATTTGTCCCGTTCAACCTTATTAGAATAATCTAGAACTATATCCTTAACAAACGGTATAACTCTGAAAACATTATCTTCATCATCAATTGTTTCATCCGTAGACAAAAGTGCACTATCATAAAACGGGTCTGGCAAAATACTATTTATATGACTCCTTTCCAATATGGGAAGAGTCTGCTTCCCTCCGGCATTATTATACAACTCATTTGCTTTTACGATATCTTGTTTAACGCCAATCCCCATTTCATATCTAAAAGCCTGACGGAGCATAGCTGCCTTATCTCCTTGCTCTGCTTTTTTCTTAACGTCTTCTATAGCCAACTCCTCCACAATCAAAGGATTTGGTATGTTTTTATGTTTAGAGGTGGAAGTTTTGGAGGATTCTGAGGATGATGAGGTTGTCTTTGACTTAGCTGCATCCTTTCCCTTAACATCTTGCTTTGGTTCTGGTTCCTTTTTTGAAGTTTCTTTTTTCATTTCTTCATCTTGAGCCTTAGCTCCATTCTCTACCTTCTCCTTCTCAACATAGACTGGAGTTCCACACTTCGGACAGAACTTAAATCCATCCTTTATCTGATTTCCACACTTAGTACAAAACATAGCTTACTTGATTAAAAAAATAGATGGCTCTGACTTTAATTTCTCTTGGATAAAGAAATATAGGTTCCCCTTTTTCTCTTCGGTATAATACTTAACATTGTTAATGTATTCGCCTAAATAGGTATCAATAATATCAACTGGGGTTCCTAATATGACGTATATCGCATCAGCATAATGCAATGTCTCTAGATAGTAATTCAACTTTAACAAATCTAAATGAAACAGTTCTTTCCTTTTAATTCTATTTGTTTTTGCTTCAATTACTACATGTTGATATCGTTCGTCTAAATACTTTTTTTCATACGAATGTGATTCATGAATTAATAAATCAGGAAGAACAAATATTTCTTTCTTGTTACCTTTATAATGTCTGTCAATATTCTTCCTAATTTCAATATACTTATCTTTTATAAAAGTACCTGCCAAGGATAATTGTTTTGCCACTTCGCCATTAATAAAGCCGGTAAGCCCTATAGTGTCTAACTTCATCTGCTTTTGTGCCAATAGGACAGCTAAAGATATGATATAATTTCGCTCATATATTTGTGACAAGTCACCTTCAACCTCATTCCCATCTTTTTTAAGATTACAAATCATCTCTAGCGATAAACTTATTTCTTTCATCGCATCAAAACAAATAGCAACATATGGTTTATCTGCTATGGCATCTTCCATAATAGGCATTAAGTGATTGAACATACATTTACAGTAATTCATAACGAATATTTCTATAATTGACGACTTTAGCAACTATAATTTGTTTGCTAGGATTATAGTCTAATTTTCGATCTCTTACAATTTCACGTAGTCGTTTTACAATAACACTTTTTGCTCCTCCTAAATAGACAAAAATACCACAATGATACCCTAATTTATTCATACCATTTAGCAAAGATTCAATATCTTTTTCTAACGCATCATCTGGTACATAATTCCTTGATGATTTTATCTCACAAATAATATATTGCTTTTTGGTATTTGTAAAATCTCCATGCAAAACCAAATCAGGAAATTTAACATCATTAACTTCATCATAATGCTTTGATAATTCGGCATTAAGCATTAGTTTTTCCGGATTAGCATTTTTCTTTCTAAGAAAATTACTCCACTTATGATAAAGCTCATATGAGAAGATTCTTTCAATATGATATTTCTTTTTATCCGTATCATAAATATACTTCTGAGAAATAGATTCAAGCGCTCGTGAAAGCCCTTTTATATATGTCCAATCTGTATCATCCCAGATTGGGAGTCTCATAGAATCGTCTATCATTATTCATATTTTTAATTAGTAGAATAAGACTACAAAAAGGAGAGTGAGCCTATTAAGCAAAACACATCCATTTTTTGTTTGCGACGGATTTTCCGTTACGGCTCAAAGATAAGATTTTTCTAGCAAAAATGCAAATAAGGACATCGTTTTTTGCAAAAATTTCACATTTATATCCTGATTTCATCCATTTTGATGGCTCTTTTGCGTTGATTTCACAAAAAAGCACCACATTGAGAACTCACTTGCAATCATTTCAGGATAGTGCAAGCCTCTAACAACGCTTGCGATATGATACCGCATTAGGGGGTAGCCTAATACCCCCTGCTTGCAGGGAGTGCCACAATTGTAGTAGCCTAATCCCACCCATGCGGGCTGATGCCACAATAGGGGTAGCCTACTACCCCGTTATGGCCTCAATGCCGCAATGGGAGTTGCCGCACACCAAGGTTGAGCAAGCTCAGCGGACAGTAGGCTTGTTATACAAGGATTTCCATGTCTGTGTTAAAAACCAAGAACTAATTTTCAGGGAAATCCCGTTTGGATGTTTTGATATACCTTTGCATACAAATTCACAAAAACAATTAGACTATGGAGGTTATATCAATAGAGTGCAGTACCTACGAGGAACTGCTGACGAGTTTTAACAGCTTCGTCAATCAGATGAAAGTAATGGCTGGTAGAGGAACGGACAAACGGCTTGGTGAATGGCTCGACAACCAGGATGTGTGTCAGATACTGAATATCAGTCCACGAACGTTGCAGACGCTCCGCCAAAACGGAACGTTGGCATACTCTCAAATCGAGCATAAGACCTACTATAAACCAGAGGATTTAGAACGCATCATTCCTCTTGTAGAGGTCAGGAAGAAAGAAGCTCATTTATGTGGGTGTAATCAATGGAAAGGAGGTTGTAAATGAATGAACTTATAATGACGCATAACGCTGGTGTCAAACGGGTGATTGATAGTATGAAGGAAGTACTTGCATTGTACAAGAATGTCACAGGCAACTATCGTCCTTTGCTTGATGGTGAGCGATACCTGACTGATAGGGAAGTCGCTGAGATTCTGAAAGTAAGCAGACGAACGCTTCAAGAGTATCGTAATTACAGAGTGCTACCTTATATTTTATTAGGTGGTAAGGTCCTGTATCGTGAGAGTGATCTGGAGAAAGTCTTGGAATCATGTTATCATCCAGCACGTTAACCAAATGGAAAAAGAGAAATCACCCACACGTCCACAGTATGAATAATAACGCAGAAAGCCGAATGACAGACTGTCGCTGATCATTCGTCTTTCTGCTTTGAAGTTTTTGAGTCCCACCCATTATATAGTCTTAATGTCCTTGAAGGATGCATTGAGTTTGTCACCCAGCATCGTCAGGTCGTTGTTGAGTTTCTGGCTCGTTATCTTTGCATAGATCTGTGTTGTGACGATGTTCGTATGTCCCAATACACGACTTACGCTCTCAATGGGCATCCCTTTAGAAAGTGCCAACGTCGCGAATGAGTGGCGTCCACAGTGAAAGCTTATGGATTTCTCTATGCCACAGGCTTTCATTACCGTTTTCAGCTTCTTGCACATCGACCAGTAGTTCATCTTGCCGAACACCAGTTTGTCTTCCTGCAGGTGCTTGTAGCGGTCAATGATCTGCAAGGGTACGTCCATCAGTTTCACTTGGAAGGGAATGCCCGTCTTGTGACGGTGGCCGATAATCCACTTGTCACCGTTGATGTCCACGATGTTGTTCGTTGTCAGTTCCTTAACGTCAATAAACGACAGGGCGGTGAAACAGACAAAGACGAAGATGTCACGCACAAAGGCAAGATTATCGTCCTGAAACTCATGCATCACAACGGCTTTCAGTTCGTCCTCAGTCAGGAACTCCCTTTCCTTGCAGTTCGGGCTGATATGAAACTGTGCGAAGGGATTGCGTGGTATCTTGCCATTATAGTGAGCTCTCAGTACGACACCCTTCAGCCACATGCAGCGTTGCCAGATAGTGCCATTGGCCAGTCCTCTGTCTGTGCTGAGATAAACGGAAAAGTCCTTGATGAACTCCGGCGTCAGTTCCAGCATCGACATGTCCGTGCGACGATAATGTGACTGAATGAACTCAGCCACATCCTTTCGTGAGCGTTCCATTGCCCATAAAGTACTGGCAACCCTATCCTTCCCAACACGCTTTTTCTGATTGGCAATGTCCTTGTCGAATGCACTCAGCAAAGTCTCGTACTCGCTGCCAAATCCCTGATACGTGTTGCGCACCATCTCAGCCGTCACAAAAGCCTCCCTATCCGAAAGGTGCTGATAGTGCTTTATGATCTGCGCCTTGATGTTGTCAAGTTCGCGGTTAATCTGCAAAGCCTCCTTACTGCGCCCTTTGGCACAATTGCCCTTCACGTCCCACATGTCAAGCGAGATGGACTTCTTACAACTGAACTGGCTCTGGGTGCCGTTAATCGTCACACGTCCCATCACAGGCACCACACCGTTCTTCTCCTTACTTTTGTTCACGTAGAACAAAATGTTGAATGTACTTCTCATGTTTCTTATTCCTTTTATAATTTTGGGCTGCAAAACTACTGTCTTTGGGGTTATCCATCATTATGCAAAATGTAGCAGTTTGCGGAATAAGAAACGGGCGGTGAAAGGTGCTGTGTTCTGCCCTTATTTGCGTAGTCAATTATTGAGTTTCAACACTCTTCTGAGACCAGTATTTGGGTTACGAATAAGAAACCTAACTCCTTCACCAATCCTCCCCAATTTGCATATCCCTGCATTATAGCCGCCCCTTATCAAGGGGCTCTAAATCCCCGTATTGCCTTTATTTCAGGCCGAATTCTTGCTTTGGCAAGTGTTTCTTAGAAACGATTAGCGTTAATCTTCCAAAATCGCTTCGTTACAACAACTTTTTTTCGTAACTTTTCGCTTCCAGCGAGAAGTTACTCTGTCTCGGCAATAAAAATAAATGTGATTTATTTTGTTTTGCGCTCGACTTTTCGTAACTTTGCCACATGATTCTGAAATATGACGTTATAGTAATCGGTGGCGGCCACGCAGGATGCGAGGCAGCAACAGCTTCTGCCAATATGGGAGCAAAGACGTTGCTGGTCACGATGGACATGAACAAGATAGCCCAGATGTCGTGCAACCCTGCCGTAGGAGGAATAGCCAAAGGACAAATAGTTCGTGAGATTGATGCCTTGGGAGGACAGATGGGTTTGGTTACAGATGCCACAGCCATTCAGTTCCGTATGCTGAACCGCTCGAAAGGACCAGCCGTATGGAGTCCTCGTGCCCAGTGTGACAGAGGAAAATTTATCTGGAAGTGGCGCTCTGTACTCGACGCAACACCAAACCTCGACATCTGGCAAGACCAAGCTGACGAACTGTTGGTAGAGAATGTAACTGTAGGAGGGCAACAGACAAAGCAAGTGGTGGGTGTCAAGACCATCTGGGGTGCAGAACTGAGAGCTAAGGCTGTCATCATTACAGCAGGAACATTTCTCAACGGACTAATGCACATTGGACGACGTATGGTGCCTGGAGGACGTATTGCAGAACCTGCTGTCCCCCACTTCACAGAAAGCATCACACAACACGGAATCCGTTCTGCCCGCATGAAGACAGGCACCCCTGTACGTATAGACAAACGAAGCGTACACTTCGAGGATATGGAACGGCAGGACGGTGAGAACGGATATTACAAATTTTCATACATGGGTGAGCCTCGCCCACTGCAACAACTGCCTTGTTGGGTATGTTATACCAACGAGCAGGTACACGAAACACTGCGCAGCGGACTGGCTGACTCGCCACTCTACAATGGCCAGATTCAATCAATAGGGCCACGCTATTGTCCTTCGATTGAAACCAAACTAATGACCTTTCCTGACCGTCCACAACATCTTCTCTTTCTGGAGCCTGAAGGCGAAGATACCAACGAGATGTACCTCAACGGCTTTTCATCCTCGTTGCCTATGGACGTACAAATTGAAGCACTCAAGAAGATTCCTGCACTCAGAGACGTCAAGGTATATCGACCAGGGTACGCTATCGAATACGACTTCTTCGATCCTACACAACTGAAGCACTCACTGGAATCTAAAATCATAGGAGGATTGTTTATGGCTGGTCAGGTAAACGGCACTACTGGTTACGAAGAAGCAGGAGGACAAGGTACGCTTGCAGGCATCAATGCGGCTTTGTTGGTAGGTTCTATAAACCAAGGAAGCTGTTCAACATATAACACCTTCGAACTACAACGTGACGAGGCTTACATAGGAGTACTTATTGACGACCTCGTTACTAAGGGGGTTGACGAACCATACCGAATGTTTACCTCCAGGGCAGAATATCGGATACTGTTACGTCAAGATGATGCTGATGCACGACTGACAGAGAAAGCCTACGAACTGGGCATTGCCAAAAGAGATCGTTATGACTGGTGGATAGAAAAGAAAAAACATATCGAAGAAATCGAAAATTTCTGCAAAACATTTCCCATCAAACCCAAATTGGTTAATGGAGCTTTAGAGTCCATTGGTTCTACCCCACTCGTCTATGGTTGCAAACTGGAAGACTTGGTGGCACGACCAGAATTGAACTTTGAAACTTTATACCCGATTGTACCAGAATTGCGTGAACGCATTGAATGTTTACCAAACAGAAAAGAAGAAATCGCCGAAGCTGCCGAAATACATATCAAATACAAAGGCTATATAGAACGCGAACGTCAGGTGGCAGAAAAGATGCGCAGATTGGAAAATATCAAGATAAAAGGTAAATTCGATTATCCTAACCTAACTGCCATTTCCACTGAAGCACGCCAAAAGTTAGAGAAGATTCAGCCTGTGACATTAGCACAGGCAAGTCGTATACCTGGAGTTTCACCAAGCGATATAAATGCAATGTTAGTGCTGTTAGGTAGATAATGTTTCACGTGAAACAAATAACCATAAAGGACAAAGATAATAGAAACAAATAACTGATTAAACCAAGAGATTATGAACAACAAAACACTCATTGAAAATCTTCGCTGTATTCCAGATTTTCCTAAAAAAGGTATTAACTTTCGTGACGTTACAACATTGTACAAAAGTGCAGAGTGCATGAAAATCATGCTGGACGAGATGTACGAACTTTATAAAGACAAAGGGATCACCAAGATTGTCGGCATAGAAAGCCGCG
>Ga0247611_10006244_pt1 | contig 15373 bp, 10 predicted proteins | sample 177DNAGHGhighgp2_FD_192422 | JGI IMG/M metagenome (GOLD analysis project Ga0247611, IMG submission 192422) | Sheep rumen microbial communities from Palmerston North, Manawatu-Wanganui, New Zealand - 1770 DNA GHGhigh gp2 | ecosystem: Host-associated > Mammals > Digestive system > Stomach > Rumen...
ATAGATTATATTTATTTCTTAATTCTTGTAATTCTTTTATTTTATTTATTGTCGATGGAATAATTTCTTGTCCACCTAATCCTGGGAATACACCCATGATAAGAACAATATCTACATCATCTAAATATTGTAATATCTTATTAACTTCAGTATCAGGATTAATAGCTAAACCAGCTTTAAATCCTAATGAATGAATACATTCTAAATAGTAATTAGTATTACCTATTTCAGAATGAATAGTAATATTATTTATATTAGTCATGAATTGTAGTTCTCTTATATATTTAATAGGATCTACTACCATCATATGAATATCTAATTTTCTATCTACCCCATCACATAAAGATAATACTTCTTTAGGTAATAATTGAGTATTAGTAACAAACTTACCATCCATCATATCAATATGAAGATAATCAGTATTAGTATTTAATAATTCTTTAACTATATCTTCTCTAGTAGTTTTTACTTTAGTTATTGATATTGAAGTTTTCATCATTTGTCACCATCTTTCTATAGTTTTCATATCTTGAAGGTAATATCTTATTATCATTTAAATCTTCTTTAACCTTACATCCTATTTCATTTATATGTTTACAATCCCTAAACTTACATTCATCATTATTGAATTCAGGAAAATAAAATCTTAAATTATCTTTTTCATCTTCAATAATATCTAATGATGAAAAACCCGGAGTATCAGCTATCAATGAATTCTTGTAATTAAATAATTCAACATGTCTTGTAGTATGTTTTCCTCTACCTAAAGCATCTGATATATCATTTGTTTCAAGGTTTAAATCAGGTAATAACTTGTTAATAAGTGTAGACTTACCAACACCAGTTTGTCCTGTTAAAACAACTACTTTATTATCTATATAATTATCTATTACATCTAATTCAGTATTTAATGCTACTTTATAACCTACTTGTTTATAATAATCTATTATCTTATTTATTTCTTTTCTTTCTTCTTCAGTTAATAAATCATATTTAGTAAATATTATTATAGGTTCAATATCTTTAATAGTTACATTAACAATCATTTTATCTAACAAGAATGTTGATAAATCTGGTCTTTTTAAGGAGGTAACTATTAATGCTGAATCTACATTAGCTATCATTGGTCTAGATAGTTCATTCTTTCTTTCTATGATTTCTAAAATATAGTTTTCCTCTTCATTAAATTTAACCATATCACCAACTAAAGGGATAAGTTTATCATTTCTAAACTTACCCCTTGCTCTACAATTGTATGATGATATTTTACCATTATTATTAACTTCTACTGTATATAGATTACTAATAATACGTGTAATTCTACCAACCATTATTCCTCTCCTGTACCTGTTCCATCTTCAGTTTCATCAAAATTTTCAGCAATATATATTTGTAATCTTTGTCCTGTTTGAACTCTTGTTCCAGGAGCTGGATTTTGTTTATAAATAGCACCTTCTGAATAATCATTTGTCATTGTATATTGAGGTTCTACATATGTTACTGAATATTTTTCACACCATGATTGAATCTTTTCTAAGTTCCATGAACCATCAGTAAAGTCTGGGTATGTAGTATTCATATCTGGTACATATAATGTAACTGTTTCACCAGATTTAACTACTGTTCCTTTAGCTGGTTCTTGTCTTAATACTTGATCAGCTGTTACTTTATTGTAGTCTTCAGGTTCTTCTTTCTTAATAACAACAAATATATCTTTTTCTTCTAATATACCTTGTACTTTATTATAGTTTTGTCCTGTATAATCATCTAAGATTAATCCACCTTCACCAATAGAAACATATAAAGTAATTGTTGAACCTTTTTTAACTGTTCTACCTATTTGTGGAGATGTACGAGTAACATTACCTTCTTGTACATCAGATGAATCTTCTGTTTTAACTTCATTTTCAACAGTTAATCCTAAAGCTTCAAGTTTTTCTTCAGCTTCTACTACACTCATGTTTTTAACATCAGGTATTTTAACTTCTTTAACTGTAGTAAACTTAGGTATAACTATTACTAATGCTGTAACTATTACAAATAATGAAGTAAATATAATAGCTAAGATTAATAATAATTTATTTTCTTGTTTCTTTTCATCTTTATCATCTTTTACTACTTTTTTCTTAGGTGCTTTAGCTTTAGTATCTTCAATCTTAGTAGCTTTAATTTCATTTGTTTCAGCAAACTTGTCTAAGAATTCATCATTTTTATCGATTTTACTTTTTAATCTTTCAGCTTTCTTCATCTCTTGATCTGTTGGAACTGGTGTAGTTCTAACTTCACTCTTCTTAATGTTTTCATCATTACTTTCAGCATATTTGAAAACATATTTAGGTTCGTTTTCTCTTTCCTTAGATAAAGCAGTCTTTAAATCATCATGCATTTCTCTTGCATCTTTATATCTATTCTTAGGATTCTTAGCTGTTGCTTTATATATAATATTCTCGATTGATTGAGGAATATTTTCTATCTTTGTTCTAATTGAAGGAACTGGTTCCTTGATTTGTTTTAATGCTATTTCAACTGCATTGTCACCTCTAAAAGGTAATTCTCCAGTTAATAATTCATACATTAAAATACCCATTGAATAAACATCACTTTGGATAGTAGCACCTTTACCACTAGCTTGTTCAGGTGGTAAATAATGAACTGAACCCATAACTGAATTTGTTTGAGTTAATTGAGTTGAGTTTAAGGCCATAGCAATACCAAAGTCTGTTATCTTAATTAAGCCATTCTCTAATATCATTATATTTTGAGGTTTAATATCTCTATGTATTATATATGAATCATGGGCAGCTGACATACCATCAGTCACTTGAGACATAATATCAACAACTTCATTAAGTGTTAATTTACCTCTCTTTTTAAGTAATTGTTTTAATTGTTTACCTTCAATGTATTCCATTACTATGTAATAAGAACCATTGTCTTCACCTACATCATATACTTCTACAATATTTGGATGAGATAAAGATGAAGCTGATAAAGCTTCTCTTTGGAATCTTCTTACAAACTTTTCATCAGTAGCAAGATCTCCTCTTAATACTTTAACTGCTACATTTCTGTCTAAAATTGTATCATAGGCTAAATAAACATTAGCCATTCCACCTTCACCGATAGTCTTTATTATTTGGTATCTATCATTAATCTTTTGTCCCTTAACTATCATTTAGTAGACCCTCTTTCATTCTTTAATAATAAGGCAATAGATATATTATCTAATCCTCCACGAACATTACATTTCTTTATTAATTTAATAAGTTTTTCATCTACTTCAATATCTTCTTCATCAAGTACTTTTTCTATTTGTTCAACAGATAACATATTTGTTAATCCATCAGAACATAACATTACACCATCTACATCAGATTCAACATCAAATATATCTAATTCACATTGATCAGATGCACCAAGTGCTCTCATTAACACATTCCTCTTAGGATGATTCTTAGCTTGTTCAGGTGATAAGTCTCCTGTTTCAACAAGGAAGTTAACTAATGTATGATCTTTAGTTACTTTCTTTAGTTTTCCACCTTTAATAACAAATCCTGATGAATCACCTATGTTAACAAACATTAAGAATTCTTTTGTTAATAAAGCCATTACACAAGTAGTACCTAATCCTTGAGCTTCAGGATTATCTTCACTATATTTAATTATTGCTGAATTTATTTCTTTAACATTTTCTCTTAACCAATTAACTGCATCTTGCTTTGATCCTATAGATGATAGTTTTTGGAATCTAGAGCCTATTTGAGTTACTACCATTGAAGAAGCAACTTCACCTGCTCTATGTCCTCCCATACCATCTGCTACTATCATTAAATGTTCAGATGATTGGTTCTTTACTATTGTTACAGAATCTTCATTATGACTTCTTACTCTTCCTGCATCAGTTATATAAAATGATTTCATAACTTATCCACCTCATTCGCTCTTAGCTGTCCACATGCAGCATCTATTTCATCACCGAATCTTTTTCTTACGGTAACATTAATCTTATTCTTTTTTAATATATCATAGAAATTCATTACATTCTCTTTAGGAGATGTTTTATATTCTATATGTGATGTTTCATTATAAGGGATTAAATTAACATATACATTTAAACCTCTTAATAACTTACTTAATTCTATAGCACATTCTTTTGTATCATTTATATCTTTTAAAAGTAAATATTCTATAGTAACTCTTCTATTAGTTTTATCTATATAGTCACTTATCTCTTTAATTAAATCTTTTATAGGATATGCTCTATTAATAGGCATAAGTTTAGTTCTTAATTCATCATTTGGTGCATGTAATGAAATAGCTAAATTTGTTTGTAAGTCTTCTTCACCATATTTCTTAATCATTGGAATAAGTCCAGATGTAGATATAGTAATATGTCTTGCACCTATTTCTATACCATATGGAGAATTAATAATTCTTACAAAGTTCATTACATTTGTATAATTATCAAATGGTTCACCTATACCCATAATTACTACAGAATCTATTCTTTCATCAATATCTTCTTGGATCATGATTATTTGTCTAACCATATCAGCTGCATCTAAATTTCTTACTTTCTTTAATCTCCCTGATTCACAGAAAGTACAACCCATATTACAACCAACTTGGGAAGATACACATATTGAATTTCCATAGTCATGTCTCATTAAAACAGCTTCTATATAATTACCATCATCTAATTCAAATAAATACTTATTTGTTAGTTTAGATGTTTGCTTAGTTTTAATGGTTAATAAATTGGTAGAAAATGTATTATTTAGTTTTTCTTGAAGGACTTTAGAAATATTAGACATCTCATAAAAATCATATATATGTTTTTTATAAATCCATTCAAATACTTGTCTTGCTTTAAATTTTTTCTCACCAATAGATAAGAAATATTCTTCTAAATCCTCTAACTTGTAATTAAATATATTTTCCATATTTCCACCTTACCTCAATTATACCAAATAATAGTAAAAAATAGTATATAAAAACCTCATTTTAATGAAATGAGGTCTTATTTATTTTCAGGCAATTTAGCCTTAATAGTTTTCTTTTCTATACTATCATGTTTTTCATAGTATTCTTTATCTATAGGCATATTCTTTTTAACTAATCTCTTATCTATCATGTCTCTTATTAATTCATAAATAATAGTAAATACTGGAACACCTATTAATAAACCTATTATACCAAATATTCCACCAAATAAAGTAATTGCAAATAATACCCAGAATGAAGGTAAACCTGTTGCATTACTTTGAATTCTTGGAGTAATAAGGTTAGCATCAATTTGTTGTAATACAATTATGAATAATACAAATATAATTGCTTTAACTGGACTAACAAAACAAATAAGAATAGCTGATGGAACAGTTCCTATGTATGGTCCAAAATAAGGAATAAGGTCTGTTAAACCAATTATTACTGCAATCAATAATGGATATGGGAATCCACAAATAAGTAAGAATAAGAATGTTGTTAATAAGATAATAGATGAATCAGTTACCTTACCTATCATGAAATTAACAAATACTGTATTAATATGCTTTAATTCAACTATAAATGCATTAACATGTTCATTATCAAAGATTGAATATAATACTTTCTTAGCTCCTGAACCAAAGTTTTTAGTATTAGCTAAAATATATACAGCAAATACAAATCCAATTAACCAATTTAAAATTCCTTTAGCTAAAGCTAATAAACCAGAACCTAAATTATTAATAGCTGAGTTAACTGCAGGTAATGCTATATCATTTAAACCATTTGTAATAGTAGATAAAATATTATCATAGTTAGCCATTACTTGATCTTCAATAGCACTATCAGATATCCACCTTCTTATGATATCTTCAGCATCAGTTAAATATGATGGCATATTAACAATAATACTCTTAATAGAGTTTAATAATTCAGGAATTATTATACTTATTAAAGTAACTATAACACCAACAATTATAGCTAATGTAACTGTTATAGATAGATTTCTTCTAACAGTTGGATTCTTAACATTCTTGAATGCCTTTTTCTCAAATACATTAACAATTGGATGCATGATATATGCAAGCACTAAACCAATTATTAATGGTTTCATTACATTAAGTAATCCACCTAATACTCCTACTACATCACCTAAGTGTAGAATAAAGAAATAAAACAATATTACTATAAATATACTTATTACTATTTGAGCATATTTATTCTCTAAAAGTTTCTTCATATTATCACCCTATTTTCATTATAAGTAATTATTATTAAAAAGTAAATTATCTAAAACAATTATATAAAATATATATTAAATGAATAATATATAAATAAAAATTATTATATATGAATGATAAAGAACTAACATTCATTTGCATAATAATATTATAAATAAATATAAATATTACAGATAATATATAAATATTCATAACTATAAAATCTACTTTATCTACTTCTTTATTTTTTTTATAAAACTTATATATTAATAATATATATAAGATATTAATTATTATAAATATAAATATATTTATTAAAGAATAATTAATCATGAATAAATATACAAAACTTAATAATAATCCTAATGCTATATTTAATAAATACATTAATTTACTAGCTTTCTTCATGATAGTTCCTCCAATATCAAAGATATAGTAGAAAGTTCATTAATAATTGTAGTATATGTACCCATCTCATCTATCTTAGTATCTTTATATAAATAATCTTTAAAATTAAATTCATAACTTCTTTCATATTTGTTCTTAATATATTCAGGATATATTAAAGAACTTAAAGCCATATTATATGTTTTAGTATTTTTTTCTAAATTACATGATGACATCACATAAGAATAGAATTCAATAATAGTTAAATCATCTTTATAGAATGATTCATAATAATCTTTTAAAGATACATCACCTTTTAAACTAGCATTCTCTTCTACTCTATTTAACATATATTTTAATGATGATCTACATGTTTCATTTTTTATAGCATCGATTTTTTTATTGAAGTTATTCTTTGTTTCTTCAAATCCTGTATATTCATTTATATGTATTTTATTATTTTTATTAATGTTAGAATATATTGCTCCTATAACAAAAAAGATTATAAAAGATATTAATACACCTAACATGATATACTTAATATTTTTCATAAATCTCTTCCTTTAAAATGGCATCTTAAAATTACCATTGCTGAATTGCTTCATCATAGTTTTCATTTGTTCAAATTGTTTTAATAGTCTATTAACTTCTTCTACAGATCTACCTGAACCAGCAGCTATTCTTTGTTTTCTAGTTGCCTTTAATACTTCAGGGTGCCTTCTTTCATATGGAGTCATACTTAAAACTATAGCTTCAATATGAGCCATATCTTTTGGATTAATATTTATATTATTTAATCCCATATTTCTTGCACCTGGTAACATCTTTAAGATATTTTCTAATGGTCCAAGATTCTTTATTTGTTTCATATTAACTAAGAAATCTTCTAAATCATATTTACCTGATTTCATTTTCTTTTCTAAATTCTTAGCTTCATCTTCATCAATTACACCTTCAACTTTTTCAGCTATTGATAAGATATCACCCATATCAAGGATTCTTTCAGCCATTCTTTCTGGATAGAATTCTCTTAATCCATCAAGTTTTTCTGAATCACCTACAAATTTAATAGGTACATTAGTTAAATGTCTTACTGATAATGCTACACCACCTTTAGTGTCTCCATCCATTTTAGTAAGAATAGCACCTGTTAAATTTAATTTATCATTAAAACCATTGATAACATTAATAGCATCTTGACCCATCATAGAATCAAGCACTAATAATACTTCATTAGGTTTATATTCATCTTGAATACCTTTAAGTTCATCCATTAAAGTATCATCAATATGTAATCTACCTGCAGTATCTATAATAATATAATTATGATGATTTTCTTTTGCATAATTAATCGCATGTTTAACTATTTCTTTAGGATCCTTTTTACCTTCTTCAAATACTGTAATATCTAATTGTTTACCTATATCTTTTAATTGGTCTATTGCTGCTGGTCTATAAATATCACATGCAACTAATAAAGGATTCTTTTTATATTTCTTTCTAACTAAATTAGCTATCTTACCAGCTGTAGTTGTTTTACCTGAACCTTGAAGACCAACCATCATAATAATTGTTGGATTCTTTTCAGTTTCAAGTGCTACATAATCTCCACCTAATAATTCAACTAATTCATCTTTAACTAATTTTATAAACACTTCATCAGGTTTTAAGTTTTTAGATACATCCATACCTAATGCTTTTTCTTTAACCGCTTTAGTAAACTCTTTAGCTACTTCATAGTTAACGTCTGCTTCAAGTAAAGCCATACGGATTTCTCTAACTGCTTCATTAATATTATCTTCAGTTATTCTACCCATACCTTTTATATTTTTTATAGCATTAGATAATCTATCTCCTAAATATTCAAACATATTTATCACCTATTCATAATTATAACATAATAAAGTAAAAAGTAGTTAAATAACTACTTTTGTTTCCTTACTAAACTATATATTTCTTCATGTATATCATCAATGCTTCTTAAATTATCTCCATCATTACATTTAACACTTGCCCATGATAAATATTCAGCTAAGAACATTGCATTATCATATACTTTCTTCATAAACTCTAAATTAGTTTCATGAATATCTTTTTGAATACCATCATTATTCTTTCTTTCTTCTCTCATTTTAGTTGCAAGTTCAAATGGTGCATGTAAGAAGATAATACTATCTGGTTCTTGAATACCTAATTGATTATATTCACGATCTATTGCATAATCAATAAAATCTTTTTTCTTTTGTAAGTCTTCTATTAAAGCTGATTGATAGATTAAACTAGAAGGAGTATATCTATCTAATACAATAGTTTTTCCAGCTTCATATTGAGGTTTTAATTCATTCTTCCAAGTAATAGCACGATCACATGCATACCAAGCATGTACAAGGTATGGTGATATATCCTTTGGTGTTCCATATTCACCTCTTAAATATTTTTCAACATTTGCTCCTTGAGGAGTTCCATATGATGGAAAATGATGACTAGCAATTATGTGTCCATCTTGCTCTAAGTGTTCGCATAATTTCTTATATTGAGTAGACTTACCTATACCATCGCAAGCACCTTCAACTACAATTATTTTATTTTCTTTTCCTAAGTTATATTCCATATAATTCACCTTGATTAATTATTATAATATAAAAAAAGATGTATTGCTACATCTTTTTAACTTCTAGACCAAGTATAATCTTTATAAGTAGTATTTAATAAATTAAATGCACTTGTTGGATCAGCCAATTGACTTGAATCTACATTAATTGTTTCACTACCTTTAGTAACAGTCCATCCTGTAGTATTCTCAAAAGTAACTGAATTAACATGTGACGAAGTATTAAACAATCCTGTTCCTAAATAATTTACACTTGCAGGAATTGTAATACTTGTTGTTTTTGTATAAGTGAAAGCTCCATCATCAATTCTTATCAATGTATCAGGTAATATTATTTCATTTGCATTGCAGAATTTAAGCATTGAATTCGTTATTCTAGTTATACTTCTTGGAATAGTTAATTTATTCATAGTAGAATTCTGAAAAGCATAACCTCCTATAGTAGTAATATTTTCAGTTAAATTAAATTCTTCAAATACATTATAGAAGAACGCTTCAGGGCCTATAGTTGTTACAGTTTCTGGAATAGTATAATTTTTTTCCGTACCAAAATAAGATAATAAAGTAGTCTTAGTTGAATCACTATATGCATGATTATCTTCTATATATGCATTAAATGCTGTTGCACCCCAATTATTATTATCATTTAAAGTCCCATGATATTCTAGCGCTCTAACACCATCAAAAGCACTTTCTTCAATTGTTTCTACAGTAGAAGGAATAACTAATACACTATTTAACTTGCACCAATGAAATGCTTCTTCTCCTATTGTTTTTACACTATCAGGAATTGTTATAGAAGCTGCGGTTGTAAATTCAAATGCCTCTTCACCTATTTCAACAACGGTATTTGGAATAACTATATTTCTTCCTTCTGTATATCCACTATCATCTACTATTTTTGTTAGTGTGTTATCAGTATATCTTAATCCATTTGCTACATAACCGCCATTAATCATTTTAGCTCCCCAATATTCGTCATCTTCACCATATGTAGCTGTACCTGAATAATTTACACTATAATCACGATAGAATGCATGATAACCTATAGAAGTTACTGTATCAGGCACTGTAACTGTTAAAGAAGAATGACAATTAGCAAATGCATACTCTCCTATAGTTGTTACACTAGAAGGAATTGTAACACTAGTTATATATTTAGAAGAAAATGCATTATCCCCTATAGTAGTAATTCCATCAGGTATAATTACTGAATAACTAGAGCCAATGTATTTCTGAATAGTCTTTTGATCTTCAGATAATATAAAAACATCATTTATAGAACAATTCATATATGAGGCTCCCCAATATTCATCACTTGATGCATATGTTGCGCTACCAGTATAATTAACTATCATTATATTTCTAAAGGCACTACGCCCTATTTCAGTTACTGTATTAGGTACATCAATTATGCTTAATCCCGTATAAGCAAATGCATACTCTCCAATAGTAGTAACACTATTATTAAATGTTACACTATTAAGAGTTTTGTTCTTAAATACATTATCACCAATTGTTATTACTCCATCAGGTATAACTATATCTTTAGAAGTACCTAAATAATCAGTTAATATTTCATTATTATCACCAGTTAATACAAAACCATCAATAATTAATGCATTTAAGTATTTAGCTCCCCAATATTCGTCATCTTCTTCATAAGTAGCTGGTCCATGATATGTTAAGTAAGTGATAGATTTGAATGCTTCTTTTCCTATTTCAGTAATAGTATTTGGTATTTCTAATTCATTTAATCTAGTATTATAAAATGCTTTTTTCCCAATTTTTAATAATGTTGAAGGAAAAGTAATACTTTCAACATTGATATTTGCAAAACAATTATCACCAATTTCTTTAATACCTTCTGGTATTATTATGTTTGGTGATTCACCAATGTAACCTATTATTCTACTATTATCATTTGCATCTAATAAGAAGTCTCCGCTAACAACCGCATTTAACCTTTTAGCTCCCCAATATTGATCATCATCATCGTAAGTGGCTGGTCCATTATAGGTAACATTCGTTACACCTTTTAAAGCACCTGGTGCTATATAAGTTACTGTATCTGGTATTACGAGATTTTTAACATTAGATAAAAAGAAAGGGGCTCCATAAATCATAGTGAAGTTATCAGGTAAAGTATAGTTTTCTTCTTCACCTAAATATCCTAATAGTTTTGAACTATTATAAGGATCAACAGCAAAATCTCCTGTAATAACTGGATTGATGGCAGTATACATGCCATAACTAATAGCATATGAAAATTCTTGATATAAAGCCTGACTACTAGTAAATAATATTTGATCAGTAACTGTAGCTTCTGTAAAACTCTCACCAGCAGTAGCCATATCTATTGGCTTATTATATACTATAGCTTTCAAACCAGAGCAAACTAAAGATCCAGGGTCAAAATAGTCAATACTAGTATCAATTACTAACATTCCTTGTAAATTTGCACAAGAATTATTAGCTTCAGTCATATATTTTCTAAAGCCTCTCGGATTATCATACCATCCTGTTAAGTTTAGTTCCTCACTATTTTCAAGGTTTGTTGTTAGATATCCATCTTCTTCACGAATAGTAAGAATTTTTTCATCTAGTAATTCTTGCCATGTTTTAATTTGTTGTTTATCTAAAGTGTATAATCCTGGTTCAAGACTTAAATATGATTCAACTTCATCAATACCCAAACCGTCTATATGGCTTGTTCTCTCTACTGGTTCTGCGTCATAAGTTAAAGACATTTCTATAGTATGATCTTCCAATACAGCTTGTTTTAGTTGAATACCAAATATAAATTTAATTTTTTCTCCTGCTGGAATAAAGAATGTATCTTCATTTTGAACCATAACTATAGAAGAACCACCTGTATATAAATCACGATAGTCATCATATTTAACAACAACTGTTTCAATATGATCTTGAATCTCTTCACCTGATAAATAATTTATATTAAAAGTAACATTTGCATCATAATCATTTGATGCATTTTGTACTTCATATGCAATATAAAAATGATCATCCTCATCAACTAATTGATTTGTATTAAAAGATATAGTTTTTCTATCGGAAGAAAGAGAATAAGTTCCATTCATTTCTCCACCAGATAGATAAAAATTACCAACATTAGTAAAATATACATCAAAATCACCAACGCCTATCTTTGATGTACCATTTATAATAAGATTAGTTGTTACTGCAGCAAATCCTATAGCTAAAAATAACATTATTAACAATAAACTTAACCTTTGTTTTCTCATAATTTCTACCACCTTGATGATATTATTATTAATATAAAACTAAACTTTAGTAATTATATCAATTATATTTTTAGTAAATCAATATGTTGTTGTCTAATAGACATAAAACAATACTTGATTGTATTGTTTTTATGATACCTTTTCCCAGTCGTATACTGAACCACTTGCCATCTCTTGATATATGGCAGCAGAATCATTGAAATCATCTGGTTCATGGTAAATAGTATTTGAATAATATGTTAGTTTCCATCTAGCATGGTCTTCAAAATACATGTTACCTGAACCAGGAGTACCATTCTCAGTATATTTAAATGCACAAGCACCAATATAACTTACGGAAGAAGGAATATATATTGATTTAAAACTATTAACATAGAATGCTGATATGTCAATATATTCTAATCCTTGTGGGAATGAAATAGATTGCATATTAGTTGTTTTATAAAATGCACTACTTTCAATTCGCTTTAATGTTGTCGGCCAAGTAATAGAAGTAACTTTAAAACGTTTATTCGATGGAGAAAAAGCACTACTTCCTATAACTTCAACACCTTCAGGAATTACTAAATCATATGATTTCACTACGCCAGTCTCAGCATGAATGTTATTTATGCAATAAACAATCTTTGTTTTAGTATCGTCATCAAATAACAAATCACCTTCATAATATTTATTCTTAAATAAAGCTCCCCAGTTATTATCGCCATCTTCAGGTGTTAATGAACCACTATAAATAAGATTAATTGCACCACTAAATGCACGATTACCTATTGATTCAACTGTATCAGGTATAGATATTTCAACAGCATCCTTAACATAAGAGAAAGCTTCATCACCAATAACTTTAACAGATGATGGTAAATATATTTTATTTAGATAGTATTCATACTTAAATACACTAGCATTTATATTTTCTATTCCATCAGGTATATATAAGTCTTTATAAGTTTTATCATACCATTCCTTTGGATTGACATATTCATAAAGTGTTTTACCATCTAATGTAATTATAAATCCATTATCATATAAATAATTTAAATAACTAGCTCCCCAATTAGGATGATCATCAGGCGGATTAAGAGAACCATTATAAATAACAGTTATTAGTCCATGGAAGGCTTCATCATCTAAATTAACAACACTAGAAGGAACTTCAACATTCTTAATAATGTCATTATCAAATGCATAACGTCCAATAGTTGTAACTGTATTAGGTATAATTACATTTTTTACAATGGTATTAGATAAAGCATCATCAGCAATAGTTGTAACTGTATTAGAAATAGTTATAGTCTCGTCACCACCAATATATCCTTGTAAAACAGTTTTATCACTAGATGAATATATATAATCATTTTCAATATATGGATTCAAATAATAAGCTCCCCAGTATCTATCATAGTTACCATAACTAGCATTTCCATCATAATATAAATAAAATACACTACCGAAAGCATTCAATCCAATAGAAGTAACTGATGAAGGAACATGAAGTTCCTCTAAGTTCGAATTTATAAAAGCTTCTTCATCTATTATTCTTATACCATTAGATAAAGTAACACTTTCTATATCAGAACCATCAATTAAATAAGAACCTATTTCATTAACTGTTCCTGATATTTCAATTTCAGTATTAATAATATGTGAAAAAACACCATCACCTAAGTTATGTAATGAAGAAGGATAAGTTATATTATTAATTCTAAGTAAAGCAAATGCAGGACCACTTATTTCAGTTACTCCTTCAGGTATTACTACATTTTCACTATTACCAAGATATGCAACTATTCTATTCGAATCATTTGCATCATATGCCCAATCACCTTGAATCCTTGCATTTCCTGAAGAAAAATAATATCCTGTTTTATACCCAGTTATTGTTTCGTCTTCAGAAATTCCATTAAACACTTTTATTCCTCGAAATCCATCAATATTATTCCAATATGTATCAGAATCTACTTGTTTAAATACTACTCCTTTTAAACCAGAACATATAAAATTGTAATTTGCTGTTCTTTCAACTTCTTCATCAATTACTAGAACCCCATTTAAACTAGAACAAGAAGAATTATTTTCATCATAGGAAGAATATACATCATTACTAGACAAAAGTACTCCCCCTAATAAACTATTCAAACTATTTGAAAGTTTAGATATCATTTCGACTTCACCTGCACCTCCACCTTCAGATGGTTTTTCTCCTCCAATTAATGGAATATTAGGTCGATCATTTACATCATAATTATAATTTGAAGATAATAATCCATCTTCTACATATATTATATTTTCAGCTTTTAATTCATCCCAAGATTTAATTAAATTCATATTAGTATCATATAAACCGGCAGCTAATTCTTGATGTGGGATAGAAAACCCTTGAACAGGTGCTGCTGCAGATAATCTTGATTTCGGTAATGGATTAATATCCAATCCAAAATCAATAGTATAATCTTCAGTAACTGGTTTCAAAAGACCTACACTAATCATTCCATTTAAAGAAGACTGAGCAGGAATAGTTAGAATAGCTCCATTATAAATAGGCCTTTGCTCATCATTATTAAATAAAACAATAGATAAATAATCAGTATAATCAAATGTAGAACTTATATTTAAATTAAATTCTACTTCTGCATCATAATCAACAGAATCATTTGTTACTGTAAAGTTAAAGATAGAGTTATCACCATCATCAACTTCACTCGCTATTGATAAAGTTCTTGTACTGAATGACAATGAATGTTTATCTTGAGATATCTCAATAAAATCATTTTCATTTTCAGCATTAGCTTCTGAAAAATAAACATCAAAATCAGACATACCTATTTTTGTATTTCCATTCAAAATCAAGTTGGTTGCAACTGCTGCAAAACCAACTGCTAAAAGTAACATTATTAATAATAAAC
>Ga0247611_10006245_pt1 | contig 15370 bp, 10 predicted proteins | sample 177DNAGHGhighgp2_FD_192422 | JGI IMG/M metagenome (GOLD analysis project Ga0247611, IMG submission 192422) | Sheep rumen microbial communities from Palmerston North, Manawatu-Wanganui, New Zealand - 1770 DNA GHGhigh gp2 | ecosystem: Host-associated > Mammals > Digestive system > Stomach > Rumen...
CGTCGGTAATCATAAGTATTATATCTTTATTATTATTTTGACTTTCAACTACAAAGATACGAATTTTCTTGTGATTACCATTCTTTTTTCTGATTAAGTTATCAACAAAGTTATCCCGAACTCACGCTATTCTTGTGTCCAGGGAGTGGCGTTGGGGTCGTACACAAGGCGTACCATGAATCCATGCCCGTATGATGCATATTGGTTTGCAGTGGGAGAATGGTAAGTTGTACCCTGATTACTGAAAGACCCATTATTTTGGTCAAAATAGAATACGTATGCATTCTTATTGGTAGTACTATTCTGTACAGGAGTGATTGACCAATAAAAACCAGGGTCTCCTTGCTGTGAGGGCGTCCAATCTGTCCAGCCAGCTGCGATGAGGAATATGCATCCAGCCTCTTCCAATTGAGACCATTCGGCGGTAGTGTATTCAATACCGTTCCAGTTGCTGCTGGCGCCGTTGAGGGTGCCGGGAATGCGGGCGGTAGGTACTGTTGCGGGCCATTCGAACAGGTCGGGGAACATCATCATTCCGAATTGTCCATTGACGTTAACGTAAGCATAGCATGCGTGGGCGACATCGCCGAGGGGAGATCCGATGCCCTGAGTATGGCGGCTTACGACGAAGTTCCATTCATCACGCGTAAGTGTCCGCCATGCTCCGGTGGTGGTTGGAGGAATTGCGAAGCTGGCATAGTCAATCGGAGTACCCTTGTGGTTGTTGTCATGTAACACAGGATTGTCTGGATCCATGGCGGTTGACTGGTCGTTGCAGAAGAAAGGCAGGTATCTGGTTTCAGATACACTATGATTTGTACCGTCTATGGGCGTGTAAACAGACTGGTTTAGTTCGAATGAGTATTTAGGCGTTGAGGATGCGTCGAATTTCAAGTTGCCACGAGAGAAATAAACCTGATTGGTGTTGCTTACGGAATAAGCGCCGGGCAGATGCTCTTTGGGCGTGCTGTTGTCCATGTCGCAGACTATGCTGCCGTACTGGCTGCTGGCAAGTGTGTTGGTGGTCGTTGTCTGCTTCATCCTTTTGGAGAAGAGCTGGATGGCGCCTTCGGTAGTATTAGGCATGCGGTAGTGGACTGAAATGTCGAAACCAGTTTCGCTCACGGGAGGCACCACTACATAGTAGGTTCCGTTGTTTTTGTTGTCTTGGTCAAACTGCAGCTTGATGGTTTTCCCACCGTTGATGCCGCCGCTCAGGGTGCCTAAAGTGATGTTGTCGCTTGAGGTGAAGGTGACGGTGCCAGTGCCGCACAGGGGTGCGTTGGTGGTGGTGGTCACCTCGATTTTCGTCAGCCTGGCATCGGTGGGCAGGTCTTGTACATTCACCTCCAACAGGGCGCAGAGGTTTAAGAATTTCAGTCGGTGCTCGCCCATGGCTGCCATCAGTGCATCGACTTTCTGTTTTCCTTCCACCTCCTGGTAAATCTGCACGGCGGGCAGGGTGACGCTGGTCTGTGCTTGGACCGAGGTGCCGTTCACGGCGCTGGCAGGGTAGATGGAATAAAACATCTCTGCACTCTGGTCGCCTTCGGCCACGGCGATGTGGTGGTAGTTGTTGGCGTCCTTGGTCACGGGCTGGGTGCTGTTGTTGAGTATCACCTGGTCGCCTTGGGTGTGCCAGCATGAATAGTGATCAGTGCCGATATACACTTTGGCATCCTTCGCGCTCTGGAATCCCGAGATGGTGGCTGGCAGGTAAGTCACAGTAGTCTCTTTCTTGCAGCCGGCAAAGGCCAAAACATGTTGCAAAATTATAGTATTTTTGACATTATTTATTTTTGAAATTGCCCAAACCATAGATAAATAGATAAAAAATCTTAATTGATTGTATCGTTCTGGTTTTATACTTGTGGATGAGTGAGTTGTGATGTGAGTGGGGAGGGTGCTGTTGGTGTGGATTCTCATGGTTGCGGTGCGGAAGTTGTGGCTTCGATCAACACTGGCCGTCTCTCCCTGAGGGGTTGCGGACTGTGTCGCGATGGGGGTTATGTTGATTTTGTGTTTCCCCGGTGGCGGCTCTAGTGTGCTCGCCTGTGGGGTGGGGCCTGTATCGCGCGGGTGTGTGGGCTGGCGACGGGGTCGAGGCGTGAGTTGTGGGCGCCGGGGAGAAGGATGCAGTGGTTGGTGGGGCCTGTTTTGTTGTCTTTGGCTGGTGGATACTCTCTTTTTTCTTTCTGCCGAAGAGACAATATACAAATATATAGAATCAAAAAAGAATATAAATAGAAAAAATAGGCCGCCGTCGGTTCGGACGGGGAGGGCCGGTGGTGTAGCCGTGATGGGTTGTGGTGGTTGGGAAAGGGGGTTGGGAGTGGGAAAAAAAAGCCGCCTCTTTTGGTGGAGAGGCGGCGGTAAGGGGTTGGGAGGGCGGCATTAGTAGTATTTGATGTCGCGCTCGACTATGTAGACGGGTATTTTCTTGTCGTTTTCGAGTTGGTATTCGTAGCGTGTCACCCAGTTGCCTTCGTCGTCGTAGCGGTATTCGTAGAGGGTGATGGTGAGTTCGGGTTCGTTGGGGTCTTCGTAGTAGTCGAAGAGGGTGGAGCTGATGGGCTCGTTGTTTTCGTCGTATTCGTAGCGGATTTCCTGCACTTTCTGTCCCTGGGGGTTGAAGACGACGGTTTTGTAGATGTTGTCGTTCTCGCCGTAGATGTATATCTCGCGGCGGAAGAGGTTGCCTTGCTGGTCGTTGTAGCTGAGCTGGCTGAGGCGGCCTTTGGAGTCGTATTTGTAGAGGATGCGGCTTTCGATTTGGCGTTCTTCGTCTTCGATGTAGACTTCGGTGAGGATGAGGTCGGCGTCGTAGAGGTAGTAGGTGCGCCCGATGACGTTTTCGTCGGGGTCGAGGATGTGCTCGAGGGTGACGAGGCCGAAGTCGTCGTGTTTGTATTTGGTGCGGAAAATCATGTCTTCCTCGTTGGAGAGGTAGGACTGGCTGCGGCGTTGACCCTTTTGGTTGTAGACGGTTTTGAGTCGTTCGAGGATGCTGCCGCGGGCGGCTGCGTTGGCGCGGTTGTCGGCTTCGTACATGACGGAGAGGACGTCTTTGACTTCGCCGTGTAGCCCGTCGCGCTGGCAGTCGGTGAGCATTTGGGGCATGCGCTGGTCGTATTTTTGCGGTGCGTTGGGTCGACGTTGGACAGCTTGGTTGGGGCGGTCGTTGATGCGGCCACGTATGTTGTCGTTGTTCTGAGCAGCCAAGCAGCCTGCAAATCCCAAGAATAGAGTGAAGGCCAGAATTTGCTTGTTTTTCATAATATGTTTTATACTAATATGTTGTACGTGCTTTTCGATGTTTTTTTGTGTTCTATTGCGGGTTCAAAGTTACGAAAAATAACGGGATTGGAAAAAAATTAGTATCTTTGCACTGCAATTTTTTTTTGTAGATAGTATGGAAACAGTTGTGTTAATCTGTTTTGTGGCCTATACGGTGTTGCTGTTTGTGGTGATGTGGCTTTCGTCGCGGCGCTCGTCGGGCAATGATGCTTTCTTCAGGGGGCAGCGCAAGTCGCCCTGGCCGGTGGTGGCCTACGGCATGATCGGGGCTTCGCTTTCGGGGGTGACGTTCTTGTCGGTGCCGGGCGGTGTGTATTACGGTCAGTTTACCTATATGCCGCTGGTGTTCGGCTATGTGCTGGGGTATGCGGTGATTGCGCTGGTGCTGCTCCCGCTTTACTATCGACTGAATTTGACTTCTATTTACAGTTATCTCGACCAGCGTTTCGGCGTCAGTTCGGAGCGGACGGGAGCGCTGTTCTTTATCATTTCCCGCCTGATGGGTTCGGCGTTGCGGATGTATTTGGTGGTGTTTGTGCTGTATGAGTTTGTGTTCCGGGGCTGGGGGATTCCGTTCTGGTCCATCGCTGTGGTGTTTATTGGTATCATACTGCTGTATACGTTCCGGGGTGGGGTCAAGACTGTGGTGTGGACGGATATGCTGCAGACCACTTTCTTGCTGCTGGCGGCAGTGGCCACGGTGGTGGCCATCCTGTCGGAGCTGGACATCTCGCTGCCGCAGTTGATGCGCCGGTCGGCCGAGGGGGGGTATACGAGGGTTTTCGAGACTGACCCCACGGCCGCTAAGTACTACTGGAAACAGATTTTGAGTGGTATGTTCATCACGATAACCATGACCGGGCTGGACCAGGACATGATGCAGAAGAATTTGACTTGTAAGACCCTGCGCGATGCGCAGAAGAATGTGATGACGAGCAGCGGCCTCTTTATCATTGTGAATCTGCTGTTCCTCTGTCTGGGCGCGGCGCTGATAGCCTATGCGCAGAGCACGGGCTTCGCGTTGCCGGTTGATGACAGGGGGCTCGTGGTGGGCGATAAGATTTTTCCGTCGGTGGCGTTCCATCTGAGCACGTTCACGGCCGTGGTGTTTATCATCGGCATGGTGGCGGCGGGCTATTCCAGCGCCGACGGGACGCTCACGGCTTTGACCACCACGCTGTGCTACGACTTCCTGGGTTTCGACCGTCGGGCTGACAGCCGACAGACGGTGAGGATGCGGCGGTGGGTGCATGTGGGCTTTGCGTTGCTGTATCTGCTGGTGATTGTGGCGTTCAGGCCTTTCCATACGCAGTCGCTTATCGACACCCTTTTCGACGTGGCAGGATTCACCTATGGCCCGCTGTTGGGGCTTTACACTTTCGGCCTCTTCACCAAGTGGCAGGTGCGCGATCGGTGGGTGCCGGTGGTGGCCGTGTTGTCGCCGGTGGTGGTCTTCGTGTTGAAGAAATACATGCCCGTGTGGGTGGGATATAATTTCGGATTTGAAATATTGTTGGTGAACGGTTTGCTCACCTTCCTCGGCCTGATGGCCATAAGGGTTAAGAAAAAGAATTGAATACATTAAATAAAGATGAATTGTTATATGCTACGTAGGTTTCTTTTATTGGCGGCCGCGACAGGGCTGCTGGCAGGTTGCTATTCGGTAGTGCCAGTGGGCAAAGGCGGCAGCACGAATGGCGAGGGGGTGTTCTACGCCCTGCCCCGCACGCAGATTTGTGTGGATGTGACGTATATGTATTATGATCTGAGCGAGGCTGTGTATAGTGAGTATGCTTCGGAGATGTTGGCGTTGGATAATTTCGATGTGGACAAGCCTTACCGCATACAGGATGTGCAGACTTCGTATACGGTCGAGGCCGATCCGGACCATTACTATCTGGTGGAGCCCTCCGGCATTGCGGTGCAGGTGGACAACCGCCATCTGCTGAGGTCGGTGGGCATGAGTCCCAGCGAGGCCGCTTCGGAGTCGGGTTCCGCCTCGGAGGCCGGCCACCCGACAGAGGACGATGCCAAGCTGGTGTTGCACAATGCCACGGCCGACAAGATGTTGCCTACCTACAATCTTTATGACCGGACGGACACTTTCTATGTGAAGGGCGACAAGCCCGGGCAGCCCACGGGCATGTCGACCAAGAAGGCTCCGCGGTCGATGCGGCAGCGTGCACAAGCCGCGGCCGAGGAAATAGCCGAGTTGGAGGACACACGGGCCGATATAGCCTTGTCCGACCGCTACACCCCTGAGGGGAAACGGGACCTCCTGAAGCAGCTGGAGGAGAAGGAGGCTGTGCTGATGGCCCAGTTCATCGGGAAGCCAGTGGTGGAGAAAGTGCATTTCTTCATCAATCCCAAACCGATAGCCAGTGCGAAAGATACGGTGCAGCAGTTTGTGCTGTTCTACTTCTCACGCAGTGAGGGTATCTGCGAGAGCGACGACTATGAGGCCCTGCCAGTGGTCTGCACCCTGCGCCCGGACAAGACTATGCAGCATGTGAGGTCGCTCGGTGAGAAAAAACGCTGGCTCGGTTTCCTTTCCAAAGGCAACTTTAAGTATCGTCTGCCCTCGCTGGCGCAGATGAATCTCTCGTGCGAGTTGTTCGATTATCAGGTGACGCTCCCTGTGGCCCAGTTCGGACCTGTTGTCAATCTGCCGCACAAACGGTTCAAGGCTCTTTTCGACGCCACATCAGGGGCCATAGTTTATTACGAGAACAAGTAACAGGACAAGGGTGAATTTCTACACTACCATTTTAGGCTCGGGAGCGGCCATTCCCACGGTGGCGCGCCATTGTAGCGCGCAGGTGGTGAATGTGAACGGTTTCCGCATCCTGCTGGACTGCGGCGAGAACACTCAGACTCAGCTGCGGGTGTATCACCAGAAGATGCAAGGGATTGCGCATATATGTATCACCCACCTGCATGGCGACCATTTTTTCGGGCTGCCGGGGTTGCTGAGCAGCATGCACCTTTGCGGACGCACTCAGCCGGTCACTGTCTATGCCCCAGCGGGCATCCGCCAATCGATGGATTTGCTGATGGAGGTGTCGGGCAGTCATATCGGTTTTGAGCTGAACTACTGCGAACTCGATTTCTCGGAAGGGATGCAATTGCTGTTTGAGAGCAATCTGTGCCGGGTATATGCGTTCCCACTGTTGCATTCAGTGCCTACGTATGGCTATTTGATAGAGGAGATTCCGCGAGGGGCCAACCCTCCACGTCGATATGCCTATTGCAGCGATACCACCTATACGGAAACTATCCTGCCTTTCGTCGAGGGGGTGAATCTTCTTTGCATGGAGAGCACTTTCGACAAGGCTTTCACTTCCGTGGCACAGGAGAAGCTGCATTGCACTACAGAGATGGCTGCCACGATGGCCGCCAAGGCCGGGGCGAAGCATCTTCTGCTGACCCATATCAGCGCGCGGTACAAGGAACCGGAAAAGCTGCTGGCCGAGGCGCAGGAGTTTTTTCCACAGGTTTCGATTGCCGCCGATGGGGAGCGATACGAGGTCCAGTATTAGGGCTTGCTGTTGGGCAGGGGTGTGATCTGTGTTACTTCAGACCGGTTGCCCGATACCTTGAATTTGATTTCGCAGTTGGCAAACTCCATCCCATAGATGCGGTCGGGGTCGTGCTGGTATTGCGGCCGGGGGTCGTGAGCCAGAATGTCGATCAGGCTCTGCTGCAAATTGGCAGGCAGAAGGTCCAGCAGCTCTTGTGGGCAGTCTACGTCCAAGAGTTTGTCGGAGGCTTGGGGTGCAAAGCCGCTGCGCGCGGAGGGATGGCTGTCGGTGTAGGGTAGATAGGGTTTGATGTCATAGATGGGTGTGCCATCCATCAGGTCGGCACCGGTGATGTGCAGAACGGGCCCCAGGGAGGGGTGCTGCTCTATGCGGGTAAGCTTTACCGAGGAGAGGCCGATGGGGTTGGGACGAAAGGGACTGCGGGTTGCGAAAACACCCATGCGTTGGTTGCCGCCCAGTCGTGGCGGTCGGACGGTGGGGGTCCATTCTTGGCGTTCGCTTTTGCTGAACTGCCAGATCAGCCAGATGTAGTCAAAGCCTTCCAGCCCCCGGACGGCTTCCATGATGCGATAGGGAGGGGTGAACACGACGGTGGCCGGGGTGTCGACTATGCCAGCCTGTCGAGGGATGCCGAATTTGGTGTTAAAACAACTCTTTAAGTGGGCTATGGGAACCATGGGGCGGGGAGTTCAGAAACGGAGATAGGGAGCCAGCCAGTACATGAGGGAGGTGCTCAGGATGCCCAGCCCGGCGCCGGCCAATACGTCGCTGGCCCAATGGCGGTTGTTGTACATCCGAAACAGTCCGACACCGGTGGCCACGGCATATCCGGCTATGGCTATGCCGGGATATTCTTCGCCCAGTTCGCGTCTCAGCATTTCGGCACCGAAAAAGGCTGTCATCGTATGGCCGGAAGGGAAGCTGTTGAACACTCCGGAGTAAGGGCGTTCGGCCTGGTAAGCGTATTTCAGTCCACTGCTGATGGCGACGCAAAAGATGGCTGAACCGGCACCCAGACACACTATATCGCGCCAGTTGTGCCGGGTTTCGAGTCCGCAGGCTTTCAGCAGTACCACAGAGGAGATGGGTACATATTGCAGGTAGTTCTCTATTTCAAACCGCTGGTGGCTTTGGGGTTGCATCCAACTGTGCAAGCCGAAGTCTATCTTGTCGTGAAGTGAGGGGACAAAAGAGATAACGGTGCCCGTGGCCATCAGTGCCGACGGGGTGGCCACTTGGGACCATGTTATGCTGTGGTCATAGCCACATTTCAGGGTGTCTCCGTTCTGCCCAAAGGCTATGCCGGTGGCGCAAAACAGGGTGATGCACAATAATGTAAAGTGTCTCATCAGTAATGGGTGTATGATGCGTTATTATGGGCATTTGAGCTTTCCGTCGCACAGGCGGGGAACCACAGTGCAGGTGTTCTGTTTAAAAGCAAAGGCAATGTCGTCGGCAGCTCCGAAGCCTAAAAGTCTTTCTACATGGCTTGCATGCTTAATGGAGTAGGCGTATGGGTCGTTTCCACAGTTAGACCATAGGGTCATGGCCATGGCTACGGCGTCGTTGTGGCTGGAGTATAGGCTGCTGGAAATCAGTTTGTGGCACAAGGCTCCTGCAAAAAGTGTGTCTTCGACCGAGAAGTCGTTCTGCCAGCCACTGCATAGGATTACCAGGTCTTGGGGCTTGTCGAGAAGTTCTTTGGCCAGGGCGTCGATGTTGGAGAAACAGCCCACCAGTGTGCGGTCGGCATCGGCTCCTTTAAGAATGGCGACGGTGCCATTGGTTGTGCTGTAAGCCAGCCGCTTGCCCCGTAGATTGCTGGATAAGTATTCACAGGGGGAGTTGCCGTATTCTGCGCCATCCACTTTGCGCCCTCCGCGTTCGGCAGCACGAAGGTACCCTTCTTGGTGATAGGCCGACAGGGCTTCGAGCGAATCCAAGGGCACAATCTCGTCTGCCCCTGCGGTGAAAGCGGCACAAATGGCGGTTGTGGCCCGGAGCACATCAACTGCGACCGTAGTGTGGCCGCTCTTGATGGTTCTCCATTTGTAAAGGTCTGGAGTCAGAGAGAGTTCAATCTGTGAAACATTCATTGCCGAAATCGTCTTCTGAATAATTGGAACGTTCGATGCTGCCATCGGGGTTGATGGTAAAACTATAGAACACAGGATTGGAAGGGATGTAGCGGTCATGCTGGAATTGCCAGCTGCTTACGCTGGTTGGAATGTTCCGCAACACAAAGTCGCTCATCTGTTGTAGTAGGATGCACTTGTATGCCAGCCGGCTGTCCATCCCGTTTTTGGCCATAAAGTCATTGTCCGTGGTGAGTTCGATGGGTTCGCCTTTTATGTCGACGGGTTGAATCTTGTTCCCCCGCACCCATGTGTGCATCAACTCGGTCCCACTTTTGGTGGAACGCAAAGTATATTCGGCATATACAACCACTTCGTTCACTTCGGGCTGCTGCCATTTATGGATGGCTGTGAGCAGCACTGCGTCCATGCCGTATTTTGTGTTGAAGACACTGATGTCGCCATTCATCAGCTGGACATAGTTTTTTCCCTCTTTTTGTAATAGGATGTCAGCGGCCAATGGGGCTGGGGCATAATAGCCTTGCGACACCAAGGGGATGCTCAGTGTCTGCCGCATAAAGTTTGCGGCCTCGCTCAGCTCCTCGTTCACCACCTCATCCTGCGAGGTTTTGGCATTCATGCGCTTGGCGTTGTCTTGTATGGGGGCAATCAGTATGCTTACCGGGCGTTCCTTATACAGATCGCTGTATGTGGTGACCTTTTTCTCGCTTTTGCATCCTGTGACAAATAGCAATGCCAGCAGGGGTACAATATTAAGAAGATGTTTCATCGCTCAGGGTGTTTTATTGGCGGTTTTCGGTTTCTGTCTCTGTTTGGTCTTTGCTTTCTTGTTGTTTTTCGGCTTTTCTTACAGCCTTCTCGGCTTCGCGACGGGCTTTCAGGGCTTCTTGCTGAGCTTTGCGTTCCTCCCGTCGGGCTTTCTCCTCCAGGGTTTTCTTCTCCCGGTTTAGCTGTTTCTGACGGTCCCGTTCTGCCTTGGCCCGTTCTTTCATCATCTGTTTGTAGGCCGGGTCTTCTTCCTGTTGACGACGGAGAGCCTCTTCCTCAGGAGTGAGACGGACGGTGATGGTGTCCAGCGTCAGGAGGTCAATCATAGAGGTGTCAATCCGATTGTCATCTTTGTATGAGGGGGTGAGGGTGGCCTTCAGCACGTCCACATACAGGGTGCTGTTGGGGAAAAAGAACTTCTCATTGTTGAACATCACATTGGCCGTTGACAGGCATCCCAACCGTGCCAGCGCCACCCCATAGTCGGCATACTGTCCGGGACAGGGCGCCTGCTGCTGTAGGTTGCTGTTTATCGCCTCGGCATAGGAATGGGCCAAGGCCAGGAGGCGGGCCTCAGTGGGTTTGTGCTGGTATTGCATTAACGTGGCCGGAACCTGAACCAGTACCCCTTCCTGGACACACCCACCTGTCGTCAGTAGTCCGACCATCGTCGCCATAATGGCTAAAAGTTTTGTTCGTTTCATGAGTCTCTATTATTAAATAAAAGGAGCGACAACAACGTCATAAGCCGGGTTCTGTCCCCGCATTTTGTCCCACCCCAGAGGGGAGGGTACGGGTCCCTGTCATCAATCTACTGCCAATGTCGCCACTGGCCTCTATCAACCTACCCCCCGGCAAGAGGCGAGCCTGCCCCATAAATGCCGGTATATTTGGTCTTTCAACCCATAAGGTTTGCCATCAAGCGTCATCACTGATGCTTGTCGTGAGCTCTTGCCTCGCGCTTTCACCCTTACCACCACCCGGAGGTGCTGGCGGTTTCTCTTTCTGTGGCACTTGCTGTCAGCAGGACTCTTTCCTTCCTGCTGCCTTCCCGTTAGGAAGTATGGTGGCTCGTGTTGCCCGGACTTTCCTCCCGCAGCCGCCACAATAGTGGCGCACCGCCGGCGACAGGGTCGGTCACCGTCGCTCCTTTTTCAAAGTTCACTTTGCTCTATTATCAAATTGCAAAAATACAAAAAAAAAACCATACACCAACTTTTTTTCTGCCGCAGCCCATCATCGCAACAGCACCACGCTGCCCGTCATCTGCTTCCGCACCGTTGGCTGTGTGCAGGTGCTGTAGCGCACCACATAGACGTAACTGCCGCCGGGACACGGCGCATTGTTGTGGTTGCCATCCCATTCGGCATCTTTGTCCCGACTGTGGAACACCCGCAGTCCGCGACGGTTGAACACCGAAACCTCAAAATCGGTCACACATCCGCCCACCACTCGCCAGCGGCTGTTTGCCTCACTGCTCCCCTTCGGCGCAAACATATTCGGCGCGGCCAGATACTCATGCCATACGGGCACGCCCTGCATAGCGCTGTCACAGCATCCGCCATTGCAAACTACCAACATCACAGTCACAGAGTCGGCATCCATGCCCGCATGGTACACCAGGGTCTGAATTGTGTCGTAAGGTTGCCCATCTACATACCATTGTCGGCTGTGCGCCCCACGGGTCTCATCCTTGGACACAAGCGTCAGCTGCTCCTCTGTCAAATGCGAGCTGCCCAACACCATCGCCACCACGGGTGTGGCAGAGACGGAGAGGTGCAGCTTTATGATTGAATCACAGCCCGCCACGGTGGTATAAGTGTATTCCAGCGTAGTGTCCGCAGTATATGTGGTGCCATCAACTGCTATACTGTCACACACCGCCATCATGCTGTCCAGAGTTATGGAAGAATCCACAATAAGATGAAGGGCCATCACTGAGTCGCACCCCCACCGATTTCTCAGTACCACCGTGTCGTCGGCAGAGGCGGTGTAGACTAAGTTGTTGACTGGCCACCTAAACCAGTCGCACGCGCGTTGGACATCTCGCAGGGTGTCTGAACTGTTGATGACAAGGTCCAGTATTGTCACACTGTCGCACCCATGGATGTCCGCCTCTGTGTGCGGTGGGCATAGTGTGCTGGACGTGTAAAGGGAGTCGTGCCATGCGAAGCTGTCGCATGCTATCTCCCGCAACGTGTCGATGGAACCATGCCGGATAATGAGGTGCAACGTGTCGCAGCTATGGCATCCCTCTGAATTGGTATAGTTGAAAAGGTATGTTCCCGAAAGGCTATAGGTGGTGTCGTTCCAAAAGAATGCCTCGCAGGCCTCTTGGTGGTATGAGTTGTTAGTGCTGTGGTTGATGGAGAGGAAGAGCGTGTCGACATCTGTGCAGGAGGAGCTGGTTTCCGAGTGGTCGAAGGTATAGACGCCGGATGAAGTGTAGACTGTTTCGTTCCAGGTGTATCGGTCGCAAGCCGTAACATAGTAGGCAGTATCATTATGCTGGTCGATGCTGAGGTGCAGGGTATCAGTGCTTGCACATCCCTCGGTGTTGGTGTAGTTGTATAGGTATGTACCCGATTCGTTGAAGTGTTGCCCGTGCCAGGTGTAGCTCTCGCATGATTGTTGGGTGTAAGCATTATGGGTGCCGTTGTTGATGGTAAGGTGGAGAGTGTCTATATTGGTACAAGTGGAGTTTGGCTGAGAGTGGTCGAAGGTATAGACACCGGAAGCTGTGTATGTCATTCCGTTCCATGTGTATTGCTCACAAGCTGTTACGTAGTAGGCGGTATCGTCATGCTGGTCTATACTTAGGTGCAGGGTATCTGTGCTTGCACATCCCTCGTTGTTGGTGTAGTTGTATAGGTATGTACCCGATTCGTTGAAGTGTTGCCCGTGCCAAGTGTAGCTCTCGCATGATTGTTGGGCGTAAGCATTATGGGTGCCGTTATTGATGGTAAGGTGAAGTGTATCAGTACTGGGACAGTCGTCTGTGTTAGTATAGTGGTACAGATATGTGCCGGATTCGATGTGACCTTGTCCGTGCCAAGTGTAGCTCTCGCAGGATTGATGGGTATATGCATTATATGTGCCGTTGTTGATAGTAAGGTGTAGCGTGTCAACATTGGTGCAAGTGGAGTTTGGCTGAGAGCTGTCGAAAGTATAGATGCCGGATATGGTGTATGTTGTTCCGTTCCATGAGTATTGTTCGCACGCCGTTATGTAGTAGGCAGTGTCATCATGCTGGTCGATGTTGAGGTGCAGTGTATCGGTGCTCGGACATCCATCATTGTTGGTGTAGCTGTATAGGTATGTGCCAGTCTCTGTGTATGTGGTTCCGTGCCAAGTGTAGCTTTCGCAGGATTGTTGAGTGTAGGCATTGTGGGAACCGTTATTGATGGTGAGGTGGAGAGTGTCTACATTGGTACAAGTGGAGTTTGGCTGTGAGTGATCGAAGGTATAGGTGCCGGAAGAGGTGTATGTTGTGCCGTTCCATGAGTATTGTTCGCACGCCGTTACGTAGTAGGCAGTGTCATCATGCTGGTCAATACTGAGGTGCAGTGTATCGGTGCTGGGACATTCATCGTCGTTTGTATAGTTGTATAAGTATGTACCAGTCACGGTGTAAGTGGTTCCGTTCCAAGTGTAACTCTCGCAAGATTGTTGGGTGTAAGCATTATGAGAGCCATTGTTGATTGTGAGGTGGAGTGTGTCTACATTGGTGCAGGTGGAATTGGGCTGCGAATAGTCGAAGGTATATGTTCCTGATATGGTGTATGTTGTGCCGTTCCATGCGTATTGTTCACAAGCCGTCACGAAGTAGGCAGTGTCATCGTGCTGGTCAATAGTGAGGTTTAGTGTATCCGTACTGGGACATCCTTCGTAGTTGGTATAGTGATACAGGTATATGCCGGATTCGCTGTAAGTCTGCCCGTGCCAAGTAAAACTCTCGCAGGATTGTTGGGTGTAAGCGTAATGGGAACCGTTATTGATAGTAAGGTGCAGTGTATCAACATTTGTGCAAGTAGAGTTCGGCTGCGAGTGGTCGAAAGTATAGGTGCCGGATATGGTGTATGTTGTTCCGTTCCATGAGTATTGTTCGCACGCTGTTACGTAGTAGGCAGTATCATGATGCTGGTCAATACTGAGGTGTAGGGTATCTGTGCTGGGGCATCCGTCTGCGTTGGTATAATTGTATAAGTATGTACCAGTCTCTATGTAGGTAGTCCCGTGCCAAGTGTAGCTTTCACACGATTGTTGTGTGAAAGCGTTGTGTGAGCCGTTGTTGATGGTGAGGTGGAGTGAGTCTACATTGATGCAAGTGGAGTTGGGTTGAGAATGGTCGAAAGTATAGGTGCCTGATGTGGTATATATTGTGCCGTTCCATGAGTATTGTTCGCATGCCGTTATGTAGTAGGCAGTGTCATCATGCTGGTCGATGTTGAGGTGCAGTGTATCCGTACTGGGACATCCGTCATTGTTGGTGTAGCTGTATAAGTATGTACCAGTCACGGTGTAAGTGGTTCCGTTCCAAGTGTAGCTTTCGCAGGATTGTTGTGTGAATGCATTATGGGAGCCGTTGTTGATAGTAAGGTGCAGCGTGTCGACATTGGTGCAAGTGGAGTTTGGCTGAGAATGGTCGAAGTTATATGTTCCGGATATGGTGTATGTGGTCCCGTTCCAAGTGTACTGCTCACAAGCGGTAATATAGTAGGCGGTATCATTGTGCTGGTCAATGGTGAGGTGTAGAGTATCCGTACTGGGACAACCGTCTGCGTTGGTGTAGTTGAATAAGTATATGCCAGTCTCGGTGTAGGTGGTTCCGTTCCAAGTGTAACTGTCACAAGATCGTTGAGTGAAAGCGTTATGGGAGCCGTTGTTGATGGTGAGGTGGAGTGTGTCTACATTAGTGCAAGTGGAGTTGGGCTGAGAATGGTCGAAAGTATATGTTCCAGATATGGTATATGTCGTGCCGTTCCATGAGTACTGTTCGCAAGCTGTTACGTAGTAGGCTGTGTCATCGTGCTGGTCAATACTGAGGTGCAGTGTATCTGTGCTGGGACACCCATCTGTGTTTGTATAGTCGTATATATAGGTGCCGGTCTCTGTGTAAGTAGTCCCGTGCCAAGTGAAACTGTCACAAGATTGTTGGGTGAAGGTATTGTGGGAACTGTTGTTGATGGTGAGGTGCAGCGTGTCAACATTGGTGCAAGTGGAGTTGGGCTGCGAGTGGTCGAAGGTATAGGTACCGGATATGATGTATGTTGTTCCATTCCAAGAGTATTGTTCGCATGACGTCACATAGTAGGATGTATCATCGTGCTGGTCAATAGTGAGGTGCAGTGTATCTGTGCTGGGACATCCGTCCGTGTTGGTGTAGTTGAATAAGTATATGCCAGTCTCTGTGTAGGTGGATCCGTTCCAAGTGTAGCTTTCACAGGATTGCTGGGTGAAGGCGTCATGCGAGCCGTAGTTGACTATAAGGTAAAGCGTGTCGACATTGGTGCAAGTGGAATTGGGCTGCGAGTTGTCGTATATATAGGTTCCAGATATGGTGTATGTTGTTCCGTTCCATGAGTATTGTTCACAAGCCGTCACGAAGTAGGCAGTGTCATCGTGCTGGTCAATAGTGAGGTGTAGTGTATCCGTACTGGGACATCC
>Ga0247611_10006246_pt1 | contig 15368 bp, 23 predicted proteins | sample 177DNAGHGhighgp2_FD_192422 | JGI IMG/M metagenome (GOLD analysis project Ga0247611, IMG submission 192422) | Sheep rumen microbial communities from Palmerston North, Manawatu-Wanganui, New Zealand - 1770 DNA GHGhigh gp2 | ecosystem: Host-associated > Mammals > Digestive system > Stomach > Rumen...
GTATTATAATTATGCAAGAGTTAATAATCTTGATTAAGGTGTAAGAGGATGGGAAATAATGAAGTACGTTTAGGACTAAAAATCAAAAGGTATTGACCGACCTAACCGTTGGAAGTACGGCTGAAACTGGTCAAAAAATATATACATAAATTGCGGGTTGCTACCTAATAGCAAGAAAGAGAGATTTATTATGAATAAAATTGAAATTATGGGAAGATTAACAAGAGATGTTGAAATAAGAGAATCAAAAAATAAAAAAATATCAGTATATACTTTTACATTAGCTGTACCTAGAAAAAACGATAAAGAAAAGACTGATTTTATTAATTGTGTTGCTTTTTCAAATTTAGGTGAAATTATAAAAAAATACACAACAAAAGGAAAAAGAATTATAGTATGCGGAAGTTTAAATATTGATAATTATGAAGATAAAGATGGAAATACAAAACAATATGTAAGTGTAATAGTTGATGATTTTTATTTTGCAGATGTAACAGTAACTGGGGAACAACAAAAACTACCTATGTAAATGGGGGATAAAATATGGATGAAAACAAATTATTTAATGAACTAAAGAAATTATCTAAAAGAGCAAATCAAAGAATTTTAAGACTTGAAAGATTAACAGGAATAAAAGAGAGTTTTGCAACAAAACAATTATCGGATTATTTATCATCAGAGCAAATAAAAGGATGGACTAAAACAGGTAGAGTTAGAGTAAGTAAACAAATGACAGAAACACAAATGATAGCAACAATAAAAGCAACAAAACAATTTTTAAATAATAGTTTATCAAGAGTAACGGAAGTAAAAAAGAAAACAAAAGAATATACAATTAAAGCTGAAAAACCTATATCATTTGCACAAGCAAACACATTATTTCAAACTGGAAAAAATTATACTTGGATATATGAGTTTATGGGTGAGTCTGAATTTTGGTCATTTAGAGATGAGGTAAGAGAGCAGGGCTGGGATAAAGATACATTTATAGAAAAAATACAAGGTCACATAGAAAAAGAAGTAGATGAAGATTTAAAAAAAGATTTAGAAGCTTTATATTTATATGTTATGGAGTAATTATGGTTTATTGGAATGAATATACAGGACATAAAGTAGATATCAAAGGTAAAAGAAACAAATATGACAATACAATTTATACTTTTGATATTGAAACTAGTTCTTATTTAATTTTAAATGGTAAGCAAATAAACTCACAAGATTATTTAAATTTATCTAAAAAAGAACAACAGGAATGTAGCTTTATGTCTAATATGTATATTTGGATGTTTCGGAATAAATGATAAAGTATATTATGGTAGAACATGGAACGAACTGAAATCTTTTTTGTTAAGAATTGAATATTGGGCAACTGATTATAAAAAATTTGTATTTGTTCATAATTTAAGTTATGAATTTCAATTTTTAAGAAATGCTTTTAATTTTAAATCAGTTTTTTCAAGAAAATCAAGAAAATTAATAAGATGTGAACTTGAAGATTATAATATAGAATTTAGATGTAGTTATATGATGAGCAATGCAAAATTAGAAAAACTACCTGACATTTATAATTTACCTGTTAAAAAATTAGTAGGAAATTTAGATTATACAAAAATTAGACATTCTAAAACTAAATTATTAAAAGATGAGCTTGATTATTGTGAAAATGATTGTTTAGTAGTTTATGAGTATATTAAAAAAGAGCTTGAAACATATGAAACAATAAAAAATTTACCTTTAACATCAACAGGTCACGTAAGAAAAGAGCTAAAAGAATTAATTGATAAAGACTGGAATTACAAAAACAAAGTTAGAAAATCGATTAATATATCTGGTCATGTTTACAATTTATTAATAGAAGCTTTTGCTGGTCGGTTATACTCACGCAAATTGGACTAAAGCAGATGAAATTATAAAAGATGTTACGAGTTATGATTTTACATCAAGTTATCCATATGTAATGACTACTTGCAAATTTCCAGCAACAAAATTTAGAAAATGCTACATAAGAAATGTATCTCAATTTTTAGATTGTTTTGCATATCTTATTGTTGTAAGATTTAAGAATATAAAATCAAAGTATTTTAATAATTTTATTTCACAGAGTAAATGTAGGCATATTTCAAAAGGTAGATATGACAATGGCAGAGTTATTGAAGCAGAGGAACTTGAAATTGTATTAACTGATGTAGATTTTAAATTTTTAGTTTCAGTTTATGATTATGATGAACTTGAAATTTTAGAAAGTTATTTTTCTAAATATGATTATTTACCGAAACAATTTATTGAATTTATTTTAAAAAAGTATATAAATAAAACTGAATTTAAGAATGTAAAAGGTAAAGAGGTTGAATATATGCTAGAAAAAAATAAATTTAATAGCCTTTATGGTATGAGTGTAACAAACAATATAAAAGATACTGTTATTTATGACAATGAAACAGGCTGGAGAGAGGAAAAACTTTCTAATGAAGAAATAATTAATTTATTAGAAAAAGAGGAAAAACAAGCCTTTTTAAGTTTTGCTTATGGTGTGTGGGTTACTGCATGGGCTAGGAATAATCTTTTAAAATGTTTAGTTCAATTAGATGATAAAGTTATTTATGCAGATACAGATTCTTTAAAGTTGCAAAAAGGATTTAATATTGATGTGATTAATAATTATAATAAAGAGGTTATTGAAAAAATAAAAAAAGTATCTACTGAATTAGATATTGACATTACTAAATTTAGCCCAAAAGATAAAAAAGGAAATCCGCATTGTTTAGGATTATTTGATAAAGACGGAGAGTATTCTGAATTTGTTACACAAGGAGCTAAAAAATACGCATATATTGATAAAAAAGATAATGAAATTCACATTACAGTTTCAGGTGTTCCAAAAAGCGGTGCTAAAGGTCTGAAATCATTAAAAGATTTTAAAGATGATTTTGTATTTGAACATAAATACACAAATAAGAATTTATTAATTTATAATGATGAAATGCCTGAATTTAGTTTAACTGATTATAAAGGAAAAAAATTTAAAGTATTAGATAAATATGGTTGTTGTTTAGTTCCAACAACATATGAACTTGGAAAAGCAGAAGAATATGTTGATTTAATTTCAAATGATTCTTCTGAAAGAGCAATTTATAGGGAGGTATAAAATTGACAAATTTAGAATTTATAGATTTATATAAAAATATGAAAACAATAAAAGATTTTTGTGATATAATAGGTGTAAATTATTCAAATTTAGTTCATGGAAAAAGCACAAAAGAAAATGAAGCAAAAATTGCTACACTATGTAAATTTGAAATAATTAGACTTAATAGTGAGGTGATGAAAGACAATGTCAAAACAGATTCATTATAATATGGATAATATCGACGCAATAGGTGCAAGATTTAATCTTATTTATGGTGAAAGGTCTAATGGTAAAAGTTATCAATTAAAACATAAAAAAGCAGTTGAAAAATATTTAAAAACAGGCAGACGTTTTATATTAATGCGTAGATGGAAAGAAGAAATTTCAACAGAAAAAATTGAACAATATTTTCAAGATGTAGATGTTCAAAAATTGACAAATGGAAAATATAATTGTATAACAGTATATAGAAAAATATTATATTTATCTAATTATGAAGTTGAATCAGGAAAAACAAAAAGATATGAAAAAATAGGTTATGTAGTAGCACTTTCAACAGAGCAGAATTATGCAGGTGCAAGTTACCTAGATGTTGATGATATTATTTTTGAGGAGTTTATGTCACGTTCAGTATATATTCCTAATGAAAGTAATAAGTTAATGAACTTTTATGCAACAGTAGATAGAAAAAGATTAACAACTAGACTATGGCTTGTAGGTAATACTATATCAAGAGTATGTCCATATATACATGACTGGGGCTTACATAATTTAATTAGTTCACAAAAACAGGGAACTATAAAAACAATTGAAATAAAAGACATAGATGATAAACCTATTAAAATAGCTGTTGAATATTGTAAATCAACAGGACAAAGTTCAGGAACAATTGGAAGCAATGCTAAAATGATTAATACTGGTGAATGGGAAACAGCACCCCAGCCCCATTTACCAAAAAGCTACAAAGAGTATAAAGTATTATTTAGAATTGGTTTTCAATATCAAGGTTTCAAATTTTTATGTGAGTATTTACTAGATAAAGAAGAAAAGAAAAATCCTATTTGGTTTATTTATCCATATTTTAAAGAATTTGATGATAAAACTATTGTTTTTTCTGATATAATAAAAGTAACTAATTATTGGCAAAGAGATATCTATAATATATCTATAAAAAATGATAAAATAAGAAATCTATTAATGACATTTAAAGAAAATAAAATATTTTATTCAACAGATTTATGCGGAACAGACTTTAAACAAGTAATAGATTTTCAGATAAGGAGATAAAACATGAATAGTCAAATAATACTTGCAAAAGGAATTAATATTGATAAACAATATACAAATGTATTAAGTTATAGTGAATCAGATATACTTAATCTTTGCAGAGAAAATCAAGTTGCTAATGCAAATGATTATTCTTTTTTAAGACCAACAGGCACAATACTTGTTGATTTTCCGTACAATGTATGCTTACAAGCAAATTACATAGCTTTTCAAAATCCTGATTATAGTAATAAATGGTTTTTTGCATGGATAGATGATGTAGTTTATAAAGGTGACAGAAACTGTGAATTGAGATTTACAATTGACGCATGGTCAACTTGGTATGATAAATGGACTACAAAAATGTGCTATGTAATAAGAGAGCATACAAATGATGATACAATAGGTAGTAATCTTGTACCAGAAAATATAGATGTTGGAGATGTAATAGAAGAATATGAAACAGAGGATTCAAGCTATAGTAATAGTAAATATTGGATAGCAGTTGCTAGTGACTGGAAAATTAAAAATGGTTCAAGTGATAGTGATTCTGACAAAGGTTCACAATTTTCTGGAATTACAGTACATAATAATACAGTCTTTGGAAATCAATTGTTTTTAATTAAAGTTGTACAATATACAGACATTGCAAATTTAGCATTATTAATATTAAGAACAAACACAGACGCACATATTGCAGATATTAAAAATATTTTTATTATTCCTGATGTAGCTATTAATGAATCATTATTAACATCTAATACAGCTAGTGTAGGTGGTCAAAGTTTTACTTTTTATACAATGCCAAATACTAGAACACCAGCTACATTTAATACTACAATAATGAAAAGAACTTCATTTACTGGGTTAACTGTTAAAAATAATAAATGTTTCTGTTATCCTTATAATTATTTACTTGTTACTAATAATCAAGGTAGCAATAATATATATAAATATGAGGATTTTAGTACAGCTAATTGTATATTTGAAAATCAATTTGCTATTTCTATTGGTGGTAGTGGTAGGTTAGTACCAAAGAATTATAAAGGTATGAGTATAAATGATGATGAAGCATTACCACTTGGAAAATATCCAACTTGTGGTTGGTCAAGTGACGCATATATAAATTGGCTAACACAAAATAGTGTAAATATGCCAATGCAAATATTTAATGGTGTATTATCAGCAGTTACACCACCAACTGAAACTAAATCATCAACAGTTGGTTCAATGACAGCTGACAAAACAGTTAGCATTGCAAATTCAGTAGCTGGTATAATTGGCCAATTTAGGACTGCTTCGCTTTTACCTAATATATCAGGTGGTCAAGCTACTGGAGATATTATATGGTCTAAAGATAGAAATTGTTTTACATTTAGAGAAATGAGAGCTAAAAACGAATTTATGAAGATTATCGATGACTACTTTACACGTTTTGGTTATGCTACAAAGAGATTAAAAACACCTAATATTACAGGTAGAAGATATTGGAATTACGTAGAAATAAGTTCAAGTGATGAAATAGGAACAGGTGATGTACCTATAAAATATATGGATATAATAAATAATGCTTGTAGGCGTGGTGTAACTATATGGCATGACCATAAGCATTTAGGTGATTATTCGTTAAGTAATACAATTGTTTCCTAGGAAACAAAAAAATAAAGAGGCTAATAAGCCTCTTTTTATTGTATATCTCCAAAGTCTGAAACAAAAATTACAAATGGTAATGCAATCATTTGTATTGGGTAACCACCAACACCGCCAGCTTTAAATATAACTTCACCTGTTGTCTTAACTTCTACTGTAAATATTCCCAAAATTTGGTTATTATCTGTTTTTCTAATAACACCCATAGGATTTATAGTGAAATCACTTGATGGTCTTAATTTAGTCATAATTGATACACTAACAGGTTCTGTTGGTGAAGCTGTACCTATTAAAGAACCATATATTTTGCCTAAAGAACCATCTGAATTAGTAGCTACTGTTATTCTTGCATTACTTCCTGTTCCTGTAATCGTAAATGAATTATTATTTATTGTCATATCATTTGGCAAAAATTCTTCTATATCATTTAAAGTCAAAAATGATTTAATTCCTGTAATTTCAGTTTCATTTGCATTTGCTTTATTAAGTGCTGATGTTGCAGTATTTCCTGCATTAGTTGCATTTGCTTGTGCAGTTTCTGCTGTTGTTTGTGCAGTACCTGCATTTGTAATTGCAGTATTTGCAGTTTCACTTGCAGTATTTGCAGTAGATGTTGCAGATGCAATACCATTTGCATTTACCTTCATTTGTGCATCAATTTTTAACATATCAGAGTTATAATCTCCTAAATAGGTTGGTTTATCTGTTCCAACATATTGTGATAATTCATAATTTGTAGTTTTATTTGTACTTGACATTTTTTAAATCTCCCTTCTAATTATATATTCATTAATTCTTTTCCGTTTACATCAAAGTTGTATGCAGTTATTTCAATTGCATCAAAAGCAGTAGCTGTTAACTCTAGTGCATCAAATTCTGTACATGTAATTGCATTTTGTCTTAATATTTCGTAAACATCCATGATAACTTTTGAAACATTTTCTATTTCTCCATTAGTTGGATTGTATGCTTTTACATCTCCTAGTTCTACTCGTTCAATTTCTGATTCTAAATCTGAACGCAATGTAGCAAGATTATTATTAAATACTGTTTGATAATCAGCTAATAATTGAACAATTTGATTATAATTTTGTTGTAATCTATTTTCTACATTTTGATTAATTTCATTTTCAAAATTAGCAAGTGTTGCGTTAATATCAATTTTTAATTGATTAAATTGATTTTCTAAATCTTTAACAATATCATCAAAATTTTGATAATTTTCAGATAATTCTTTTATTTGCTTTTCAAAGTATTCAAATATCTTACATAACATTTCATAGTCTGTCATTGTGTCAAAGTCTTTTTCTATAAAAGGAAAATTATTTAATACAAAAAGTCTAAAATTATTAAATCCATTGTAAAACATTTTATTTCTCCTTTCTATAACAATTGAAAGAATAAGCAATCTAAATCTTTAAATATAAGTGAATAAATACTTTTTAAATTATCTTGAAATTCTTTGTAGATTGCTATTTTATCGGCTGGACTTCTTTTAATTGTTTTTTCATATATATTTGTATCTTTACTGTTTGATGTTCCGTTTGAAGTTGAGCTATCAGTTCCAGTTGAATTATTTGTGTCGTAATTATAATCTGTTACATAGCTACCATTTCTTAATTCGTCCAATCTATTCTGTGGTAGTTCTGAATTACGTCTATCAGATATAGTGCTATTTTCTGTTGTAGAATTATTTTGAAGTAAATTAGTAGTGTCAATATTTCTGTTGTCTGTTCCAGATTCCTCTGTTGTTTCTCCATCTTTGAAAATATCCCAGTTTTCTAAAGAATCGAACATTTTATTATATAAAGGCATTATTTCATTCAATTTAACATTTAATTGTATTTTAAATGCTGTTAATGTTTCAAAGCCTATTCTACGCATAATAAATTTATTTAGTATCATACATTCAAAATCTTCTCTTGAAACTTTATCTGATAGAGGATAATTAAAATCAAAAATTTCTGTTCTACCTACTTTAGCTAAATCACTAATTTTTGTTTTATTATCTTTTCCATAATTTACTATACTTTCTAAAATACTATATAGTGTAGGCATATTATAATTATTAGTAGGAAGTATAGGCGGATAAAACATACTAATTAAATAATCATTGTAAATCATTTTCTTCATCCCCCATTTCTTCAAAATCTTCTAATAATTCTTTTTCAGATGTAGGCAGACCATCATAATATTTAACTTCAATATTAGTTCCAAATTTTTTATTAATTTGCTCAACGGCTTTTTGTCTTGGCTCAAATCTTGAATATCTACTTGCAACTGTTCCGCCTTGCATTGCTGTTATTTCGTCACGTATATTTCTTTCTTTTTTCTGATATGATAAGTTAGCAATACCAATTAAACGTAAAAATTCGTTATATATTTTATCCTTATTCATATCAAGTTTATCAGCTACATATGGTGCTGGTTCTAGCACTGCTTGTATGTCATCAAGGTCTAAATCCTCATAAGTTGCAACTAGATTTTCAAAGCTATCTACATTATTTAATAATGCCTTTAAACTCTGTTCTTTTTCTTGTTTTGTTTTCCAAATTCTTGGAGTTTTCTGTTGTGCAATATTAATGTCAATAGTTCTAGTTGCTAATGCTAATCTTTCAGCATATTGTATAATATCAAGCCATAAAGGATAACGACCATTATTATCATACATAATAATAAATTCGCCCTGATGTAATACTCTTGTATATCCATTCATTGAAATAACTTGAATAGTTTTAGGTCTACCGTAAATATCTAAAGTACCAACAGAAGTAAAAGGCAACGCAATAACACCCATTACCTCATCTTTAAAAAATGCAATACATCCTTTTCTTAATAGCTGTTTATTCAAATACGAAACATCAATAAATTCAGGTAAGTTTGTAAATTCAAAAACATTTTCAGCTAAAGTTAATAATTGTCTTTTATACATTTCATATGTTTTGAAATTATTTAGTTGACTACCTATTAATTTACGTTCCATATTAACCCCTTTCCTTTTTATAAAAAGGTGCAACGTATGAAAGTTGCACCTTATCTAAAAAGCACATTAATTACTTGCATTTTCTGCAACTGTGATTGTTGCTGTATCTGTTACAGTATTATCATATATAGATGTTGCTGTTACAGTAATTGATTCAACTGATGCTGTTGATGGTATCTTTAATACACCGCTTTCATTTATTGTTACACCATCAGCCTTTGATGTAGAATCCACTGACCATGCAACGGCTTTATTTGCAAATCCTGTTGTTACAACAGTAGCACTTAATTTTAAACTTTGACCTACTGATACAGTAGCTGTTGATGGGCTTACGTCAACACTTGTTACACCTTGACTTTCGCTTGTAAATACAGCCCCATTTTCAAAAGGTGATGTAGAAAATACTCTCCATGCGTGTAAGAAGTGATTATTTTCTAATGTTGTAGGATTATAAAATTCTGTTTGTTTTTCTCCGCTTTCTGTGTCTAGTGCATAGTCATAATCCATAAACCACTCACGTGAAATTAAAACTGCTGGAATCGTTGCAAGTTCTGCTAACTCTGTATCTGAAAATGATACATAAGCATCCCCTAATAATTCAGTTAATCTTGCTGTATCATGTGAATTGAAAGCGTCTATTAATACAAGTCTTGCTTTCATATCAGCTTCATCTCTAAAGAATGATGTTGCAAGAACATCTGTTGAGAAATCAGCTTCAAAGTCTGTGTTAATAATCATTATCTGGTCATCAAAAGATGTTGCACGTCTTATTCCAGCTGGGTTGTAGTTAGGGCTTCTAAATGTCATCTTATTAGAGATTGATTTTAAAGCACTTACTCTTTGTCTTGGTGTTAAGCTTGAATAGTTATTAATCTTAACTGGTGTCATTGTTCCGTCTAATATACGTCTACAAAGCATATATTTATCAACAATGTATGTATCATATTTTAGACTTTCATATAACATTGATATTGCATTATCAATAAAATTGAATAAACTATCTTCTGAATCAAAAGCCATTGCTAATTGACTATCAGATGTAGTTGTTTGATAGAATTTTTGAAAATTTACTTCATGAATGTAATTAAATACGTTAGGAACAACAGTTGTTAAGAATCTATCTTTATCAGAGAAATTACCATTGTAGTCATATACATTGCATAAATCATTTACTAATTCTCTAATCTGTTGACCAAATCTTAATGTTCCTCTCTTTGTAAATATCCATGGATTATCCCATCCATTTCTTTTAATTACTGTTAACCCTATTAAGTTAACTGTATTAATGAAAGCATTTCTATATCTTTCATTGTTTACAATAATTTTTCCAATTGGTGCTATTGATTGACCTTGTACTGGTAAATCAATATTTTCTTTTAGTTCTGGTGTTACATTTATAATGTAACTTAATAATTCTGCACTTGTTTTTGCATTTAATGTTTTCTTTGAACCCATTTTATTTTACCTCTCTTTTCATTAAATTTCTTTTACGTCAATAACTTCTTCCTCTGTTAATTCTTCAGTTTCTTCCTCATCTTCCTTTTTTTCTTCTGTTCCGTTTAAAAATCTTTCTTTGTATTTTTCTTGCAATTCGTTTAGCTTTCCTTGTAATTCATCAACTTTTGCCTGTAACTCATCTGAAACAGCTGTATCAGCAACTTCCATACTATCTTCAATATCTTCTAATAATTGTATAGCTATTTCATTATCAGATACCATTTCGTTGACTTTGTTTTTTAGTTCCTCTTTACTTAATTTCATTTTCTCACCCCCTTTTAATATAATCTATATCTAAATAAATATTTTGATTGCTTGATATATTTGTTACATCTTCATAACTGTATGCTTGTTCTAAAGCATTTAATTGGTTTATTAATGTTGTATCTGTTATTTCTGTTATTACTGGGGTTTCTAATACATAATAAACTTCTGTGTTGTGTGTCGATAACCAAGTTTTGAAATCTTCTAATGTTGCTTTTTCTCTATATGCACAATAAAATTCACAAATAATAGATGATGTTGTACCATCAAAAAATGCAATTGTATTATCTGGAACATAAGTAGTTCCTTGTTGATTTATAAATCCAACAAAATAGTTGCTTTTACAAATCATTTTTGGCTTTCTTAAATAATTCCATGTAGGAACAGATAAGTAATATGCTCCGTTACTAGCTCTACCCCAACTTTCACTTCCATTTAATATTACTTTACCAATAGCCCCATACTTATACCAGTTGCCATTTTCTTTGTAGATGTAGTCTTGATAATCTCCTATTTTGCAGAGTTCTATATCGCCTAAACTTATTGAATAGTTTTGCTCTTGTGTATTATCTTCATTTGAAATTGTTATTTCTACATCTCCTGTTATAGTGCTTACTGGACTTGGATAGTCTGGGCTAGGACTTGCTCCGTATTGTTCCCATGTATCTGTTGTTACTGAACTTTTTCCTATATATGGTTTTAATATGTAGTTAGAAAAAGTATTGGTGTTAGTAGATGGAATTTGTACATAAACATAGGTATATTGTCTAGTATCTGATAAGTTAAAAGAATCATTTGCTACAAAATCTTGATAACCTCCATAATATCCAATTATTTCAACATTTTTATCATTTCTTAAAGTATAATAAGTTCCACTTTCTAATGTTAAAACAGCACCGTCGTTATAAATATAAAATGCCGAATTTGCTGTTCCATCATTAGTTCCATTTAACGTTATTGTTCCATCTGAATTAAAAGTTGCATTTATTCCATGACTTGACAATGTAGTTCCTGCCTGTCTTTTTATCAATGTATTTAACAAATTCTTTCCACTTCTCGTTGCCTGTTCTATATTACCATATATCTTATTAATTGTTATTTTTAAATCTTTTATAGTATTCTCTAGGGTAATTGGTAAACTTTGAATTAATAAGCTGATTTTTTTACTACTATACATTAGCCAGTATTTTAAATAAGTTGGAATTTTTGCGTTCTTTATTAGATATAAGTATTTTTTCATTTTTCATCACCTGACTTTTTTTCTTCTACTGATTCAGGATTTTCAATTGGTTCTTCTGTTGGTTCTTCAACAGGTTCAGATTTTTCAATAGGTTCTTCTATTGGTTCATGTTCCAAAGTAATTTCATGTTCTTCAATTGTTTCTTTTACTGGTTCTTTTACTTCTTCTTTCTTTTCATTGCTGTTTTCTGCAGGTGTTTCCTCATCAGAACTTGTTTCAATTGGTGCTTGTAAATACCATTCACCTGCATAATATACATATAGTTCTTGTGTATCTACTGTGTAATATGTTGAACCATTTTCAACTTGTACTGTTGGTTTTGTGTCTGTTGATAGACCAACAAAATCTAGTCTGTATTTAATATTGATTTCTATCATTTTTTATCACTTCCCTTCGTCTAATTTATCACATAGTTTTGTTAATGCAATTGTGTTATTGTTCAAAGCCTCTTTTATTTCATCTTTGAACGCACTCATTTCTTCTGTGTGCTTTTTGTTGAGTTCTTTTGTATCTTCCCTGTTGTTATCTGTAATGTATTTTACATACATTGCCATGCAAATACATGCTACAATAGGAAAACAATAACTACCTAATAATGTTGCAATATCCATCCAATCACCCCCATTATTAATATTCAATTTATTATAAACATTTTTTCGTGTTTTTGTCAATATAAAAAACAGGCAATTTTAATTTGCCTGTCCTCTTAATTTTCTTGCATATATGAACCATGGAAATTTAACTTTTTTTATTGTAGATGGTGTTGGTGGGATTATTCCGCCCATGTAATCATACCATTCTAAAGCATTTTGCATTCTTTGGTCATAATGATTTATGCTAGGGTCATAACTTGGTCTTTCATATGCACTCATAAAAAGAATTGCTAATTTGTCAGGATTCCAGTTCATACTATTATCTAAAAATTCTTGACCTGTTATTCCTACCATGTCAGATGTTGCACCTGAATTGTAATAGTGTGATATAAAAGCTGAACTTGAATACCATTCTGCCACCCCTGATTGATTCTTTATTTCTGCTATTAATACTTGAAGCTGTACATCACCATTATTATATGGACTTAATCCTAATGTATTACAATGGTCTTGCAGAGTTCCTACTGGCGTCCATTGTACTAATCCATAACCCTGACCACCTACTTCTTGTCTTTCAGGATTTATACTACTTTCAGCTTGCATATTTCCTAATATTCCAGCTATTGTTTTATCATTTATTCCAATGCTTCTATAATAAGCAATTACTATATCTGCATTGTTTTCCATTTCAGCTTGCGTTAAACCGCCAGCTCTACTTATCCATGCCATTATTTTATATATTCCTTTCCTTTGTAATAACCAGCAACATAGCCACTAGGAATTTTTAACCATATATCAGAATCATTTATTAGTATATCTTGACAAGTTACTATTGTACCTTGTTTTAAAACTGCATTTTCTTGCATAAATGCGTGTTTTTTTCCGTCCGGTGTTAATTCTGTAAATTTCTTTATTCTGTAATTTGTTCCAGCTCCTGTTCTTACATTCAGATTAACTTGTAATGTGTAGTTCTTTCCTATTTCATATAAACAACTATTTGTGCTGTCAAATCTTACTAAATTATTCTGTTTAATTATTGACATTATTGTATTTACATATGTTGGACTTGTTGCATATCCGCCATTCTTTATTTCTGTTATACACTCTAAAGGACTTGAAGTGTACAATGCTTTTGAATAACGTGATAAACCACATATTAAATGGAAGTAATCTGCAATACTATCTTCTAAACTGTCATATGCTCTAAAACAATCTGTGATAGTTGTATAATTTATCCCATCATAACATTCTTTTGTTTTTGCATTATACACTTTACCTTTCCAACTTGATGTTGCTTTTATTCCAAATATTGCATTGGCCTTCATCATAATTTGACTTTGACCCCATCCACTCTCACAAATTGCTTGTGCTATTACTACACTTGAAAATAAAGGGTTTCCTCTTTTTTTGTTTTCTGCTTGTACTATTGGTGCTATTCTTGGTATAAATTCACTCTTTTCCATTTTTAATCTCCTTTCAATTTTATTTAAAGTGTATGCAAGTTCTTCATCATCTAAATCCATTTTATTTTTCCTTTCTAAAGAATCTTATTATTGCTTTTTCTATTTGATGTTTTATTATTTCTATATTTGAACTTGTTGTTAAATGGTCTTGCCATTGATGATAAAATTCTACCCCTTTTATTGTATCAGTTTTGTCAAATTCTTTCAAGTTGCAACTGATATATATTTTATATGTTTTTATTTTGTAATATTCAACTTCAATTGTTAAATATTCAAATTCATCTTTTAGTTTTTCTAATATTATTTCATCCATAATTTTATTCTCCTAATCTATTCTTGGGATGTGGTTTGAGTTTTCCTCTAAAAGTTCTTGTAATAATTTTATTTTACTTTCAAACTCATACATTCTACTATGTTCTCTATAAAATTCTTCATCTTCTTTTAATTCTTCTATCTTTTCTCTTACTTTTGCTTTATCAATATAATTATCTTCAATATAATGCATTTGTTTTGCACTAAATATTTCTCCATTAATATATTCTTGTTCGTGTTGATAATGTTTTTCTAATTCCTTATTTCTTTCTATTAGATGTTCTATGGCTTGTTTTTCTCTTTTTGTTAGCATATAAATATTTATATGTTGCCTTTTTTCAAACTCATCAAATTCTTTAATCAATTTTTCTAATATCTTTATATCTTCTTCCATAATATCACATCCATTCTAATATATAAATTAGATATTCATTTTCAATTAATTTTTTAATTTCTTCATCATTAATAAAATAATTTAAATCATTGCTAAAATTATTTATTCTATTATTTAAATCTAAATTATATAAATTTACAAAAATTAAAAATTCATTAAAATTTAATGGTATTTTAAAATCATTATTATAATAAAATCTATCTATATCATCTTTTTCTAATTTTCCAATACAACTAAATATTTAAAACTTAAACTATCTTCATCAGCTTCATAACCAAAATATTTAGTTCCATAATATCCTTGCTTAATTACATTATCAAAATTTTTATCTTCTGTTATATAACTTATATTTAATCTTAAACCCATATTTACTCTCCTTGATAAAAATAATTATTAGCTTTTATAACAAGCCAAATATAAAATAATGAAATTACCTTTATTAATACTATTTTTATTGTTATTGTTTCAGGTTCACAAATTAAAATTATAAAGGCCATTATCATTGTTATAATTAAAAATAATTTTTTCATTTGTTATCTCCTTTCCTTTAACTATATACATATTACCAAAAAATATTAA
>Ga0247611_10006247_pt1 | contig 15368 bp, 22 predicted proteins | sample 177DNAGHGhighgp2_FD_192422 | JGI IMG/M metagenome (GOLD analysis project Ga0247611, IMG submission 192422) | Sheep rumen microbial communities from Palmerston North, Manawatu-Wanganui, New Zealand - 1770 DNA GHGhigh gp2 | ecosystem: Host-associated > Mammals > Digestive system > Stomach > Rumen...
TGGGGCGATGGCGTGCATTGCGGTCCTCGCACGGTCGGTGGCAACGGCAGCCCGTGGTACGTGGACACGTACATCGGTACGCGGCTCGGCTGTGATTCGCTTTAGCGAATCATCTGTTTTCTGATTCTCTGGAACTCTGGTTTTTCCGGTATGGAAGAGGTATCTAAAGAGAAAGATAAAGCTAAGTTTCCGCCAGGAGACGTGCGGAACTTAGCTTTATTCAGAAAGTTTGAGGATTTTATAATTTATTTTGAGCCTATAGTTGAAAAGTTTCCGCATTATGAACATTTTGCCCTGGAAACAGATATTAAAAACTGTTTGCATCGTACAATGGAACTCATAATCAAAACTAATCGAAGCTCCAGAAAACTGGAAGGCTGGTATCATATAGATACTGAGTTTGAAGTCATAAGATTTTATATCCGGTTGGCTTATGCTAAAGGCTCAAAATACCTTTCATCTCATAGCTATGAGACAGCTTCAAAGAAGATGAAAGAATTAGGCTGCATCCTGGGCGGTCTGATAAAAAACAGGTAACTAATGAAAAAGTGATGGTTTGCGTGCGTTGCATTGCGGTAACAACTGGAACAATGGCGTGCATTGCGGTCCTCGCACGGTCAATGGCAACAACAACCCGTGGAACGTGAACACGAACATCGGTACGCGGCTCGGCTGTGATTTAGCTGGAAGAATTAACTGAGGTTTGAATGTTTACGGACTTCAAATCGTGATTGCTTCAAAAAGAAGTTTGAATCAGATTAGTTATCTACGGTTTTTTTATACAAAAAAAACTGAAATTTTACGCTGGTGGGAAGATTTGCGAATCTTCCCACTTTTATAATAAATGACAAAGAAGGTTTTACTTAAAAATGTTAGACAACGTATTTGAGGATATTTGCAGCTTTGACAATTTGCTTGATGCTTTTTACACCGTATCATCTGAGCATAAATTCAAGCCTGCATCTTTAAGGTTTTATTATCACCTGGAAGAGAATCTGATTGAATTACAGAATGAATTATTGTGGGGTTTATACAAGCTGGGTGATTTTTATACTTTTATCAGATACGAGCCTAAAAGAAGAGAAATAAATGCGCTGCCATATCGTGATAGGGTGGTGCAGTCTGCAATTTGTAACATAATTGAGCCGGAAATTAAAAAGACTTTTATCCATGACAGCTATGCCTGCATAACTGATAAAGGCGCACTGAAAGCTGCAAATAGAGTAAGTTACTTCATGGGTAAAGCCGGCAATTATTTTTATTTAAAATGCGACATTACAAAATATTTTAATAATGTTGATCTGGATATTGCTTTTGAATTGTACAAGAGGCATATATCAGATGTCAGGACGCTTAATCTGATTTATCAGATATTGCATAAGGATAATCCGGAAAAAGGAATTAAAATTGGTAACAGATTAAGCCAGCTGACAGCGAATCTATACCTGAATGAGCTTGATAGATTTGTAAAACATAATTTGAAAATAAAATACTATGTGCGCTATATGGACGATTTTATTCTGCTGGGTACAAAAGCAGAGCTGAAACGCGCATTAAAAGAAATCGAAGCATTTTTAAGGGACGTACTGCATCTGGAGCTTAATAGCAAAACAACGATTGATCAGTGTGTTAAGGGCTTGGAGTTTGTCGGATATATAATCTATCCTAAAGGTAAAGTGATTAAAAAGCAGACTATCAACAGAACACGCCGCTTTGTAAGTTCTTACTTAAAGGGCAATGTCGATGATGCTTCTTTCTGCCGGAGCATGGGCAGTATTTGCGGCCATGCAGTTTGCACTGATAATTATATGTTTTACGTCCGGCAGCTGCTGAGAGTTATTCGGCATCTTCTGAATGTTGAGACGTAATGCCTGGATATTTGTGTACAAGCATATCAATAATAAATTTAGAGGTTGTTGCGTAGCCGGCAGCTTCGGCGTTTGCTTTCAGCTGTTCCAGTTCTTCCGGTTGTCCTGAAACTGCAATAGAAGCTCTTTTTATTCCTGTTGGTTTACGGCCGCCGCCGTGGTAGCCGTAACCGGTGTATTTTTTCTCTTTTTCCATTTTTAATTTTCCTCTACAGAAATAAAAATATAATCCTCTTCCGGTTTGTAATTTTCAGGTAATTCAAGTTCATTTACATTTACAAGATAACCGAATCCACCAATTTTTCCATACAAAACTAAATCAACTGACTTATCGTAATTTTCATAATCTCGTTGATGATGAATACAATAATTATATGCGGCAGGATTTGTTAAAGCATCCGTTTTCCAATGATTACCTGTTATTTTTTTCCACCAATCTTCGATTACAATTGTATTACCCTGCAAATAACCTTTTATAATTTTTAATTCTCTATTTGCAAGGCATGAAGATTTAAGCTCAGTTTCGGGATAACGATTGTTAATTTTACCACCGTTATAGAGAAGACAAAATTGTTGTTTTGTTATTCCAAAAAGTTCTATTTTGCCACTCATAATTTGATTATAATAGCCGCGCATTCTATCTCTTGCGTGATAATCAGAAAAAGAGATAAGAATACAATCACTCTGCGGAAGATTTTTAAATTTCATAAAACGATAACATTCTTCCAGAGTGTTCATTACAATCATAAATCGCTTCATAATTTCATTTCTCCTGAATATTTTTTTTAGCTGGCATTGCTGCCAGCTTTGGGAGTTATTCCCAGTCGCGCTTTGGCTTTGTTGTGCTGCCGGCGCGGAAGGTTGGGGCGAAGCTCCAGTGGTCCGGCTGGAGGTATTCGCGGCCGTCTGAATCGGTGTAGATTTTTGCACGGCGTTTTTCGTTGTCGTAGTTTATAAGGGCGGTCTTAGCGGTTCTGGATAGAACTGTAAGCTCAAAAATGCAGTTATGGTCTCCGATTGATCTTGTGTAGTAAGTTGTGTTTGCTTTGATTTTTTCCATGATTTGTTCTCCTCTTTTAATCCAGGGCTTTTGCCCTGGCAGCTGGTTTAGCAGTTAATTCCGACAATCATCGGCATTCTTGTTTCAAGGCCGGTGTACTGTGTGAACACTGGCTGCAACATATCGCAGTAAACATCGTTAATTTCGTTTACTACTTTTCTTGAAAACTCCCATGTTTTCTTTGAAAGTCTGTCGCGGCAGAATTTCATTGTGTAGGTGTCTGTAGGATCAAGAGAGATTAAAACTCTGTTGATGCTATGGCAGTTTCTTCCGATTTTGAATGAAAGCTCATTCTTTGTGATAATGAAGTCTTTTGCTCCGGTCATCATTGCGAAGCGGCGACCTCCCAGCTGTCTCAGAATTGTTTCGGCGATTTCCTGATTCATATTGTGTCTCCTTGTTGCAGGGCTTTTCGCTCCTGACATTTAATAATATAATGCCTATTTTGTAAAAAGTCAATACAAAAAACAAAAAAAAGTTTAAAAAAAACACAATTATTTTTCAGGTGTGTTTTTATGTCTTTTTATGGTCTTAAAATGTGGCGAAAAACGCTTAAAATAGGGGGTTTTAGGGGTGTTTTGGCAGTCGGTAATGATATTTGTCGATTGAGTGTAAAAAGACGCGTCAGAAGCCCGATTTTAACGGTTTTAGGGGTTTCTGACGCGGTGTAAAATAATTAAAATTGAGATTCTCTGTTTTCTACTTTTTTAGCTTTTGCAATAAAGTCTCTTTTTAGTTTTATTATAGTTTCAAGTTCTGTTACTATATTTGAATAATGCTCTGTCATTTTTATTTGATATGGAGCAGGATGTTCTAATTTTTTGTAGCAGTTATATCTTTTTTGAAACAATAATAAAAGAAAATCTGAATCTGAATATTTTTGTGCATCATATAAATCGTCTTTTATAACGTTTATATGATGCATAACAAACTGAAAAGAATTGTATACTGTATCAACGGTAGTTTCATCAACAATTCCCCATTCTTTCATTTCGAAAAGTTTTGATTGTATACAGTCTATAAGACTATATAATCCGTTTAAATCTGCAACTAATGTTGGTACATCTACCATGTCGTTTTCTTTTGTAAGATTCATTGTTTATTGCTCCTTTACAAAGATTTGTTTTATCAGGTCGAAGGGAATTGAGGGCTCGTCGTGGGTTGGCATATAGGTGCAGCTGAGGCTGTTGCAGACGAGATTTACAAAGTTTGAATGCTCTTCGGTCCATCCGGAAAAATCCGGAAAATTTGAGACGGTGAAAATTTTACAGCTTCTTTTGTTATAAAATGTTACGTTCATTTTGTGGGCTCCTATGCTGCTATGATTTTATTATGGATTTTATCCAGCTTGAGATTACACTCATCCAGTTTTTCGCCTATGGAAAAGAGGGTGGAGTTTTTAATTTCGGCGGAGCCTTTGTCAGTGAAGTTTAGAAGCAGGTCGGCGAATACGGAAATTTCGCGCTGAACGTCTGATAATAAATCGATGGTTTCGATTGTGTCTTCGTCTAATTTTTTGTTTTGCATCTTTGTGTCTCCTTGTTATTGTATTACGGCGATTTTCTTTAAGCTCTGGAGTGCTTCGGCGGCTTGCAATCCAAAGAGGCGCGGAAAAATTGCGCTCTGCGGGTTCATCTTTTGCAGCTCGTGGACCAGGATCCGCGGCGTGATGTTTACTTTCCTGGGTTGAACTTGCCAGATAAAGCCGTCGTTTGTAAGTATCGGCTTAGGCAGCAGGGAACTGACCGGAATTGCCTGAACTTTGAGGCCGTCCGGATAGATTTCCTGCACAATAATTGCATGAAGCTCATCTGCGAGCTGCTGCATTGTTTTTGGTTGATTCTGCATTGTTGCCTCCTGAATCTGTTTTTCCTTCCGGCGGCTTTAAAATAAAAAGAGCCGGACTATTGTTCACAGTTAGCAATTAAGCATAACGGCCAGATGCCTCGCGGTATTCTGATAGTCCGACTCAAAATTACAGTATTAGAATTTATACCTAAAATGATTTGGGCATAAAAAAATACCGGACAAAGCATATACCTTAACGCTTAATTTTTTGCAATAACTGTGAACAGTTATTAGCATATACCTAGGTATATGCCTTGTCAAGTCTTTTTGTATCTTTTTAGATATTTTTAGATTTTTTTTTACTTCATTATTTTTATACTGTCATTTCTTTTAATATCTGACCGAATAATGCTTTTGCAAAATTAGGTGGTACGGCATTTCCAATTTGTTTAACGACATCAACTTTAGTTCCAGTGAAAACATAATCTTTAGGAAAGCCTGTAGCAGCGGCAAGCTCATTAGGTTGCAGCATACGAAAACCTAGTTCTAAGCCGTATTGGTCTGTACCTACAAGAGCATAACGGTCTTTTGTTGTCAGGGTAGGTATAGGTTCTTTTAATGAAACTGCATGACCATTGCCATAATACTGAACTAAAAGAGGTTCCACTAAGCAATGTTCCTGTTTCGTGCAGATTGTTGATAATGGCTCTGAAAGTTTTCTATTCCGCTGCCTTGCTGATGATTGCCCTATTGCAGAGATAAAAGGCTCTACAAGTCCGTATCTGTTGGAACAGTCCAGTGTCGGTAACGGTTCATCAATTGAATGAACACGATTATTTCCCTGATTATAGCGGCAAATAAAAGGTGTTATTAACATATGATGTGCGCCAGAGCAGGAAATTGTTGAAAGCGGTTGATCAATAGATTCTGCTTTGCTTTGACCGTATAATCTAGCTATAAATGGAACTGCATCATCTTTCCAAAACTTACGCATTCCATATTCAATTCTTTTTAGCGTTGCTTCTGCGAGCGGCTTTTTTCTCTGACTGATTATCTGACTAGGAATGCTCCAGTCTATAATTTCACTTGCTGAATGCCAATCAGGAAGAAGAAGGTCTCCGCCTTTTGTATTTGTTGGCTGCGGCCAGAGGATGCGTTTTCCACAATCTTTTCTTACTGCCTGAATAAAAAGTCTTCTTCTGGAGGTGGGTGCGCCATAATCAGCTGCGCATAAAACTTGCCAATCTACAATGTAATTTAAAGAGCGTAATCCGGAAATAAAGGCATTAAAAGTTTTTCCTTTGCATTCTTTAATAATTTTTCCATCTGCATTCAGCGGTCCCCATGTTCTAAACTCAGGAACGTTTTCAATAATTATTCTTTTTGGGCGAAGCTCTTCTGCAAATCTTAGGACTTCCCAGGCAGGACTTCTCATATCTTCGGATCTAGGTTTTCCGCCTCTTGCGGTTGAAAAATGCTGACAGCCTGGACTAGCCCACATAAGATCTGTATTTCTTGAAGCTGCTAGTGAATGAGGTTCGATATGCTGAACATTTTCGCATCTATGTTCTGCAAAAGGGTAATTTTTTGAATGTGTTTCTATAGCGCGTTCCCAGTGGTTTATTGCGCTCATATTTACATCAAAATTGTAATCATGCGCGGCAGATATTAGTCCTGTAGATTCGCCGCCTCCGCCGCAAAACATATCCACAATGTTAAGTTGATTTTTCATTTTTATGTCTCCTTGTTTTTACTTTCTCGTAACTTGCTAATCAAAGGGTAATTCAGGCTGCTGAAAATCCAGCAGCATAAAACGACCATAGATTTTTTTTTGTGGCTTGGTGAGCCATGAGTTAATTAAATGTTCTGCTTCCAGCTTGCATTCGCTTTTTGATGATAAATATTCATCTGACTTTAGACAGGGTTTAAAACGGATGCAGCGCGCTATTTTGACTGCCAGGGCGAACTTCCAGCCGTTCTGGTCGTTGAAATAACGGATTGTGATTGAATCGTCCTGGATGCGCTCGCTGTCTTCGCTTTCGGGTGCGCTGAGAATTTCGCCTTTATCAGAATATATCAAAGTCATTTCCGTCCTCGTCTTCAAAAGGGTTTTCGGTTGGCATTGGCGGCTCTATATGAGGCTGCTGTTCCGGCTTTGGCTGAGTTTTAGCCGGCTGAATCAATTCCTGCTGCTTTGCTGGTGTCTGTTTTTTTGCAGCTTCTTCTTTTTCCTTAGGGAGCGGCTTTAAGCGCATATTGACAATAATTTGCTCTGGTGCGCCTCCGAAGCGTTTCTGTTTGATATGAATTTCGGTGTAATCACTTTTAAGGAAGTGGGTGAGCTTGTTCTGGCTCCAGGCATCTTTATCAACTGGCTGTCCTTTTTCGTTCAGCTCAATATCGTTGATTGTGCAATAACGCTCATAAAGGTCTTTTACTTTTACAAAAGCGTTTTCATCTTTGACGAATTCAATATTTTCCTTAACGAATCGGTCAAGGTCGGTTGCCTGATCTTCGATGTAGTCATCTTTATAGCTTTGACACTCTTTTGAAAGCGGGATTTTTCCGCGATGTTCATTTTTGAGCTTGATATAGTATTCGGCAAAGAATTTTACTATGCCAGGATATTCAGGGCGCAAGAGGTCAAAAATATCATTCTCATCTTTGAAGTCTTTATCTTCACCGCGTTTGTGGGTAATTGAAAATGGAATAACTACCATTCGATCAATTGTTGCCGGGTCTTTATTGTCGAAGCGTGGGAGGTAGTTTGTAAGAATGATTGTCTGAGCTGTAGGCTTGAAAACTTTTGCGTTTGCATAAAGCCGGCGCGCTTTTAATTCACCGCCTCCGGTGAGCTGCTTGAATACGGCTGAGTTGAGCATATCGTTTCGCTGGGTTTCGTCTGAGATTCCGGCTCCCATTCCTTCCAGTTCGGCGATTTCAGGGTTTGCGCCGCCGCCATAGTTCCGGATGTCTTTATTAAGCATAATTACCTGGCGCGGAATTGGTGTTGTCATTTTCGGATATAAGTCTGATATAATTTTCATTGTTGTGGTCTTTCCGGTTCCACCTGTTCCGATAAAGATTCCGCCTACTTTGTACTGTGCGCATCGTGAAGGAATCAGACTGAGGTAATAAAAAAGCGTTTCGAGTGTGTCCTGGTTTTTAAAATTGGACTTCATAAACTTTAAGAACTTTTCCGGCTCTGATGCACTGATGATGTCATCAACTTTGTAGGGTAGGGTTCTAAAGCGGAATTCTTCCGGACGAGAATCGCGGATTTTAAGCTCTTTTCCTGAGAAGTCTAAAACGCCATCCAGCAGAGTGAGTGTTTCCTGGACCTGTGGACCGTCAAAAGTGATTGATTCGTGGAATACTGTATCTACTCCGGAGAGAATCTTTTCTACTGCCAGCAGGAAGCGTCTCTGCTGGATTGTTACGCGGGTTTTATTTAATGCTTTTTTGAAGTCGTCGCTGTCTTTGTATTCGTCGATATAATAGCCCTGCTGAACGAATGAGGCGAGAATGTTATAGATTACAGCTGAGACGTTTGAAACGCGCTGCCAGATATGATTGTTGAAGAAATAAAACTTCTTTTCGTCCTCTACATAAATAAATCTGTTTACGAGAACTTTTGAAACAAGCATTGCGGCCGGAAATTCTCCGGTGTTCCAGTAGAAGTTATTCAGATCTTTATCGTCTTTGAATTGTTTGTATTTTACAGGAACAAGAGGCTTTGAAGCTGATTCCTTATCCGGTCCGAATTGTTCCAGAAACTTATTCTGCCAGTAGTAGGAAAGATATTTTGCAGCAATTGTTTTCAAATACTGCGGTTTTACTTCTGATTCGGTTCGATGCTCTAAAAGGTGAGCGGATGCGCCGTTATCAATCAGCAGCTTATTTATTTTTTCGGTATTCACTGAAACTTTGACCAGAGCGCAAAGTGTGTCGAAAAGCTCTTGCTTTGTGATTTTAGTTTTGCGTAATTCACGGAAAAAGCGGCCGAGTGTTGTATAGGTGAGCTTACCGTTAGAATCGAGATCTGATTTATCCGGCTCTATCCATTCTTTCGCGTTGTCTAATGCCTGCTGTATAAGCTCTGGATGTCCGTTACAGATTGCTTCGTCAGGATCTTTGTATTTGGTGAGTAACGCTGTTTCTATCCTGCCGGAGAATCCAGCCTGTAAAAGTTTTTCGGGAACTGATTGCGTGTTGCACGCAATTATTCCGGCCGCGGTTTTGCCGGCTGTGTCGGCATCGAAAAGAAGCGTAATTTTTTTTACATCTAATAAATACTGTTTAATTTTTGGCTTTGTGAGGCCTGAGGTTCCACCAACAGAAAAAACGTTTGTAAATCCGGCGGCTCTTGCGACAAGCGCATCCATTTCACCTTCTACGAGTATAACTTCTTCTTTGTCTTTTATGTCCTGAGGAGTTGGAAAAGTAGAGCAGGAGAGTGAGCCGCGTTTTTCGCAATGTTCTTTTCCCTCTTCGTAATAATGCAGCTTATAACCACTTCCGATTTTGATAACTACTCCGGAATGTTCCCAGGAACAATGGCCGGTTGCATTTTTTTTAGTCGGAATACCAGCTGTATAAATTACATTGTTGCCTAGTTCCTGCTGTGCAATATCCATTCCAGGCCAGTAACCGAAAAACGGAATCAAATTATTAAAGATTTCATCCGGATATTGTTTTACTTTGCCGCCTGTTGTTTTCTGGATGCGCTGAGCGAGAAAAGCTGTAATTACTTCTTTAGCGTGAGGATTTGAAAAGATGTAAGAATCCATTTTTTTAATGGATTCAAGGTTTGGAGTGAATTTTGATTTTTCTTCTTCCGGCTTTTTAGCGCGTTCTATTGGCTTAGGTTCATAATGTCCGCCGCAAAACTTTTCAACAAATTTATATTGCTCTGCGCGGTCTTCAATTCCTTCCAAAAGTCTTACAGCGTCGTATATATCGCCTTTTTCCTGGCATCCGAAACAATAAAAACTTGTTTCATCGAGCTTACAGGATGGATTAGGGTCGTTATGCTTAGGATTAAAGCAGCAGATTGAGCCTTTTTGCGGTTGTAAGCCTTTTGCGCGTAAATAATCAAAAAGCCGTGGTTTGTACAAATCAAAATTCATTTTATATCATCCTCACTTACTAATTTTCCGTCGAATACTTTTTTAATTAGGTGCGCCTGCAAAGAAATTGTCTGATTGTTTTTGTTCAGAACGGCAATTTCATCTGGAGAATACTTTGTACCGTCTTCGCAAAAGAGCCAGCCGGAAGCGATATGCAGCGCAACCTTTTGATTTAGTTCTTTTGAAAATTTATACTTCCAGCCAGCTTTTTCTTTCATGCCTATATTTCCTTAGTTGTGCTGATACGCTTCAAAAAGTGCAATCAGATCATCTTTAATCGAATTAAGTGTATTTATGCGATGCAAGCCCTCTTCGCCGTCGAGCTGTCTTTTGAAATAGTCCTGAATCTCTGATATGACATTCTGAATATCAATCAAAATAGGCTTTGATTCAAAAGCCGGCATTTCAAGCGGTTTTTCTTTTTTGCGATTTTTAGGCTGTTCGATATTATTCTGAGTGCGAAAATCATTAAGAGCGTCTGTAGCTGCTTTTACGGTTCCGCCGTTTGCTTTTGCCTGATTGATTACATCTGAAAGCTGTTCACCTGGAACGGATGCAAGCTGCGACAGTGCTTTTGTTGTCATTCCGCTGGTATCAATTCCGCGAGCTTCTGCATTTTCGCGGACTTCTGTTCCTGCGAGGCGGTCATGTACCCAGGAAAGTGATTTAGAAAGTTCTTCTGCAATTTCCTTTTGAGACATTCCGGCAGTAACAAGAGCCTTTATTGCGGTTTCTACGTCTACAGGTTCAAGATCTTCACGCTGTACATTTTCTATCAGCTGGAGAACATTCTTTGAGCCTTTAACGATTACAGATGCAGTTATTTGACTGTAATCCTGACCAACAGAACAAAGATAACGAAAAGCTCTAAGGCGGCGGTGTCCTGCAACAAGCTCATACTGTTTAATTCCGTTTTCATCCTCAGGGAGCGGCTTTACTGAAATAGGGTTTATAAGTCCATACTTAAAAATTGAATCAGCAAGCTCCTGAATCTTTTCGTCATTGTATGAAGTACGGACGTTTCCAGTCTCTTTTATCTGATCAAGGCTGATTTTGAATGTCAGCGCGCTTTGTGGTGTAAGTTTAGGCATTTTCTTCCTCCTGAGTGATAATATCTACCAGCTTTTCAAGTCGAGTTTTTACAGTCGGATGTATTTTATATCCGATAGGGTCTGCGACAAATTTCTTAAAACTTTTAATATCAGGAATAGGAAAATCAATTAGATAATCCTGAAATTCAGTTTTATATGCTTCAAAAATGCCATCTGGATTAAGTTCTTTTTTGTACTTATTGCAAACAACGAAAACATTTGCATCCAGGCAGCAATTTGAAAGCTGGCTGAAATAATTTTTTGTTGCTCTTAAATCGAGATTTGAACAAGTTCCGGAAATCAGAATTGTATCTGCTGCAAAAACTGCGTTACGCGTTTGAGCATTCCATGTTCCCGGAGGATCCAGAATAATAAAATCATACTGCTCCAAAAATCCGGATTTTTTCAGCTGGATTTTAAGTTGCGTGTCCATAATGTTCGCAAGCATATTCATATCAAGATCAGAAGGGATAATATCAATACGCGGCTCGTTCATTACATCTGGATTGATTTTGACATTGTACGGTTTTACCATTTTTCCGGAAAGAAAATCCTTTGAAGTTTCTTCCTGTAATTCATGGCCGTACATTTCCGATAAGCAGCAGTTATGGTCCAAGTCTATCAAAAGAACTTTGTAGCCTCGCGCAAAAAGCGTTTCTGCTGTGAATGTGTTGAGGGTTGTCTTACCTGTACCACCTTTTCCATTTGTGGTGGTTATAATTCTGCATTTGTGCATTTTATGTCTCCTTGTTTTTTTGTCAGTTTTTTGACAATTGATTAAAACGGTATTGGATTTCCTTCGTCGTCATATTGCTGCTGCTGAAAATCCGGTTCTGATTCAGGCGGTTCAGATTGTGCGTATGCCGGCGCGCTTGAATCTGATTCACCTTTCGGCGGTCTTCCTGGAGCGACATTGTTTGCTCTGATAATAACTTTTGAATATTTTTGACCGTCTTTTTCCCAGCGGTCCTGATGCAATTCTCCGGACACTGTAACCTCGCGGCCTTTAGAAAGTGAGTTTACGATTGCAGCTGCATAATTACCTGTAAATGTTACGTCAAAATAATTCGGGTATTGAATCCATTCATCACCTTTTTTTTTGCTTTCATTTACGGCAATAGTGAAGTTTACAACTGCAAAGCCCTCTCTAGGGTATTTAAGTTCAGCAGCTTTAGTTAGTCTGCCGGTTTCGACAACTACGTTGATATTATCTGCCATTTTGTTTTACCTCCTGTTTTTGCCATTGATAAAATGGCGGCTTATATCTACATTCAGACTTCTGGCATATTCTTCCAGAGTGCTATCGTTGATTTTCAGCCATCTGAAAATTTCCTCACGATGCCAGGCTCTATGTCCGTTTAGTCTGATTGTCCTGGTTCCGCAACATGGCTGATGCCAGGGCTTTTTTTGCAATGTCTCATAACTTAGAACACCTTTAAGCTTTGCAGCTTCTTTTAGCGTTATATATTCAGGCAGATTTTTCAGAGTTTCATTATCTGAAAAGACTGCTGCATATTGTGTTACAAGTGTTTGCGTTTTTTGAACTTCCAGCTGTAGAGTTTTGAAGTTCAGCTCAATCAATTCGTCTGTCATATCAGATATTCTGGATGCTGACGAATCCAACGTTCAGAAACAATTGTTGTTTTCAAGATTTTCAAATAAACTGGCGCACCTCTACTGTTATGCAGTTTTGTTGAAAGCCACTGAAAACTCACTCCTGAATCAATACCTGCCTTAAAAAGACTTGCGTAATATTCGCCGTCGATGAACACTCCGCATCTGTTGTCGTCCTTAAAATCAAGCGTTTGCAATTTCAGGAAGATTTTAGTCTGGATTTCTGTTGCCATTAACAGCTTTCATTTTTTCCAGGACGGCTTCCCTCAGGAAAAACTTCAACTTCAATCCGTTGCGATTCAAGTAATCTTCCAGCTCTTTTTTCTCTTCCGGAGTTAAACAGAGCTTTGTAGAAAATGTCTGAATGTTTTCTGGCATTTAATGTCTCCTTATGCTTTTTCAGCATCTTTTATTTTGTGTGTGGCGGTAAAACCACAATAATAATAATTATGCTCAAAACGCCACTTTGTCAAGTCTTTTTGTGTCTTTTTGTATCTTTTTTTATTTAAATTGTGGGCGTATAATCATATAAACCAAAAAAAAGGAGGTGTTTTATGCTGCCAATTTATGAACGCATAGGAAAACTATGCAAATTGAAAAAGACCACTATCAATGAAATGATGATAGCTGTAGCTCCAGAAGATGCAAAAAGCCCGCGGGATATATATAACGGCTGGCGACGGCGTAACACTTACCCGCGAGCTGATGAGATTGTCAGGATTGCTAATTATCTTAATGTTTCTGTTGAATACCTGGTAACCGGCGAAGATAAGGATTTTCCAAAAGATTTTTATTGCAAATACAAGGAATACGAAAATCTTATTATGCTGTTACCAAAATTAAGCAGCTCAGAATTACGCGTTGTTGAAGATGTAGTCAAATCTATGGCGAAATGATTTTATTGAGTTTTCTAGGGTAAAAACTCAATGAAAACTCAATAAAAATTAACTACTAGGGCGAAAAGAAACGAAAACTTGTCGCCGTTTTCCTATAAGAAAAACAGGAGAAAAGAGTTATATGGGTATAAGCCCTATTGACCTTCAGCCAATCGCTAGGCGTAATGCCGTTATTTTTCGGATTTAATAAAGTTATATATTATATAGATTTACGGATATTTACGTTTAATTGATTGATTGGAAATCGGGCAAAAACTCAATAAAAACTCAATATTTTTGAGGAAAAATTAAATGGAATATCATATTTTCAAGAAAAAAAGCGTTAAAAACGGAAAAACAAAATATAACTGGTATTACTGGTATTGGAATGCTGACCATACAAAGCAGATTCAGAAAGCCTGCAAAAAATGCAAGTCAAAGCGTGAAGCTGAGCTGTATGTTTCAGCCTTGCAGCCTCAAAGCCTTGTAAGTCCGCTGATCAAGGATATTGCATCTGCAATGTTCGTTCCTGGAAGCATGAATTATCTAAGGCGTGAACAGCTGGGGAAATCAATCAAGGAAAACACGCTGAAAATAAAGCGGATGTATATTCGTTATATCATCCGGGATTTTGGCGATATGGATATTCGCGACCTGACAGCTACAAAACTTCTCAGGCATCTGCTTTTAATGAGTGATACATCCGCATCCTGGAAAAATCAATATATAACGACGATTGAAGATCTTTACACCGAAGCTATCTGGAGCGGAATCGAAGTAAATCCGCCGCGGTTCGAGCGGTTTGTTCAGAAATCCAAAAAAGCAGATATTTTGACGCTTGCCGAAATTGAAGCTCTTTTTAAGCCTGAAAACTTTCCTGATAAAGCCTCTTTCCTTCTCCTGCTGCTTACACTTTCTGCCGGACTTAGAATCAGCGAAGCTCGCGCATTTACGCCTGAACAGCTCTACCTGAAAGAATCGGCTATTCTGGTAAACGGTTTTTTAGACAGGCATACTGATGAACGGAACTCTTATAATAAGCTGGGAAGCATGGAAGATAAAAAATGGCGCATTGCCTTAATTCCTCCGGCGACGGCTCAGCTGTTACAGAATTACATTGACGAAACAGGCAAAAAAGGCGACGAACTTTTATTTACGCACTGGAGCTGCAAACGCACTTACCAGCAGTTTGGCGGAATCAGAAAATGCTTTGAACTTCCACCGTCGGAGAACTGCTATCACATGGACTACATCGAGGATATATTTCATAGAGCTGTAAAAAAAGCCGGAATTGACACCAGCGGCCGGAAAATTACGATGCACAGTTTGCGTTATACTTATGTTACCAGGATGCGCCAGCTCTATGATGGCGAACTTGTCAGAAAGATGGTCGGCCATGCTCAGATTGAAATGACTGATTATTATACACGCAATGAATTAACTGAAACTTTGCACGCGCTGGCTCAGAAAAATCAGAAAATGCTTGATTTTTTCGGCGAGTAGGCGATTTTTTGCAGGGGCTATTTTTATTTTTGAACACGATTTTCGTTAAAAACGCCGTTGATTTTATGGGAAAACCATTGAATCACGGCGTTTACTCTTTGCCAGCTTCCAATAGGAAACTCGTTTAAATTCTTTAAATTTAAATTTATCTTTTTTACACCTTTAGAATCTTAAATATAAGAATAAAAAGTTAAATATATATATAAATCCATGGGTCAAAATGTAAATGTAAATGTAAAAAAGTTATAAAAAAGTATTTTTGTATTAAACGAGTTTTGAAAAAATAAGAAAACTCGTTTATATAAGCAAATACTTTTAAACTCTGTTTTTTACTTTTACATTTTACAGTTTTTATTACTTTCAAAAGTAGTCGGTATTCAATCAGCTGCAAAAAGGTACTGTCAGATGGGGGTGGCTGGGTGCAATTAGTCGGCGTGCCC
>Ga0247611_10006248_pt1 | contig 15361 bp, 19 predicted proteins | sample 177DNAGHGhighgp2_FD_192422 | JGI IMG/M metagenome (GOLD analysis project Ga0247611, IMG submission 192422) | Sheep rumen microbial communities from Palmerston North, Manawatu-Wanganui, New Zealand - 1770 DNA GHGhigh gp2 | ecosystem: Host-associated > Mammals > Digestive system > Stomach > Rumen...
AGGGGGTCAGGCCGTTGGGGATGACCTTGATCTTGCTGTCAGAACCAGCCTCGACGATGATTGCGCCAGCCGAGCCGACAACATTGTCCACGGTGAGCACATCGACATCGCTTGCGCTGCTGTCGATAGCGCTGATGGTTGCCACGGTCTGGGCTGCGGTTGCCAGGCTGTTGCCGAGCGCCATCAGCTTCATGCCGACCTTGGCACGGGTGCCCTCAACATCCTTGTTCACGGTGATGGTCTTTGCGGTGCCGTCAACGGCCTTGACGCTGAAAGCGTACATGGGCACGATGGTGCGGGCCTCCTCATCAACCTTCACGGGAGTGAACGCGGGCAGGACGTTACCCGATGCGGGCAGCACGTCCAGCGAGGGGAACTTGAAGCCGCCATAGTACATCCAAGGGAGGTTGTGTCCCTCGTATGCCTTGCGGACGCCACCAATGTTCTTTGAGAACTTGGTGTAATTGTTGATTGTTCCGTTGTAACTCATAGTTAATTTGTTTTGTTTTCGTTTGTTGTTTACACGCTTTTACAGCGTCATTTGGCGAAACGCGCCTCGGTTTCCTTGGCGTAGTCCTCTGCGTCCTGCACTTGCTGCTTGACACGCTCGATGTGGCTTTTGACGATCGAGCCCGTACCGCCTTCGCCGCCACCGGCGCTTTCTCCGCCGAAAGGCTTGCCGCCGTCAGAGTAGTAGCGCTTGTAACGCTTCTCATAAGCGGCTACGGCTGTCTGCTTCAGCTCGTCGAACACGGGATTGTCACCGTAATCGATGTCGTCGAGTGCGTCATCGATGCACGCCTCGTTGTTGGCTTTGAGGCTCTGCAAGTGCTGCTTGAGGGCTGTCTTGACGCTGTTCTTTTGTGCGGTTTTTTCCCGCTCTTTCTGTGACGCGGTGATGTCTTCGATGGTCTTTCTCAGCTTGGCGAGCTCGTCGTCGCGCTCCTTGAGCGTGTTGCCGAGGATGGCCTTGATGCGCTCGTCCATGTCGTCGGCATGCTGCCTTGCGCCGCCGTCACCGTCACCGTCACCTTCTTTGCTGCCGCCTGCACTTTCGAGGGACTTCTTGTATTCCTCGATGGCCTTCTCTGTAGCCTCCTTGATGCGCTCGTCAACATCTTTCTGGTGCTGTGCGGCGTAGTCGGTCTTGAACTTCTGCGCGAACACCTTGTCGTCGTGGCGCTTCTGTCCCGCATAGGCGTTGAGCACGGCTACCGGGTAGTTCCACATATCGTCGGTGATCTTGCTGTCGTCGGCAAACATTGGAAGGTATGCATCGGCGATACCTTCAAAGGTCTTGTCACTGATTATGCTCGCATTGTCTTCTCCAATGCGTGTGCGTAGGTTTTGAATTAAAATGTCTTTCTCCATTTTTTGTCAAATTGATTGTTAACCGGCACAAAATGCGTGTCTCTCACGGCTGTTTGCGCCACTTGTGCAAAGTTAAAACCCACACGATTGGCGTCAATATACAAATCCGTAAAATCTATCGTAAAATCTACAGCCTGAGGAGGTTATGTGTATTCTGGCGATGATGTTTGTTTGTAATTTTGCCGAAAAGGCAAAATTTAACGGATTTATGGATAACGAACAGGGCTTATCAGGACTGGTAACGGAGGACGGCAGGCCGATATTCACGCAGGCGCACGTCAACCGCATCCGTCAGGAAGAGGCATCAAAGAAGGATTCGCGCTACTTCATAGCGCAGCAGGGCGCGCAGGAACTCGGACTCGGGGGCTGCGCGGACATCACCATATTCGGAGGCAACCGCGGAGGCGGAAAAGCCAACACGTACCGCACGAAAATCGCAACACCTTCGGGGTACAGGAAAATGGGCGACCTCGAGGTAGGAGACCTCATCTGTACACCGTATAACGGGGTGCAGAAAGTGGAAGCCATCTTCGAGCAGGGGGAACAGTATGTCTACAAACTGCATTTCGATGACGGCACAGATGTCTCAGTTACCAGCGAACACCGATTCTGGGCCAGGCTGTCGCCATACGAGGAGTTCCGCGAACTCACCACCAAGGACATCATCGGGCGCTACCTTATAAACGCGCCGTTCCCGCTGTCGCTGAAGGCCAACGTGTACGACTATGCGGAAATACCGCTGTGCGGAGAGGTGGAGATGAACGAGAGGAAGACGGCAATCGACCTGCCGCTGCACCCGTACCTGCTCGGGTTTATCAGCGGCGACGGCAACTGGGCGTTCGAGACGGCAGGTGTGAAGCTCACCGACAACACGCACACCGCAAGGTCGATGTTCAAGTACGGAGGCTACATGCGGCGAGACCCCAAAGACGGATACTATTACCTCAAGGGGCTTGACGACCAGAAGCGCAAGATGATAACGAAAAGAAGGAGCAGGACACCGGCATACATCCCGGACGAGTACAAGACGGCATCCGTCGAATGCAGGTGGGACTACCTGCGCGGCGTGATGTACAAGAATGGAAGGCAGAAGAACATGCACCCATACCTGTCGCTGCCGAACAAAAGGCTCATCGACGACGTCGCCGACCTGGCGCGCTCACTCGGCATCTGGGTCAAGGTGAGCCGCGTTGAGGACATCCCCGAAGAGATAGGCTTTTGGAGGGCCGTATTCGTAGCCCCGAACGACAAGGAACTGTTTTCCAAGGTCTGCCGAAAGAAGCGCGCGAAGATCAACGCCGACATGCCGTTGAGCCCGAAGACGACGAACGTGCTGACGAAGAAGATACAGTACGTCACAAGGGAACGCTTCAAGGAGAAGTGCCGCTGCATCACAGTGTCGGGACGAGACCACCTGTACATGACCGAAGGCTACAACATCAACCACAACACGGTGACGATGCTCATGGAGCCTGTATACGACATCTGCAACAAGCGGTTCAACGGCATCATATTCCGTAAAAACAAGGACGACTTCGAGAACATCATCAACGAGAGCAAGCGGTGGTTCGGAAGCCTAGGGCGCTACAACAAGTCGAAGGACGATATGACGTGGTATTTCCGTTCGGGAGCCAAGCTAGGTCTGACGATATACGACATGCCGATGGGCGACTTCGACACCAAGTACCGCGGACAGCAGTTCGCATACATCGGCATCGACGAGTTGCCGCAGATGCCCTTCGAGATGATGAAGTTCCTGATGACTTCTAACCGTAACACGGTGGGCGTGCATTCGCGCATCCTCGGCACGTGCAACCCAGATCCGCTGTCGTGGCTGCGCAAGTTCCTCGACTGGTGGATAGGCAAGGAAGACACGGTGTACGCCGACGGGCTGCTTCATCCCGAACTGAAAGGGTTCGCCATACCCGAGCGCAACGGCGTGGTGCGCTACTGCTACATGCCCGACAACTCGGTGGACAACATCATCTGGGGAGACACGCCCGACGAGGTGTACGAGCAGTGCCGTGAGGTCATCGACGACGCATGGAACCCGGAATGGGAACAGTACGGCTACACGAGGACGTCGTTCTTCGTCAAGTCGGTGACGTTCATCAAGGCCGCGCTCGAAGAGAACAAGGCCCTGCTGAAGAACGACATGAACTACATCGCATCGCTGATGAACCAGCCGCCCGAGATCAGGGCAAGGGAACTCGGGGGAAACTGGGATGTCATAGAGACAAGCGACGACATGATACAGCCCTACCACCTCGACAAGGTGTTCCAGAACAGCCAGATGACAGGCGACGGCGTGCGCAGGGCGACATGCGACGTCGCTGGAACGGGCGGCGACAACTGCGTGACGTGGCTGTGGATAGGCTGGCACGTGGCAGACCTGTTCGTGTGCAGGCGCGACCTGTATTCCACGGTTGACCTGATACGGGCGAAACTGCGGGAATGGGGCGTGCTCGAGGAGAACTTCACTTACGACCTCAACGGCATGGGGCAGGTGCTCAAGGGCGGCTTCCCCAAGGCCGTGCCGTTCAACAACCAGGAGGCGGTGGACAGGAAAGACAGGTTCCTGTACGACAACAAGAAGTCGCAGTGCGCGTACAAGTTCGCCGAACGTACGCAGCAGGGCGAATGGAGCATGGAGCACAACCTGCTGGGCCGCAAGTACCTCGTCGGCAGGGAGACAAGAACGCTGTACGACATCCTGCAACGCGAGCGCAAATGCGTGCGCCAGGACATGTCTAAACGCGACAAGGGCTGGTGCATCATCCACAAGGAACAGATGAAGAACAAGTCCATCGTAGGGCACTCGCCCGACTTCTTCGAGGCGCTTTTCATGAGGGAAATCTTCGAGCTGAAGCACCCGGTAATCGTGCCCGACTGGGCAAAAGGGACATCAAAGCGCCTGCGCATCAAAAGACTTTCACCACGATAAAACACTATAACAATGGCTACACAAAACGACAAACGAATACGCGGTCTTCTCACCAAGAAGCCGTTCACAAGAGTCATGCCGGACTCTACCGACATGGGACACCTCATCGAAGACCCGGTGGAGGCTCCCGTCAACCGCGACCGCCTGCGCAGGAAAATCGTCACACAGGAGCAGTTCCTGCGTGAACTCGACCCTGCCGGCCACGCCATCAACGACCACTCGCTCTACCCCGACATATGGCAGCAGAACTCGGATGACGGCAAGTGGTACATCCAGGAGATACCGCGCTACGCCTTCTCCTTCCAGCAGATCATCCTCATCAAGCACCTGACGCACCTGTGCGGCAACGACATCCAGTTCGAGCTCTCGGACAAGAAGGTCAGCGACGAGGTGACAAGGGTGTTCGGTGAGTTCAAGAACGGATGGGCGAACAAGAACATGGAGGTGGCGTGGTACCAGCTCGCCAAGTCGGTGAAGGCGACAGGCGACGGCGCTTTCGTCGGCTTCATGGACAACGGGAAGTTCGGATGGCGCGTGTTCTCGTTCCTCAACGGCGACAGGCTGTACCCGCACTACGACCTGCGCACAGGCAGGCTGAACACGCTGGCGAGGACTTACTGCAACTACGGCGAGGACGGCGCGGTGACAAAGCGCTACATCGACGTGTGGGACGACGAGAAGTACTACCGCTTCGTGGCCGACGGCGACGCTGTGGGTATATTCGACAAGGCGAAACGCGCCGTGTACAACCTCTTCAACATCGACGGCTATAAACTGGAAGAGGAGACTCCGCACGGCTTCGACAGCATCCCCGTCGCGTATATGCGTGACGACAACGGCCCCTGCTGGACTTTCTCGCAGGAGACCATCGAGCACTACGAGCACGCGTTCAGCAACCTCGCACACAGCAACCACGACTTCGGACTGCCAATCATGTATGTGCGTGGAGAAGGCAGCGAGGTAATCGCGGCAGAGGACATGTCCTATGCAAGCAAGATCATGTTCCTGCCGACCGACGGCGAGGCTGGCTTCCTCAACAGGCAGGACGCAAGCAACGCATACAAGGCAGAACTCGACAAACTGGAAGAGAGCATATACAAGCAGTCGTTCGCCGTGAAGACACCTGAACTGAAGTCTGGTGACACACCTGGCGTTGCGTTGAAGATCATGTACTCCGACGCAATCGAGAAGGCGATGTCCGACTCGCAGGAGTATGACGGATGCATCGACAAGATGGTGGAGATTTACTCGTGGGGATACGGCATCGAGAGCGAGAACAGACTTACTTTCTTGACGACGAACATAAGGCATTATATAGAGGCTTACGTGCATTTAAATACTAGTGAGCTTACGCAGAATTTGAATACTGCCGTGCTCGGTGGATTCCTGTCGAAGCAGACCGCAAGCGAGAAACTGCCTTATGCCACCCCGCAGGAATGGGAACGCATCCTTCAGGAGAAGCACGATGCTGAAATGAACCAGATCCTTGTTGAAGAGCAACGGCTTGAGATGCAGAACGAGCATACGGTTGACCTCCAGGAGGACTTGTCGGAAATCCAAACGGAACAGCAGGTTGAAGTCATCAAGGCACAACAGGAGGCGTCCGAAAGCGAGGACGAGAACGATAACGATCCTAAAGCCAAGCAATCGAAGAAAAAGAAATATTCTGTGGCTACTGGCAGAGGTGCTGGGCGCCCTAATCTCACAGGGCGTGTTTATACGGAGAGCAGAAATTGGCAGGGCAGGTCAAACTGGGATTCCTGGAACGCCAAAAAATAAAACATTGAGGGTGAGGATAGGTAGGATTGATCACCTGCCGACAAAGGCTTTCTTGGTGGCCTTTCCTCATTCTTTAACCAACACCAAGCGACAACATCAAGAAAATGATAGAAGTTAATTCAAAAAGATGGCTTTCCATTGAACCGCTTGAGGGCGAAACATGGAAGCAGGTAGATGGTTACGGAGGTTTCTATGAAGTCTCTAATCTTGGGCGAGTGCGTTCAAAAGAGCGCATAACCGAAATACAGCCATATTGTCACATTGTAAGAAAACCGAGAATACTCAAGGCTCAATTCAATGGCTATTATTATAGAGTTGTAATGACACTCAATGGAAAGTCTCGGCAAGTGTTGATACATAGGCTTGTGGCGGAAACATTTATACCAAACCCAAAAGGTTATGACACAGTAAACCACAAAGACGAAAACGGCAAGAACAACCACGTCAACAACCTTGAATGGTGTACTATGCAATATAACCAAAGTTATGGCACAAAATGTATGCGACACAGCCTGTACATGGTAAATGAAGTCGGGAGGGCTGTTACTCAATATACCAAGAAAGGCGAACCTATTGCATCTTATCGCTCAATCATGGAAGCCAGTAGAAAAACTGGTATTTCTTATTCTGGAATACACGAGGTGTGCATCCGTGGCAAGCAAAAGACTGCTGGCGGTTATGTTTGGCGTTATGCCGAAGATGAATTTGGTGAACTGAAATATAAACGAAATTTCAAATTTGCGAATTAAAAAATGAAAGACTGGACTGGTGACGGCAACAGCATCTTCAAGATGCTCGGTGCGAGCAACCACACCGACAAGGAACGGGAAACGCACGATTTCTACGCTACTTCGCCAGAGGCAATAGACCTGCTGAAAAAGAAAATCGACCTGCCCAAGCAGGTGCTTGAACCTGCCTGCGGCAGCGGATGCTTGTCCGAAAGGCTGGTTGAGCTCGGACACGAGGTGAAGTCCTACGACCTCATCGATCGTGGCTATGGCGAGGTGCAGGACTTCTTCAAGATGACCGAGCCACCGTTTGAGGGTGACTTCGCCATCGTGACCAATCCTCCGTACAAGTATGCCACTGACTTCGTATTGCACTCGCTTGAACTCGTTCCAGACGGATCGCTGGTGTGTATGTTCCTCAAGACGACGTTCCTTGAAAGCAAGGGCAGGTATGAGAAGATATTCCGTAACTCCCCCCCCCACAGGGTTTTACAGTGCATCGAAAGGGTCTTGTGCGCCAAAAACGCGGACTTCGACTATATGCGCAAACACGGCGGTTCGGCGGTCAGTTACGCATGGTTCGTCTGGAGAAAAGGGACTAAAGAACCAACAATTTTGGACTGGATATAATGGCACAACCGATTAAAATAAAACTCGACACAGACAAGTACCGCATACCGACCGAAGAGGACATAGCGGCCGCAAAAGAGTATATCCTCCAAAGGGAAGAGTACGCCGGCATACTCGGCGACCGTATAGACGAGGTCATCGCCGATGCCGCTGCGCGTGTCGTCGCCATCTGCTACCGCTACAACGTGGAACCGAAGCTGCTGTACCTCTCGAGCGCCTTCAACGCGGAGATGATGGCAGAGATAGCCGAGGTGATGGACGAGTTAGAGGCTGCCATACTCAGGCTCATGCACGAATACTCGACAAGGGTGACCAGAGACATCGTGCGGGCCTTGAGGATCACCGAATGGATGGACAGCCTCGGCAAGGGCGACAGCAACCTCGAGGGCACGCTCTACAACTACCTGTACAAGATGATGAAGGACTGGGAAGCGGCAATCGCGGCGATGCGGTACGCCGGGCTTGACGTGTCGCAGGCATCGACGCGCATAAAGACATACCTGCACCAGATATACAACATGCCCGAAGTGCGCTCCGCTTTCAGGCGCTGGCAGGAGTTCGCGGCGACATACATCCGCAGCCGTGGCGTGCAGTACGGGGCGGTCGGCATATCGAACAACGGCAGCACTAATGTCGTCAACATGGCGAAGACCACCCTGCAAATGGTGTGGATGCGCGACCTGTGGATGGACGGCATGGAAGACGATGAACTGGCGGGATATTATGTCGCGCGAGGCAGTACATTCAACTGCGATATTTGCGATAGCAGTTGCGGATACTGGCCAAAGGACAAATTCGCCGGCGTATTACCTGTTCATCCGCGCTGCTGCTGTGTCGCCATACCCATATACAACAAAGAACAAGAACTGAGAAATTATGAACCTGTCTAAAAACAAACTCAACGAGGCCAAGCGCCTCGGCATAAAGCCAGAGTGGCTCATAGCCGCCGACCTCATCACGATCGGATACACCGAAGACGACGCGTACGAGATCTCGCACAGCCGCATAAGCATGACGAAAAGCGCGTTACAGAACGACAACATAAAGCGCGAGATGCTCGGCTCTCCCGTGTTCATGAAAGCCATTGAGGCACGCATGGAGGCGCACCGCGAGAACGCTGCGACGGCAGGCACCGGCGACGAGCTCATCGACAAGACGCAGACGGCGAAGCTGATAATGCGCGCTGCAATGAAGCAGCCCAACGACAGCAAGGAGCGCATCGAGGGGCTCATGAAGTACGCCGACATCATGGGCTACAAGAAAGACGACGTGGAAGCGGGAATTGACGAGAGCATCAGCTTCTTCCTGCCGCTCAAGTGCGACATGTGCCCGCTGCTCAAAGCCTACAACAAAGAAATGGAAAGGCAGGGCGGCGGCACGGTGAGGCCCGTCGAGATGGGACACGTCATCGAAACGGCGAAGTCCGACATCGAAAAAGCGAAGGAAAAGAGCGCCGAAGCGTAAACTCCGGCACTCTGGACCAAATGGGAAAAGAAAGTAAAGCCTATTCTTCGGGTTGGTTCTCAATCTCTTCAAACATCTCCTCCAGCACCTCGTCTGAGCGCTCCTGCTCTTCCGTGGGCTCGCTTTCCTTGGCCTGCGCATCGTAGAGCGAACGCCAGTCAAGGAAGTCCCCTATGAGCCTCTTGGCCTCTTTTACGAAGCCTTTGCGCTCCTTTCTCTTGCGCAGCAAGTCTGGGTTGAAATACACGGAAGCGCACATCTGCACGGCGCGGTGGAAGTAGCCGTTTGGGATTGTCGATGCCATGAGCATGTTGGCGAATATGGTGTCCAGGGAAGGGGCAAGGCTCTCGTCGGCATACAGTCCTGTTATGGCAGAGAACATCACGTTGGTCGACGGTATGCGGACCTGCCACACGCCTTCAAGGTCGCTGACGCAGATCTGCTCGACATCGTACTTGTCCTTCCCTTTGCCGACAGTCGTCTTGGTTCGCCAGACCTTGTAGTTCCCTACCCTCGCCGGCTTGACGAAAGGAATCTTTTTTGCCTCATCCATCAACGTCGTCCTTTAAGTGTTCGACAAGCTCCGTCATCGAACGGAACGCGTCGTCAAGATACACCCGATAGCCGGTCTTGGTCTCGACGAGCACCCTCGCAATCCTGTCCTTTACGACGGTGCCGCCTGCGATGAACACGACTTCGTCGCCGATGTTGTACTCGTTGGGCTTTCCATTGTCGGCACAATGCTTTTCGCAATACTCGCGGAGGTCGTCTTCAAGGTTACGGAACACGTCCTTCATTTCCTCGGTTACCTCGCTCCAGTCCTTTGCCGACTGTTTGAGCGCATCAACGATGCCTCCACGCTCGGGATGCAGATGCTCTCCAATGATGACTTTCGCGTCATGCGCGATGTCGTCGATGATGTTGTAAATCGTTTCTTCACTCATAGCGGTATCTCGTTTTACGCTTTTGAACGTTTCTTGCCTCGTCTCGCAACAGCGGTCTGCTCTTTCGCTTCGGAAGGCGCATCACCCTCTTGAGCAGCGACCATCTGCCCATCTTCGACAGGCTCTTGAGCCAGTTCTTCTTTCGCTTCGGCATTGTCGGTCTCAACTTGTGCGGCATGCGAAACGGTGACACCGATATTCACCTCTTTCGGATTGTCGCGTCCTACTAAAATCTTTGCCATAGTAAAAATTGGTATTTTATTGTTTATACACGTTTGTTGCGGATCCTCGCCCAGAGTCCCCTGCCGTACAGCTTTTCGTTCTCCGCGCGCAGTTCGTTGCACTCGCTCTGCATCGAAACGAGCTTCATGCCCGCTTCGCTGAGTTTGTCCTGGTAGCGCTTGACATCGGCGCACGCCTGGTCAAGCCTGCCTCTTGTGTCGATGTACATCGCTTCGTAGTCTTCAGCGCTTTTCTGCGCCTGCGAACACGTCTGTTGGGCCTCTACGAGGGCTTTGCGCACTTCACCGAGCTCAACGGCGACACCGTCAAGCTCTTTAGCGATGCGAACGCGCTCGTTGATAAGCCCGTTGTACCTGTCAACGGCCTCCTGTTTGCAGAATCTGCCGCAAACGGGGCATTTCGCTCTTTTGTCGTTTTCCTGTTTTTCGTTTGCCATAGTCGTATATTGTCTAAAGTCTATCACTTGCCTGAACTGCCGTAGCCACCCGTGCCGCGCTCGCTGTCGCTCAACTCACCGGCTTCGACGAACTCGATGTCGGGAATGGGCATGATGATTAACTGGCCGATGCGGTCGCCGATGTCGTAGCGGTTCTTGCCAGTCCATGCGCCAGCCGGGCCTGTGCGTACAAGTCTCTTGAACTTTAATGTCACCTCTCCCCTGTAGCCGCTGTCAATGACACCTACGCAGTTGCTCAAAACAAGGTCTTTCTTCGCGTTGCTCGACCTCGGGAAAAGCAGACCGACATGACCATCAGGTATCTCGAACGCAAGTCCCGTGCCGTAAACGACGTTGTTGTCATCGTCATACTCTTTGCTTACGGCGACGAGGTCGAAACCGGCGTCTGTCGCGTGCGCCTTTTTGGGCACAACTGCGTCTTTACTCAGTTTTTTAATCTTTACTATCATAACTTTAATGCGTAATCGATTTTGTTTTCGCAGAAGACACCGTATATGTATCCCGTGGCGGTCCTGCGCCTGTTGCCGCCTACCGTGTTCCAGCCAAGGCGCGTCATCTCGCCGCCGAACGCCCTCTGCGCAACGGGGTCGATGAGCCACTTGCCGCAGAACGACAGGTAGTCGCCGTACAGGTCCGAAGCGGTCACCCACTGAGGCTTGTCGTCCCAGTGCCCCGTGCGGCGGTTGCACGAATAGCCCTTGCGCGAGAGGAACACCTGGACGGACTGGCCGTTCTCGAGCATGTAGTCCTCAAGCTCCTTGTCGCCGTCGGCCTTCGCCATGAACTCGTAGCCGTCCTTTATGAGGCGCTTGTAGCCCTCTATCATCCAGTTGCGTATGCCCGAGAGCTCCTCAAGCAGCTCGTTGACGAGTTCCCTGTTCATGTCGGCAGCGCTCACCGTAGTGCGGAACGGGATGATGATGAGCCTGCGCAAAACGGCCTTGTCGATGTTGCGGTTCGCCGGCTTGCGGTTCATGTTGAACACCAAAAACGGTATGTCGTACGCCGTCTCGGGGTTGTGGCCCAAACGGCGCACCGTCTGCGGCTCACCCGAGCACAGCGACTTGAACGTGTCGGAATACCTCGATATGTCGTCGGCCTGGACTTCAGAACAGTAGTTGAACGTCTTGCCCGCTATCGAGCCTATGAACCTCGCACGCACCTCGGGAGAACCGACAAGAAGCGAGTCAAGGCCAAGATACGATATGTTGCCCGTGCCGTAAACGCCGCGCACGACGTCGAACACCGTGCTCTTGCCGTTAGCGCCGCCGCCGACGAGCCACAAAGTCTCCTCGACCTTGTGCGTCATCGACTTGCGGTCCGCGCAGCCGAGGCCAAGGTACTTCTGCAACTTGATGATCTCGCCCTTGGGCAGAACCGACGACAGAAAAGCCTCCCAGCGGGGACACTTCGCACCGGGGTCGTAGTCATAAGGAAGCATGCCGATGACAGGCATCCTGTCGGAAAACGGATGGTGAACGGGATTGTGTATGTCGGAAAAGTCCCACACGCCGTTGCGGAAACACACGAGGGACGAGCGCACGCCGAGTGGACTCAGAGAAGCACCGCCTCGGGCACTGTGCAGTATCTTGAGACGCGAGTTAACGACATCGTGCTTGGGAACACCGGCCTTGACAAGAGCCCTCGAAATGCCCGTCTCAAGCGCTATGTCGCTCACGGGAACCCATATGCGGCCGTCAAAGCGGTAAACGTCGCCCATGTGCATGCGGAGACACGACGAACACGCCTCCAGGACAATCTCCTGGTAACCGTAGATGCGGTCACCGAGGTTCGCCTGCTGGTACGCATTGCGCAGCCGTGTACCATTGATGTACCTTCCGACCTCACTCGAAACGCTGTCAATCAGCGAGTTAACACTATTTCGTGTATTATTGCCCAAGTTCTATAAACAAAAATAAAAAACAACAAAATACAATAGACAAAATTTGGTACATTTTGTTCATTTTGTTCATTGGGGCAAAGATAACTTACTGTAAACTAACACGATGAATAAAACACGGAAAATCTCGCGGAAAATCTCGGTTTTGTTCATTCTGACCCGGAAAAGCCTATAAATCGACCGTAAGAGCGTTTAATTACCAAAACAATTGACGTATCAGCCTAAGAAACAAAACGCCGCCAGTGAGCCACTACGGGCCTTATACGACATCTCTGAAAAAAATGAAAAATAAAAAAATTACAAAAATTTTGAAAAATCCCGACAGGAGGTCAAACGCATTCGTTGATTCCCGCAGGGGGGGCTAACCCCTTGATTATCAAGCACTTACATAACTATCTGAGTATCAGCGACTTATGGCAAAAAGTTACTATATATAGGTATTATAACTTATTGATTTACAGGCACTTAAAGTTGCTTTTTTGTTTGGTCAATATGAATAAAAGCAGTACCTTTGTGCCGAGGGTTAGATCCTCAAAGGTCATTGACATGTTGGAAATTGGTTACATGCGCAAAACGTGTGTTTTGTGGTGTGGTGTGTTCGATTCACACAATAGGCACAATATTGTTTTATTCGTATACATTCACATTTAAAATCACATTATTATGTTACATGTAGAATTTAAGCCTATCTTAGGCAATAGCGCACCAGTTAAGGTAGCGAGCGAGAGCGAGAGCAAACACGCTAGCGAATTGGCTAACATGGTTATTTCATCTCTCAAAGGTATTAAGTTACTGAATGAGGACGAATCGCAATTACTTGAATTTGTTGCAAAGGTTAATCCTACCTTAGTATATAAATTCGGTGGTTGTGGTGATGCCGAAAAGGCAAAAACCATGTTTGCCAATAAGGCCGTTATCGGTAGTAAGGTTATTTATTCGGTTGCAACCGCACCGACCAATTTAGCCGATATTCTCAGTAATTTGGCATCTACCAAAACGTTATTTAATGCGGTTAAGGTAGAAACGGCAAAAGCCGAAAAGGCTGCAAAAAGTCTTACTTTTAAGGCTTTTGTTGATGCTAAGAAATTGCCCGAAATGGTACTTAATATTGCTGGTGTTCGTGATGGTCTTATTACTGACTGGTTTGATACTTTGCGGGCTATGCAAGTGTCTGAAGGTAGTATTAGAAATCTTTGCACCGCTAGCAAAATAGAGTACCAACAACCGAGCACCGAGAGCACTGAGAGCACTGAGAGCACTGAGAGCACTGAGAGCACTGAGAGCACTGAGAGCACTGAGAGCACTGAGAGCACTGAGAGCACTGAGAGCACTGAGAGCACCGAGAGCACCGAGAGCACTGAGAGCACTGAGAGCACTGAGAGCACTGAAAAGCATGGGCGCAAAAAGCGCACCACCAAGCGCACCACCAAGCGCACCAAGTAACCAATTTCCAACAACCGATAACAACCCGCTACAATTCAATTTGTGGCGGGTTGTTTGATTCATGCCGATTTGGAACAAATTCCTAGATCTTGGATTTGTCGGGATCGTTTCCCGATACGGCACAAAAACAAAAAGCGATCTTCACATGATTAGTCCACAGCAAAAGCGATGCCCCACAATTATACGGCAGCGATGCCGCAAAGATTGTGCCGTGTGTGTCGCTTGTGTACTTGTACACTTGAACGGCCGTGATATTTTTCGGGAAACGGAGTAAAAATAATTGCCCGTCCGTCATCACCTGAGACAGGTTTTTGCCTGTGTGCTTGTAGTGAGTGCGTGATGCAGAATAAAACCGGAGATTCACGGAACGGACGTTTTTTTGCTGAATGCGTGCGAAATATGGTAACCGCATTCGCCTCTAGAGCGTGGCAGAAAGATTATAGACATAATTGGATTTTTAAGGTTAAACGAGGGCGGCAACAGATCTACTAGATAGAGTGAGCCGCCATTTATGCCGTGTCCTGGTGCGTCACGTGTGGCGCGTGGATTTACGTCGGTTCGATTCCCTCGCACGGCTCTAATTATTCACCTTTAAATTATTCAGATTATGAGTACAATAGACAAAGATTCAAAAAAATGTGCGCTGTACATCGCTAACGGCTTAATTGTCGATTGGTTTGACATGGGATTTTATCCCGAACTTTTTGAAGTCCGCGGATGGCTCGAAAACAGGCGCATAAACAACGAGTTAGTTACTGACGATGAGATTAATGATATTATCTCAAAAGTCGCAAAGTATTATCCTAATGCGTGGAAGGTAAAATATCCAAACGGAGAAATTCTAAAACCCGCATATATCCATTAAAAATCTGAGATTATGAAACACTGGTGGTTACTGACGATCCGCAAGAATGGCCAGGTTATGGCCTGCGAGAAATTCTACTACACGAAAAAAGAGTTAGACAATTTCGCGTGCAAAATCTTCAAATGTTTTCCCAACTGCGGGAGAATTGAAGTAAAGAAACTTTCTTAAATCCACTGATGAGCTGCTGCGATGCAGCGAAATCCTGCTCACGTGTTGGGCTGGGATATGGATATAACAAAATACAAACTTTAAATAATTCAAATTATGATTTACAATGCTTATTTTTACGTGAACGGCGCGCGCTGTGAATGCACCGAAAACAAGTTATCAAAACTGTTAGAATGCGTACAAATGTGGATTGATCTTGGCTACCAAGTTTCAAGCCTGCATTTTACGTTCCGCGTTGCAAAAACGGCTGCCGCATGAATTACGAGATGACGGCTCAAGACCGCGTAAAATATGACGCGTGGTTGAGAGCCACACAAAACAAATGGCTTAAAAGCCTCGACGAAATGGATCCCGTGGCGCGTGCGCTGCATAATTGCCGCATCAAATTTCTGATATTGTCAGAAAGCTAGAAACACGGCGAAATG